>Ga0209697_10004196_pt1 | contig 18963 bp, 13 predicted proteins | sample AliMusrvi5mmetaG_FD_184115 | JGI IMG/M metagenome (GOLD analysis project Ga0209697, IMG submission 184115) | Freshwater lake bacterial and archeal communities from Alinen Mustajarvi, Finland, to study Microbial Dark Matter (Phase II) - Alinen... | ecosystem: Environmental > Aquatic > Freshwater...
GTATAGCATCGGCTGCGCCTTTGCGAATTTGCCGGCCTTGAATGTTAACGCCGCTCATTCGAGTTTGAGCAGAAAAATGCACAAACGTTGCCCCTAAAGCATTCACATCGCGTTCTCGTATGCCGTATTTTTGTTTAGCTAACACGACTACACTCCGACCTTCGGGGGTTTCGTCAGTCAGTGAGGCTAATTGGGCGGCATCGGCTAGTTCCTTATCTGTTACGCCTTTAACCGCTATAAAAGCAGAGGCTTGTCGATTGCCTAAGGTAATAGTGCCAGTTTTATCTAAGAGTAAGACATCAATATCGCCAGCAGCTTCAACTGCTCTACCGGAGGTGGCAATCACATTTTTTTGCATCATTCGGCCTATGCCGGCAATGCCGATGGCGGACAACAATCCGCCGATAGTGGTTGGAATTAAGCAAACCAACAAGGCCACTAATACTGTAATGGTGATGGGTTGTCCAGAACCAGAGGTTTCTACCGCGTATAAAGAAAACGGCAATAACGTCACAGTGGCCATCAAAAAGATTAAGGTTAAGGCAACCAGCAATATCGTTAAAGCAATTTCATTAGGGGTTTTTTGGCGTTTGGCGCTTTCCACCATAGCAATCATTCTATCTAAGAAGGCTTCGCCTGGATTGGCGGTAATACGCACTACTAGCCAATCCGACAACACCCTTGTGCCACCGGTCACCGAACTGAAATCGCCGCCAGATTCGCGAATCACTGGCGCGCTTTCACCGGTGATAGCGCTTTCATCCACCGAGGCCACACCTTCTATTACTTCTCCATCACCCGGTACAAAATCACCGGCTTCTATTAATACCACATCACCGCAGCGTAATAAGGAGCCAGAGACTAGGCTTATATTGGCACCATAATGATCTGCATCGAGCTTTTTGGCGCTGATATCACGCTTGGCGGTACGTAAAAATGCGGCTTGTGCTTTACTGCGACCTTCGGCCACTGCTTCGGCAAAGTTGGCAAATAAGACCGTGACCCATAACCACAGGCTGATGGTTAAAATAAACGGCGCAGGATCATTACCTAGGCCGTTTAGTGCTAATAGCCATAGCAGTGTTGTTAATAGGCTGCCGATATATACGACAAACATCACTGGATTTTTCCATTGCTGTTGCGGTGTTAATTTAGCAAAGGCCGCGATGAAGGCCGCACTGAGTATTTGTCGGTCGAATAATGACTGTGACGCTAACTGATTCATTAGTTAAACCCCTGCATTTGAAGATGCTCAACTATCGGCCCTAAAGCCAACGCGGGAATGAAGGTGAGTGCACCGACTAATAGGATGATGATAATCAATAAAGCGATGAACAAGGGTGTATGAGTCGGTAAAGTACCAGGACCTACCGGCACGATTTTTTTTGCCGCTAAGGAGCCTGCGATAGCGAGTATCGGTATGGCCAACCAATAACGAGAAATCAATATTGTTAAGCCGAGTAAGGCATTATAGTACGGCGTATTAGCAGAAAGTCCTGCATAGGCACTACCATTATTATTACCTGCTGAAGATAAGCCATATAATATTTCGCTAAAACCATGAGCGCCAGGATTGAGTATGCCTGCCTTACCTTGGTCTAGCATCACGCTAAACGCTGTACCTCCTAAGATCATTAAGGGAGGAATCAAGATCACTAGCGCAGCCATTTTTACTTCAAAAGCTTCAATCTTTTTGCCTAGATATTCAGGTGTGCGGCCTATCATAAGCCCTGATACAAAGACGGCAATAATGGCAAAGATAATCATGCCATACAAGCCTGAGCCTACGCCCCCGAACACTACTTCACCCAGCTGCATTAATAATAAAGGCATCATGCCACCTAAGGGTGTAAAGGAATCATGCATGGCATTCACCGAGCCATTAGACGCTGCGGTAGTTGCAACCGCCCATAGCGCCGAATTGGTGATGCCAAAGCGTGTTTCTTTACCTTCCATGTTGCCGCCAGTTTGGTCTATATTTAAAGCAGCTAGGGCAGGGTTGCCACTTTGTTCCGCCGACAGGGTAACAACGGTGAATGTGATAAATAGGATGCTCATCACGGCTAATAGTGCCCAACCTTGCCGGGTATCTCCGATCATCTTGCCAAAGGTATAACAGAGTGCGGCGGGTATCAGTAAAATCGCTAGTAGTTCTAAGAAGTTGCTTAAGGGCGTTGGGTTTTCTAAGGGATGGGCTGAATTGACATTGAAAAAGCCACCGCCATTAGTGCCCAGTTGTTTAATGGCGACTTGAGATGCTGCAGGCCCTACCGCAATTGTTTGTAGCTTTGTAACTTCGGATGTTAAGCTGGCTTTACCTTCAGTGTTCAGTGACGAGGTTTCATAATGGACGGCTTCAACTAAGGGGATGCTTTGATAAGCACTGAATGTTTGCACCACACCTTGTCCTACTAGGGCTAAAGCCAGCAATAGAGATAAGGGCATCAATATATATAAGGTGCTACGCGTTAGATCAACCCAGAAATTACCAATTAAGTCTGTATTGCGTCTAGCAAAACCTCGGATTAAGGCGACTAGAGTAGCCATGCCGGTTGCTGCAGAAAGGAAATTCTGTACTGTTAAGCCTAGCATCTGCGTGAAATAACATAGGGTGGTTTCACCACTATAGCCTTGCCAGTCGGTATTGGTAGCAAAACTAACGGCAGTGTTGAAGGCAGAGTCAGGACTTACATTAGCTAAATGTTGTGGATTGAAGGGTAATGAAGCTTGCAGACTTTGCAAAGCGAAGACAGTAAGTGCTCCTAACAAGTTAAATATCAGCATGGCGATGGCGTAATCGGTCCACGGCATTTCTTGTTTAGGCTGTACGCCACTTAAGCGGTAGAGCCAAGTTTCAGCAGGCGCTAATAATCTGTTCAAGCCTGCGGGTTCATTTTCATAAATGCTGGCCATATAGCTACCTAATGGTTTAGCCAAGATCAGTACTGTGCCTATATATACGATAATCTGTAGCGCACTATTCGCGTTCATTAAAACTTCTCCGGATAAAATAATACGGCAAGCAGGTAGATAAAAATCAGTAGCGCTAATCCTGTGCTTAAAAGATAAAGCCAATTCATGATGGTCTCCTAAGTTTTTCAAAAATATAAACGAGTGCCACAGTGATGGCAAAGAAAGCTAATATTAATAGTAGATAGTAAGCGGTCATAACGGGTTCTTATTTAAATGATGATAGCTGATTGAGTGTAGATACAAGCTTATAAGATTTCAGGCTCAGTCTACTCGTTTACTAAGTAAAAAAACCGTAAAATTATACGGTGAATTTGCGGCTATACCTTAGGCAGCACAAAAGCATTGAAAATTAGTTTAAAGCTGTTAAAGTCAGCTGGCGTGGTAGGTTGATCTAGCCAATTAAGAGCTGGTTTTTTAATATTAATGAATGAGAATGAAGATGTCTGATTATAAAAAATACGTATGTGATGTGTGTGGTCATATTTATGACGAAGCTGAAGGTGATGTCGATAGCGGTCTTGCCCCTGGTACTTTATGGGCAGATATTCCCGAAGATTGGACGTGTCCTGAATGTGGCGTAGATAAAGATGATTTTAGTTTGTTAGATTAATATGTCGCTGTAGTTTGCCGAGTAATTTATAAGCTTAGGGGATCTACTTTATTTTTTATCTAATGCTGTGCGCCTGAGGTGTTAAGTCGTTTATTCGATAGCGCTCATCATGCGCCCAGTGTCGGTTTTATGTAGTTGCTGTAACTATTTATTTGGATCTGCTGTTCAAATTGCGCTTGGATATTCTTACCTTGTTGGAGTAAGTGAACATCCAAATCACCAAGTTTTTTGAGTTAGTTGGTATGGTCTTGATCAGAAGCTTCAGGTATTAGCTGATCTTCATTTAATAATTGAAAAATACTTTTACAGCCTTCGCAGCAAAACGATTTAAGGCCTTCTTTTGTTTTCAATGTAAAGCCAGAGACTTCTACGATTAAACCACAAAGATCACATACTTTATTGGTATCAGTCATTATAATTAGCTGTTGTTTTAAATATGATGTGCCATGCTAGCAAAATATGAATATCATCACAATAGTTGAGACTGTCTGTTTTTATAAAGCTGAAGGTAAAGTCATAGGGTATGCTTTCTAAAGCACGAGAATTATAACGGTTTAGTATGACGTATCGTCTACGCTTATTTCGCTTAACTTTTAGAGACTATGACAGAATCACAGGCAATGACAGCAAAGGTTTGTAAGTTGAGTGCCGAGCAGCTTAATCTACAATGTCAATGTACAGTACAGTATCATCAGGTCTTGCGTGAACTACTAAGTCAGCAGGGCGATGATGGCAGTATCTATGGCATGATCATTAATGAACGCCCCAATTTGTTGGCAAAATCTAGGGTGTTTGTCAGTGAGCACTGTCTACAAAAACAGCGTGACATCATAACGGCAATAGAAACAGTGATAGCCATGCCAGCCTATCAACAACGTGTTTTAGCCTATGCGCCAGAAGTAGCCCATTATCAACCCAAAGCGCAGGGTGTATTTTTTGGTTACGATTTTCATTTAGAGGGTGAAGAACCTAAGTTGATAGAAATTAATAGCAATGCGGGAGGTGCATTAATCAATGCTCTGTTAGTGCGCAGTCAACAACAGTGCTGTGAACGCTTTAACCCTATGTTGATTACTATTGAACATACGGGTGATATGTTTGAGCAGACTTTTTTGAACATGTTCCTAGAGGAATGGAAGGCTGAACGTGGCACGGAAGTATTGAAGACTATCGCTATTGTTGATGAAAATCCTGTTAGTCAATACATGCTGCCCGAGTTTTTGTTATTTAAAAAATTGTTTGAACAACACGCTATACACACCGTTATTTGTGACCCATCCGAGCTGACTTATCATGATGGCGCGCTGTGGCATGACTTAAAACGTATTGATCTGGTCTATAATCGCTTGACCGATTTTGCTTTAGATGTACCCACTCAACAAGCCTTATTGGCAGCTTATTTAGCGGCTGTTGTGGTAGTTACTCCTCATCCTAGGGCTCATGCTTTATATGCCGATAAACGCAATTTGGTGATATTGACTGATGAAACCGAATTAATCGCGTTGGGTGTAGAGGCTAAAACTAGAGAGTTATTATTAGCAGGTATTGCTCATACCACAGAGGTAAAGACTGGTGATGCGGATACTTTATGGGCGACTCGCAAGCACTTGTTTTTTAAACCCGCAAAGGGTTATGGCAGTAAAGCGGCTTATCGTGGTGACAAATTAACCAAGCGGGTGTTTAGCGAAATCATAAACAGCGATTATGTCGCTCAAACCCTAGTACAACCCAGTCAGCGCAGGGTAGAGATTGATAATGAGTTTGTGGAATTCAAATTAGATCTACGACATTATGTTTATAAAGCTCATACGCAATTAGTCAGTGCTAGACTTTATCAAGGACAGACTACTAATTTCCGTACGCCTAGCGGCGGCTTTGCTGTAGTCAGCGTGGTTGCGGATTAATGATTTACTTCAGATCTACAATATGTTGAGTAAGGCCGTACGCCCTTTTGAATCGCGCACAGATTTATGCGTCTCCTGAGTCGGGCATTATGCTCGTGACCAACTTTGTTATACAAAAAAAACAGGCCGCATTATTAAAACGGCCCGTTTGATTAAGCAGTTAACAACTTATTTTTTAGGAATAGCGTTAAGATGAACAATTGCTTCATTAACTAGTTTTGTAGCTGCGGGTGCATGGCTTAAATTACCTTCATGAACCGCTTTTTGTAATAATTCACCGGCTTCATCTATATGATTTTTAGCAATACTTTTTGATACTAAAGAAGCGCTTGCCGCTTCATCTAAGGCCATTTTAGCGTGATCGACTAATCCGCCAGCATTACCTGCTTTACCTTGTGCTGCAGCTGCAGTTGCATGCTCTAGTGCGGCATCGGCATGTTTTTCAGCAAATACGTTGGTGCTTAGGCATAAAAGTAAACCTGCCAATACTGTAGTTAATTTTTTCATTATGACTCCTCATTTTTTATATTATTGTTTTTATTGCTGATATCCAGATATTTATTATTAGATTAGTTATCAACGATGCTAACACTAACACCATAATTTGTTGAATACAACTAAATGTAAGTGTGAGTTGTACTTGGATATAGCACATTTAGACGGTATGACTACAGTAGTGCCATGAAGGGTGATGAGGAGCGTTTGTTATGAAAGATATCTTGTGGCTTTGTTGAGTGAATTGCAGACAAGGCATTGTGACAACAAAATAAAAAGACTATCAATGCCCTAGCATCTTAAAGTTACTAGGGCATTGATATTTGAGTTAACTAACGTACATAGTGTAACTTTTGTCCGAGCATGTCCGGTGTGACTAAGACTACGCCACCATGACTGACATGAAAACGTCTTTCATCTTCAGCTCTATCTTCGCCAATAATAGTCCCTTCTGGAATATCACAACCTTTTTCTATAATGGCTTTGGTAATACGGCAATGCCTACCGATATTAACCTGAGGCAATATTATAGAATCTTGTACGTTGGTATAAGAATTAACACGGACATTAGAAAATAATAATGAATGTTTGACTTGCGCGCCAGATATCACACAACCTCCAGATACCATGGAATCTACGGCTAAGCCTCGTCTATCATCATCATCAAAAACAAATTTAGCTGGTGGTGTTTGTTCTTGATGTGTCCAGATAGGCCAAGTATTGTCATATAAGTTCATGCCAGGATTAACGCCGATAAGCTCCATATTAGCTGACCAGTAAGCATCAATGGTACCTACATCGCGCCAATAGCTTTGTTCACCGCTTTGTAGATCTAAGAAGGGGTAGGCATTGACGATATATTTGTCGATAACGGCAGGAATAATATCTTTACCGAAATCATTAGTAGAGCCTACTGTATCAGCATCTTTTTGTAACTGTTCAAACAAGAAGTCGGCATTAAAAATATAAATGCCCATAGACGCTAAGGCCGTATCGGTTCTGCCGGGCATCACAGGGGGATGTTCTGGTTTTTCAATGAAGGCTTTAACTCGACGGTTGCTATCAACATCCATTACCCCAAAAGCCGTGGCTTCTTCTAGAGATACTTCTAAGCAGCCGATAGTCAGGTCAGCATTTTTTTCTATATGATCGGCCAGCATTGCGCCATAATCCATTTTGTAGATATGATCGCCGGCTAGAATTAAAATATGTTTAGGCTTACGTGTGCGCAATATATCAATGTTTTGATATATTGCATCAGCCGTACCTTTGTACCAAGAGTCTTCGCCATGGCGTTGTTGAGCAGGCATTAAATCTACATATTCACCAAATTCACCGCGCATAAAGCCCCAACCTTGTTGGATATGACGTATTAATGAATCAGCTTTGTATTGCGTTAAAATACCTATTTTTCGGATACCTGAGTTGACACAATTAGATAAAGGAAAGTCTATAATACGAAATTTACCTCCAAAGGGTACTGCAGGTTTAGCGCGCCAGTCGGTCATGTTGACGAGTCTTGAGCCGCGCCCCCCAGCCAATATTAAGGCAATGGTGTTACGGGTTAGATGACCGATGTTTTGTTCCTGTTTATGATGATTAGACCCTGACATTTTTCATCCTATGTTGATATAGATATTACAACGGTTAGTTATTTGGTAAGATTTACTAGACATTTATTCTACTACTACACCGAGGCCATTCAAAGTGATAAAGGATTCTAATAACACACTTGATTCTGAAGTGACTGAGTTGCTTACCGAAAAGCCGGTAGCGAGTACACCTAAACCTAAAGCCACTAAAGCGAAGGTAACTAAGACTTCAGTGCCTAAGGTTGAGGTTTCAGCAAAAAATAACGTAAAAACTAAGCCAGTTTCTAAAGCTAAAAGTGCTGTGCTTATAAAATCAGAAGCTATGACTAAAACCAGAAATGTTGAGGTCGTAGAGTCAAAAACTACAATTAAGAAAGCTGCTATAGAGACGCCCATGATCAAAACAGTCAAAAATAAGCTGCTAAATAACGATATGTTAAAAATCATGGATGCAAGACATCATGATCCATTCTCTGTGCTCGGGCGTCATGCAAAGAAAGATTTAATACAGATCACTATTTATCTCCCTTATGCTGAATCAGTCAGTTTTAGTCATGATGGCTCTGAGTTGGAGAGAATTACAGGGAGTGACTTTTTTCAAGCGAATGTTCAGTCAGAAACTTTGCCGGCGCACTATCAATTAGTTTGGTTAGATAAAAGTGGTTACCGTCATGAAACCTATGATCCCTATGATTTTGGTACGCAATTACCCGAATTTGATCAATATTTATTCGCTGAAGGTAAGCATTGGCATGTCTATCAAAAGTTGGGTGCCCATATACATAGCGTTGATGGTATAGCCGGCGTATTGTTTACTGTTTGGGCACCCAGTGCCGGTCGAGTCAGCGTGGTCGGTGATTTTAATCAATGGGATGGCCGTTGTAACCCGATGCGCAGTTTGGGTGGTAGTGGTATTTGGGAGATTTTCATACCTGGATTAAAAGAGGGTTGTTACTATAAATTTGAAATACTAAACCGATTTAGTAATGAAATATTACTTAAAACTGATCCTTATGGTCAACAGTTTGAGTTTAGACCTAATACGTCTTCTATCGTGGTTAAGCCCGATAATTATATCTGGCAAGATGAATCATGGCTGTCTGCGCGCACTAAACACGATTGGCTACATCAACCTATGTCTATCTATGAGGTGCATTTAGGTTCTTGGCGTCGAGATAGTCAGGGTAATTTTTTGACTTACCTAGAGCTTGCTGTCGAATTGGTTGATTATGTCAAGCAGATGGGATTTACTCATATTGAGTTATTACCGATTACTGAACATCCATTTGATGGTTCTTGGGGTTATCAAACGACGGGTTATTTTGCACCGACTAGTCGACATGGTTCACCTGATGATTTCCGCTATTTTATTGATACCTGTCATCAAAATGGTCTTGGCGTTATTCTTGATTGGGTACCGGCACATTTTCCTAAAGATGCCTTTGCCTTAGCTCGCTTTGACGGTAGTGCTTTGTATGAACATGAAGACCCTCGCAAAGGAGAGCACCGTGATTGGGGGACTTTGATCTACAACTACGGTCGTAATGAAGTTAAAAACTTTTTATTGGCCAGTGCAAACTTTTGGTTAGAAGAGTTTCACTTAGATGGTTTAAGAGTCGATGCTGTCGCTTCTATGTTGTATTTAGATTATTCCCGTGAAGAACATGATTGGGTAGCCAATAAATATGGCGGCAATGAAAATCTGGAAGCTATCGACTTTTTTAGAGAGCTGAATGCCGTGACTCATGATTTACATCCCGGCACGGTGATGATGGCTGAAGAGTCTACCTCTTGGCCACAAGTGACTCGTCCGACATGGACTGGTGGTTTAGGTTTCTCTATGAAGTGGAACATGGGTTGGATGCATGATGTGCTCTCTTATATGAGTGAGGAGCCTGTGCATCGTAAATATCATCATGATAGCCTAACCTTCGGTATGCTCTATGCGTTTACTGAGAACTTCGCTTTGCCATTTTCTCATGACGAAGTTGTGCATGGTAAAGGTTCGTTAGTCAATAAAATGCCTGGAGATGAGTGGCAACGTTTTGCTAATCTGCGATTGTTATATACATTTATGTATACTTATCCAGGTAAAAAGTTGTTATTTATGGGTTGTGAGTTCGGACAAGGTACCGAATGGAATGCCAATAAAGAGTTAGATTGGTATGTGCTAGATTATCCGCACCATAAAGGCACGCAAACCTTGGTTAAGGATTTAAATCATCTTTATAAAACGCATCCAGCTTTGTTTACTCATGACTTTGATCATCAAGGTTTTGAATGGATTGATTGTCATGACGTTGAGCAATCTATTATTAGTTACCGACGTAAAAGTGCTTTTGAAGAGTTAATAATCATTCTTAATTTTACACCAGTGCCTAGAATGAATTATCGCTTGGGAGTGCCTGAAGCAGGCGTTTATGCTGAAATTTTCAACTCAGACTCTCATTATTACAATGGTAGTAATACCGGTAATGGTGTAGTGGTATCAGAGCCTACTAAATGGATGAATTTACCTCATTCCATTAGTCTTAACTTGCCTCCGTTGGGCGCTTTAATTTTAAAGTTATAAGCTGAAGGCGAAAGGCTAAGGGTGATATTTCACCTTTAGCCTGTTTTTACTAACTTAAGCATAGAAACGATGAAAAAAATTCTTTTTGTAACGAGTGAAGCACATCCTTTAATTAAGACAGGTGGGCTTGCTGATGTATGTGGTAGTTTACCTAAAGCCTTGTCTGAATTATCTCAAGATATCAAACTGATACTGCCTAGATATCAGGCGTTGAAAATCACTGAGGATATCCGTTTTCTGTGTTCGGTCAGGGTTGATAATCGGAATGTTAATATTTTGGAAACTCGTTTGCCTGATAGTCAGGTCACCGTGTTGCTGGTAGATTATCCAACTTATTTTAATTTTCCGGGTAATCCATATGTTGATGAATTGGGTGAGCCTTGGCTTAATAATGCTGAACGCTTTGGTTTGTTTTGTAAAATTGCCGTGGAAGTGGCGATGGATAGAGCTCATTTAAATTGGCAGCCAGATATTGTTCATTGTAATGATTGGCAGTCGGGTTTGGTTCCGGCTTTATTGTCTTTAGAATACGAACCTCCAAAGACAGTCTTTACTATACACAATATGGCTTATCAGGGCTTGTTCCCCAAGACAGCGGTTTATGATTTAAATATACCCGGACGCTTATGGCATATCGCAGGCTTGGAATTTTATGACATGCTGTCTTTTATTAAAGGCGGTTTGGTCTACGCTGATTTCATAACTACGGTCAGCCCTAGTTATGCACTAGAAATTCAAACAACTGAATTTGGATATGGTCTTGAAGGCTTGTTGGCTACTCGTAACGCTTCATTAGGCGGCATTATTAATGGCATTGATACAGAGTACTGGAATCCTGAAACGGACACTTATATTGCCCAGACTTATAGTGCTGCTACGCTTAATAAAAAACGACTTAATAAAGCAGATGTGCAACTAAAATTTGGTTTGCCAGTTAATGATAAAGTGCCCTTGTTTTCATTGATCGGTCGCTTAGTCGAACAAAAAGGTATTGATTTGTTAGTCGAGTGCCTCCCTGAAATGATGACCATGAATTTACAATTTGTGTTGTTAGGTAGTGGCGATAAAGTGTTTGAAAAACAATTACAAGTCTTGGCTGATCTGTATCCTGAAAAGATGGCGATTAGACTAGGCTATGATGAAGCTTTGGCGCATGTTATAGAGGCAGGAGCAGATGTTTTCCTAATGCCTTCTAAATTTGAGCCTTGTGGTTTGAATCAAATGTATAGCCAGCGTTATGGCACGATTCCTATCGTTAGAAAAACCGGAGGTCTGGCTGATACAGTCACAGATACCTTGCCAGAAACGCTAGTTATAGGCAGTGCTAGCGGTCTTGTATTTAATGAAGCCAGTGCTGGTGCTTTATTAGAAGCGATAAAGCGCGCTTTGATTTTATATAGTGTTCCAAATATCTGGAAGAAAATGCAAGTGAATGCGATGAGTCAAGACTTTTCATGGCAACGCTCCGCTGAACAGTATTTGGCTTTATATGAGAATCTGTAATCTTTAGATTGTATCAATGTCTTCATCAGTATGAAAAATTTACTAAAGACTATATTCGTAATTGATGACGATGTGTGTCAGCACAAAATCATCAAGCATTTACTGCAACACGATAAATATAACTTGGTTTTTATTTCTGGTGAAGAAGCTACAACTATTTTGTTACGCACCAGACCCGATCTGATTTTGTTGGATATCAATATGCCAGACTTCGATGGACTGGATGTTTTACAAAAGATAAAACATTACCGCCATATTTCTGGAGTGCCGATTATTATGATCTCGGGAATGTGCGAAAAAAGAATCGTGATGCAAAGCATGTCGCATGGAGCTATTGATTTTATTGTCAAGCCATTCAATGGCGATTTTCTATTGAAGAAGATAAGGGATTTATTGATAGATGCTCACGAAGTTCCAAAAAAAGTTAGTGCTGCTCCTCACTTACACTCCCTTCTTAAACCAACAACTATCTCAGCTACGTTACCAATTATTCCAATAATTCCTACGTTGCTACGCAACCTCTCATTTTTCTTTGATATGAGTGAAAAAGATGATGATTCAATTAAAAATCATCATCAAGAAATAGTCCGATTGATAGAATCAGATACGGAGATATCTTCCGTTATATTAAAAATCATTAACTCGCCTCTTTATGGGTCTACTCAGAGGGCGCAAACTATAAGTGATACATTAAACGCAATAGGTTTCGTTAATATCTATGAATTGATCACGAGTATATCCTTACGTAATGCGATAAATAGCGAGAAACAACAGGCTGAATTAAATTTATTCTGGGAGCAAAGTGCCAGAACAGGATTGGTTCTTTCTTATTTAGCCACACGTATCGCAAATGTGGATAAAAATATAGCTTTTCATTTTGGTATATTTCACGATTCAGGAAGAGCGCTAATGATGCGACATTTTCCATCCTACATTGAAACATTAAGGTTATCATCAATCACATTTGACCAAAATGTAACAACCATTGAAGATAATAGGCACAATTGCAATCATGCACAGTGTGGAGCGATGTTGGCAATGGCATGGGGATTGTCTGAAACTATCGTTACTGCTATTCGTTATCACCATAATATTAAAGTGATCAAGGAACATCACGCTTCAGAATTAATATTAAGCTTAATTGCTATGGCTAATTTAGCGGAATATATTGAAAGTAATGATTCGTATTTAAGCGATAATCAATGGACTAAATATAAAGAAGAGTACATGGCAAGTTTGAAAATAAATGATCAACAAGTGAATGAATTAATAATGGAGACCAAGCAAATACTTATTAATGAATTCAATAATAATTATTGTATATTTTGAAACAGAATGTCGTGTAATAGTTTTATCGTTGCTGAGACACTATTGAGTTGTGAAAAGATGCAGCTCAAACCACATCGCCAGTAAGTTTATTTTGAGAGTAGACGGATGCATGAAATTCAACTGCTGTATGTAGAAAATATCATCACCAGAAAGAAAAGTACCCCACAACAAGAATTGATCTTTGTTATGCGGGTGGCAAATTTAAGCCATGACAAAAAAGTAGAAGTGTTATGGGCGGGTGAGCAAGGTGAATGGCAGGTCTTATCGGCTAGCTATCAGTATCAACTAAACGCAGATGAAGAATGCTGGAAAGCGAGGGTCATTATTAAAGCGCAGGGGCATACTAGTTTGCCCGGTAATATCAACTTTGCCTTGCACTACCAATGTTTAGGCCAAGAGTATTGGGATAATCAAGCAGGTAGCAATTATGCTAGCCAAGCAGACTCAGGCATACAATTAACAGCTAGCCAAAACCTGCAACAACTAGGTTTTGAATCTAAGTTGAAAGCAGGGCAACAACTTCTACCTATTACCGTCTCGGTTAATCAGGCTTTACAAGTCAAAGCGGTTATTCTTCATTGGACGACTGATAACTGGCTGACGAGTCATACAACCCCTTGCCATTTTAATCGCCATTATTGGCATGAGCATGCGCAAAGTAATGCTAGAAACCCTAATCAATATGGCTCGCAGATATGGCAGGGTTTACTTAAAATCAATGATGCTTATCGTGTGGAGTATTCGATATCTTATGACACGGCTGTTGGGGTGTTATGGGATAACAATGACGGCAATAATTATAAACTCAGTCATGAGCCGTTAAAGCTGATGATTCTTAATTTACATTGTTATCAGGAAGCACAGCAAGATGAAAAGTTTACTCAAATAGCCAAAGCCATTGATGACTTGGACGTGGATATTGTTTGTTTTCAAGAAGTCGCTGAGCTTTGGAATGAAGGGTTCGGTGATTGGAAGACTCATTCTGCTAACATTATAAATAATAGACTTAAGCATGCTTTCCATCTTTATAGCGATTGGTCGCATTTAGGCTTTGACAAATATCGTGAGGGCGTGGCTATTTTAAGTCGATATCCACTCCATAATCAGGCCGCCCGCTATGTTTCTGATAGCGATAGTATCTTCAGTATTCATGCTCGAAAAGTTATCATGGCCCAAGTTAATGTCCCCACTATGGGTTTAATTAATGTGTTTTCAGCACATTTAAGCTGGTGGGAAGATGGTTTTTCTCAGCAATTTAAAAAGTTGAGTTCATGGGCTAGTGAGCTTCAAGATCAATCAGTATCCGCTACCTTACTATGTGGTGATTTTAATATTACCAGCGGATCAGAGGGCTATCAGTTAATCGTCAATGCTAATGAATATGAAGATCAATTTCTGGCCATACAAGATCAGTGTGCCTTTGAAAAAATACTCAAGGTGAATGATGCTTATTGGAGTAACTCTCATGCTGAAGATTATCGTATTGATTATATCTTTATGAATAAAGTTAGTGACTTAAAAGTGCATTCAGGAAGAGTTTTATTTACCGATGATGATTATGGCAGAGTGTCAGATCATTGTGGCTATCTAATGAGCTTTGAACCTAAGTAATCTAGCAATGAAAGGAGATCATATGCCCTACGCAGAACATTATGCCAAGCCTGTGCATGGGCATTTAGGTGGCTATTTTCAAAGAGTGAATGATTTTAATCATACCTTTGATATACGCTGGGGAAAAATAGAGTTTGATGTGAATTTTGGTGTGCAACTTAACATCAAAGTAGTCCTTAAAGTCTATAGAGAGCAGGGCATTTGTGAAACTTATCTGATTGATACCGATGCTTATGATATTCAATGGGATAGACATAAACGCAAAACACGAGACTTTTATGTCTTACCATTCTCCAATCATTTCGGCCCTATTACCTGTGTTAAGTTTGCTTATTTAGTGCATTTGCATGAGCATTCTTTGGCTTCTGAGTTTGATTATCTATTTATGGATAGCCAGCAAGTACAAAATGGTCATGATCAAAATCGCGTAATCACTAATGAAGGGCGTGCGGCTAATAGTTATCGTACTTATGAATTGAATGCCGTTGAATTACAGTGTGATGCTGATTGGTATAATCATCATATTGATGATTTAAAACTAACGCCCAAGTTTACTAAAGGTCAGCAATATCATCCTTATCATCCTAAACGATATATACATGATCATATTGACAAAGTAATACACTGTCGTAGGCAAAACCCACAGCGACTTTGTACCATTAAAGTCAGTGTCGATTGTATAGACGACACTGATTTTATTAATCATTTGATCTATGCCAGTCAAGAAGGTGTTTTAGTTCAGTGTATCGTTGATTGGCGAAAAATGACGCTCACTAACAGTGATAATTACGCCCGTTTAAAATGTGCCAGAGTTGAATTAATCGGTGTGTTTTGTACACCTCAACATCACCTGATCGAAGTTGAACCCGATATGCACACCAAATTCGTGATATTCAACGATGAGGACTGCATCTTAGGGTCTTTTAATATCACTTTTGATCGCTGGTGGGCAAACTGGGAATCGGGTATGACATTCCAGTCCAAAGGTGTTTGTAGATTGTTGGATAATATATTTCAAAGTCAGCGCGGCGGTGTTAATCAGCGCTATGGCATAGATCCTTTAAGTCATTTTAATCTGCTCTATACCTTTGGCAGGCAAGTCATGCAAAATGGTCAGCTCTATCGTCCGCATCATGCCATTTTGGCTGAGATTCATAGAGCCAAGCATTCTATTAAGCTGTGTTTGTTTCTAATGGGTGATTTATTAGGTGATTATCATGATAGCGTGGTTGATGCGTTAATACAGGCCCATCATCGGGGTGTTTATGTTCATATTTTATTTAATGGCCATTTGGCCAGACAAGGACGCATAGGCTTAGAACGTTCAATGCATGATGAGCTTAATCGAGCATTACTACCGGCAGTGCAGCGTTTAAGAAATGCTGGTATTGTGGTGGGTTTGGTTTATGGTCTAGATGATCACCCTGTGCCTTATTCACCGATACATTCTAAGTATTGTATTATTGACGACTCTATTGTTATAGAAGGTAGCTTTAACTGGTATAACACCTCGGTATTTTCACACGATCTATTGGTAGTGGTTAATAATTATGGGGTAGCCGAACCTTATCGCTATGAGTTTGAACAAATACAGCATTCATTTAGAGTGTATTATTAAGGATCAGTTCGTAGACCCGATAAGTAACCTGCATCAGGCATCAACGGTGGATGAGCGTTGCTTATCGATCATAACTTGAATTTAAAGCAGACTAATGACAGCTCATCACAAACATCATCATACTCACGCTCATAGTGGGCACGCACATACTCACGACCATTACAGTCATCATGATCAAAACAAACAAGGGTTAGCATTCGTCTGTGCTATCGTTTTAAATGCTGCGTTTGTTATCGTCGAATTTAGCTATGGTTTTATGGCTAATTCCACCGCGCTCATGGCCGATGCTGGACATAATTTATCTGATGTATTGGGATTGTTTTTAGCTTGGGGTGCTGCAATTCTGTCTCGTAAAGTACCGAATGAACGCTATACCTACGGTTTACGCAGTACCTCGATTATGGCGGCGCTAATAAATGCTATGTTTTTATTGATAGCTTGCGGAGCTATAGCTTGGGAGGCTATTCATAGGTTTTCACAACCCCCTTTAGTAGGTGGTTTAACGGTCACGGTGGTGGCAGCTATTGGTATCGTCATTAACGGGCTATCAGCATGGCTGTTCGTCAAAGGAAGTAAGGCCGATTTAAATATTCGTGGCGCTTATCTCCATATGGCTGCCGATGCAGGAGTATCGCTAGGTGTGGCATTGGCTGGTATAGCTATGATATACACCAACTGGTACTGGTTAGATCCGGTGATTAGTTTGCTGATTGTGCTAGTGATTGTCATTAGTACGTGGTGTTTGTTATGTGAAGCTATGCAATTAGCGTTAGTTGCTGTTCCTGCACATATTGATGTATTAGAAGTCACGACTTATTTACGTCAATGCCAGGGAGTGACAGACATACACGATCTACATATTTGGGGCTTGAGTACCACTGAAAGCGCTTTAACGAGCCATCTAGTTATGCCAGCAGGATATCCCGGTGATGCCTTTATGGATACTGTCGTGGAAACGCTTAAAGAACGTTTCTCTATACAGCACAGTACCATACAGGTAGAACAAGGAACGACAAATCATGCATGCGCACTGCATCCTAATAATACGGTACACAATCACTGAAATTGATGATGACAATAAGCACTAAAAGCACTTTAAATCAGATTCCCTCTAGCATCTGGATACTAGGTTTCGTTAGCCTGTTGATGGATATTTCCTCCGAAATGATTCACAGCTTACTGCCGATGTTTATGGTGACCACATTAGGTGCCAGCGCCTTTACAGTCGGAGTGATTGAGGGGCTTGCCGAATCTACGGCCCTGATGATTAAGGTGTTTTCAGGTGTTTTGAGCGACTATTTGGGCAAACGCAAAGGGCTTGCACTGTTTGGCTATGCTTTGAGTGCTTTGACTAAACCTTTGTTTGCAATCGCACCTAGTCTAGGGCTAGTGCTTAGCGCTAGATTATTGGATCGCATAGGTAAGGGTGTGCGAGGTGCGCCGCGCGATGCTTTGATAGCAGATATAGCGCCACTACATCTGCGGGGTGCTGCATTTGGATTGCGACAATCCTTAGACACGGTTGGTGCATTTCTTGGTCCTTTGTTAGCCGTCGGTTTGATGCTGCTGTGGGCTAATGATTTTCGCGCGATATTTTGGGTGTCGGTGATTCCTGCTCTGTTGGCGGTGGCACTTTTGTTGTTCGGCGTTCATGAGCCCATTATTCATAAGGCTGTTAAGCGTTCAAATCCGATTAGCAAACAAAATCTTAAGCGATTGGGTGTTGCTTATTGGTGGGTGGTCGCTATAGGCGCAGTGTTTACCTTAGCACGCTTTAGTGAGGCTTTCTTAGTGCTGCGTGCTCAGCAAGGCGGCATTCCGATGGCACTAGTGCCGTTGGTTATGGTGGCTATGAATCTGATTTATGCGCTGTCCGCCTATCCCTTCGGCAAACTTTCTGATCGCATTAGTCATACTAAATTGCTAGCCCTCGGCTTAGTGATCCTTATTGCTGCTGATTTGATATTGGCTATTAACGATCATTGGCTCGTTGTAGTCGCTGGAGTTGTTTTATGGGGTATACACCTAGGAATCACGCAAGGGTTGCTGGCGAGAATGGTGGCTGATAGCGCACCTGCTGATTTACGTGGTACGGCTTATGGATTTTTTAACTTAATGAGTGGCGTTGCACTATTGATTGCTAGTGTTATTGCCGGGCTATGTTGGGATCAATTTGGCCCGGAATTTACATTTTATGCAGGTGCAGGGTTTTGTGTTATTACGCTGGTTGGTCTAGTTTTTCAGCCAAGTCATATACGATAAAGACTATAGCTAATAGGTCTTTTGGAACCCTGCTTCTGAAGTAGAAACGAGAGTCTCTTCTAACGAGATTTGTCTGAAATTGCATCAATTAACAGCCTGTGTGTAGCAGTTATGTGTAGCAATTGACTAAATTAAGAGATGTTTTGATCTTTAGGTATTAAAAATCAATGTGTTGGGTGTAAGTGGCGCGCCCGGAGAGATTCGAACTCCCGACCGATCGGTTCGAAGCCGATTACTCTATCCAGCTGAGCTACGAGCGCTTTACTTATTCACTGCTACCTAAACTGATGATAGCGGAAAGATGACTACTATAACCGCTAAGGCCTATCTTTGTAAACTCCAATTATGATGCGTTGGAACCAATGAGGTCTGATCAAATAATTATAAAAGCTATCACTGGGGCAATATGCGCTTAGTCCTGCGTGAGGAGTTTGGGGGTGATGAGTAGGGCGTTTTAATATGATGATATATAATTTAAGCAAAAGTTTTTTGTA
>Ga0209697_10004200_pt1 | contig 18962 bp, 11 predicted proteins | sample AliMusrvi5mmetaG_FD_184115 | JGI IMG/M metagenome (GOLD analysis project Ga0209697, IMG submission 184115) | Freshwater lake bacterial and archeal communities from Alinen Mustajarvi, Finland, to study Microbial Dark Matter (Phase II) - Alinen... | ecosystem: Environmental > Aquatic > Freshwater...
GCTATGTCGCGCTGATGCCGGACGATGGTACCGGCAAGAAACGGCTTGTGATGAGCGTGAATGGCAAACTGCATCTGTTTACGGATCTAGCGGCAGACGGGTTGACGTTTCAGACGCGCAAGCCGGTCAACATTCCATACCCCGAGAGCAACCGGATGAAAGGCTGGCAGGAGATCCCAGTCAGTGTCACGAACAAGGTGCAGTTCATCCGCCTCAACAACGAGCGGAATGGCATCGGCGCGAATCGCGATTGCTACCTGCACATCGTCACGTTCGAGGCGTGGGCGGCCGGCAGGAATTGGGCGACCGGCGCGGAAGTTAAACCAGCGAAAAATCCGGCCGCGATGCTGACCGTCAGCAACGAGTCAAAGTTCACCTCACTCGCTTACGCGATGGGGCCGGCCGTCGTGACATTGCCGGAGCCGGTTGCGCTGGAGAAAATTCGCTTCCTGCTCTCGGATCGTGAGCCCGGTTGGTACACGGCGTTCCGGCAATTCACATGGCACGACCGGCCAGTCCGGCAACATTCGGAGCTGGGTGAGTTGTGGTTCAACTACCGGGTCGAGGTCTCCGCCGACCAGACCAACTGGATCGTCGTCGCCGACCGTATGAAAACGCCAATGATGCGGAGTTGCCCGGTCTTTGTGGACTGGAATCACGACGGCAAATTCGACCTCGTCCTTGGCGTACTCAACGCCAACGGCATTTGGCCGGACAACAAAGAGTACCGCCTCTATCTGAACAAGGGTACGAATGACGATCCGAAGTTTGAAGATTTCCAGCCACTCGCCGACGAGACCGGCAAGCCGTTGAAGATCGCTGCGTGGTGGCTCAAGACATATGCGCCGCAATGCGGCGTAGCCGTGCTCAATGTCAATGGCAAACGCGGGCTGGTGGTGGAAGATACCGAACCGCATGGCGGTTTGCGCTACTACGAAAACGCGGACGATGATCCCGTGCGTTTTAAGTTCGTCAAGTTGCTCGGCGACCCGGTTCCCATCGACTACCCGAGTGGCTACCGGTATTTCTACTGTGGCGATGTGGACGGCGACGGCTTACCGGATGTGATCAATTGCACCGGCGGGATGACTTTCTTCAAAGGCTTGCCGGCGAATGCCACCAACACTGTCACTGTGCCGACCGGTATCGTGCTGCGCAATGCGGAAGCTTGCTCCGTAGACGCATCCAAACCAACCGAGCCGACGCCCCGGCAGCCGTCGAAACTCGAAGTGCGCACGTTGACGCCGCGCGGACCGAAGCAACGCCTGATTCTTATTCGCTTCACCGATCTGCCACAGGTTGCCGGCTTGGAACATGCGATGTTGGAATTGACGACTGACCCGAAGTTTGAGCGTTATCCGCTCCAAGCTCCGGCCGGATGCGACATTTCTTGCAGTGTGATTCGCGACGATTGGGACGCGGAGAAAGCGACGTTTGCCGAGGCCGCGCCCGGCAAGCCGTGGGTGCCAGGTGAACTGGATGCCGGCGGTAAGTTTCTTACGATGGCTGAACCAATTAACACGGTTAAGGCCGCGCAAAAGGTCGTGTGGGATGTCACGCCGGCAGTACGTGAGGCATTACGCGCCGGGCGCGCGTCGATTAGCTTATTGATTCGCGCCGAATACACCGGTAAATATGTCGCCGGTGAAGGTTATAACTTCTGTGGGCCAGCTTGGCCACAGATCGAAACGCGACCGCGTTTAGTCTTGGAAAGTAAACCATGAGAATCATCAAAGATCTTCCGTACGCCCAATATGGCGACCGTGTCATGTTGCTCGATCTGTATTTACCGGATGCGCCGACGGGTTTGGTGCCGGCGATCTTGTGTGTGGTTGGTGGCGGCTGGCGCTCCACCGACAAGGCGGGTTACGCCGAGGCCGGCCAGGGAATCGCGCAAAATGGTTATGTCGCCGCAGCGATCACTTATCGGAGCAGCACGGACACGATCGCGCCCGGCAACGTTCACGACTGCAAGGCGGCAGTGCGGTGGTTGCGGGCGAACGCGGCAACGTATGGCATCGACCCGACGCGGATCGGTGCGCTCGGCGGTTCGGCGGGCGCGCATCTGGTGGCGTTGTTGGGGACGACCAACGGCCGGCAAGAACTTGAAGGCAACGGCGGTAACCCGGCCCAATCGAGCGCTGTCCAAGCAGTCTGCGAGTTTTGCGGGCCGGTTGACCTGACACGCGGCGCCCAGCCGGCACTCCGCAAAAAATATCCGGTCCTCTACGAGTGTGTGGAGGCGTATCTCGGCGGGCCGCTCGACAAGCGCATGGAGTTGGCGAAGTTGGTCAGCCCGTTACGCTACGTTTCGCCGGCCAGCGCGCCGATGTTGATCATTCATGGCGATGCGGATGATATTGTGTCGGTCGAGGAAAGTATTGTATTTTATGACGCGCTGAAAAAGGCTGGCGTGGACGCGACACTCCATGTTGCGAAAGGGGCGACGCATGATCTCACATGGTCAACCTACGGCAATCAAGTTGTGGCATTTTTCCGTCGAACACTAACCAACAAAAAAGAAAGCGACTAATCATATGGCTGACTTAACTCCCGGCGAAAAACGATGGACGATACTTTATGGTGCATATAAAGGCCTTGAGCACCAGGCGCTGCTCGAACTTTATCGCGGTTTTAGTCTGTATGTGAATTACGTCCTGCCGGTCCGTGCGGCCAAGGACGTTGACCCGCAGACCTTGGCGCTGCGGCTGACGCCCGGCACTGACCGCCAGAACCGGCGTTACCAACCACTGTGTGAGCACGTGGTGTTGCTCGGCACCGCCAAAACCAACCCGCTCATTGCTGGGTTGCTGAAGCGCAAGGTCATCCCGACGCCGAAGGGTGAGCAAGGATTCACGTTATGGATCGGGAATGCGCCGTGGAATGCGGAACACCGGTTGATCGTGATTGCCGGCGCGGACGCGGCCGGTGTGTACTATGGCACTCAGGAATTATTGGCGTCGTTGTCGGACAATTCGGTGCCGCTTGACAAGCCGGTCGCCCGCCGGGCGTCGTTGGTGAAGATGGCAGATCGCGTGTCGGTCGAAACGCCGGCCGTCAAAGAGCGCGGCATCTGGACGTGGGGCTACGTCATTTACGACTACCGTCGCTTTCTCGATAACATGGCGCGCTTGAAGTTCAACATGCTGACGATCTGGAACGCGGAAGCGCCGGTGAACCTGACAGAAATTTGCGATTACGCCCACCAACGCGGCATCAAGATCATTGCCGGCTTCAACTGGGGGTGGGGTTATAAACGGGACATCTCGACCGCCGAAGGCCGGCAGTTCATCAAAGAACTGGCGCTCGACGCATACCGTGAAGAATATGCGGGCTCGCCGATTGACGGCATTTATTTCCAAAGCGAAACTGAACACAAGACGCAGGAAATCAATGGGCGGACGGTCGCCGCCTGGTGCTGCGACATGGTCAATGAGATCGCGCGGGAGTTTTACGCCATCGATCCGAAACTCTCGATTCAGTTCGGGTTGCATGCGACATCGATTCGCGACCACTACACCGATCTGGCCGGACTTGATCCGCGCATCATCATCACGTGGGAAGATGCCGGGGCACTGCCGTTCAGCTACTCGCCGAATCCAAACTTTGACGACGGTTTCGAGAAGACGTTGAACTACTCGAAGCAACTCGCCGCCTTCCGGCCCGGCTCGCCGTTCGCGTTGGTGCCGAAGGGCTGGCTGTCGTTGCGCTGGGACGACGAGTACGCCAAGCACGGTCCGTTCTTGCTCGGCGAACGTGACCCGGCCTATCTCCGTGAACGTCTCACCGCCCGCCAAGGCGAGTTAAACGCGGTCAACTCCGGTTGGCTGCGACACTACCCGTTAGCGGCGCGGTTTTACCGGGAAGTGGTGGCGATCAACCCAAATGTCTTGGCCACAGCCTTGATCGAAGACGTGATGTTCGATGCACGTGTGCAATCGAGCATGTCGCTACTCGGCGAAACGCTCTGGAATCCACACCAATCCGACGCTGAAATCCTCGCGCGGGCACTGCGGCCTTACGTCACACCCACAACGGTTTAAGAAATTATGAAAATTATTACATTGGCCGCGTCCATTTGTCTGGGCAGTGGAGTTTTTATGATGGCGCAGGCCGATGTCAGTGTCGCCCCCATCTTCGGCAACAGCATGGTCCTCCAACGCGAGCAAGCCGTACCGGTCTGGGGCAAAGCGGCTCCGGGTGAATCGGTGACCGTGGAATTCGCCGGGCAGAAAGTCACTGGCAAAGCCGATACAACCGGTAAGTGGAAAGTCTCACTCAAGGCGCTGCCGGCCAGCGCCACGCCACAGGAGATGACCATTACCGGCGCAGGGAAACCGGTGGTGTTTAAGGATGTGCTCGTCGGCGAAGTGTGGCTTTGCAGCGGGCAGTCCAACATGGGTCTGGAAGTTCGTAAGAGCATCAACGCCGAACAGGACATTGCAAAGGCAAACTATCCGGAAATCCGTAGCTTCATCGTCACCGCGACAAGCTCCACCAATCAAGGGTACCCGATCTCGGCAACGTTCGGCGACCAGCGCTATGCGCTCACACCTCAGGAAAAGTGTGAGGGCGTCTGGCGTGTTAGCACACCCGCGAATGTCATCAACTGGTCGGCGGTTGGTTTCTTCTTCGCACGAAAGCTCCACGAGCAGCTGCACGTACCGGTCGGCATCATCGTCGCCTCCTACGGCGCGACGGCGATTGAATCGTGGGTTGGGATCGAAGGTCTCAAGGCGATTCCCGAGTATTATGAACGTGCGCTTTCATTCGAGGAAATTGCCAAGGCCTTCATCGCGAACACGAACAGTTACCCAGCCTCTCTCGAAGCCGAGAAGGTTCGAGTCGCGGAACGCTCCAAAGTTTGGTTCGCGCAACTCGACGCAGAAGATCCCGGCCTGAAAAACAATTGGATGGCGCCGACACTCGATACATCGAAATGGGCCACGATCAATTTGCCAGTCAGTTCCGCCAACAATCCGATTGGGGAAGTGGTGGCCTCGATTTGGTTCCGCAAAGATGTCGCGATACCGGTGGACTGGGTCGGCAAAGAGTTAGAGCTGCATCTGGGGATCGTCGACGGCACGGACGAAACTTACGTCAACGGTGCTCGCGTCGGTCGCACTTGGTTCGATTCTGGACAGTATTGGGTCAACTCTCGAGTCTACCCCGTCCCCGCGACGGCGGTCACCTCAACCAACGTTTCGCTTTCACTGCGAGTGTTGAAGCTCAACTATCCGATGGCGTTTTTTGGGCCCGCCTCAAATATGTTCCTGACAGCGAAAGACGCGACCTCGTCCGTGACGTTGACCGGCGAATGGCGGATGGCCAAGGCGCAAGACCTTCAATCGGGACGTCTGCCCAAACCGGCGGCGCTGCTTGAGCATATCCCCGGCAATTATTATGGTCATCCTGGCGTCCAATACAACGGGCAGATCCATCCGTTGATTCCCTACGCCATTCGCGGCGCGATCTGGTATCAGGGCGAAGCCAACGCACCATTCTATGCTGACTACCGCAGCTTGATGCCCGGCTTGATCAAGTCGTGGCGGAGCGAGTGGGGCCAGGGCGACTTTGCGTTCGGCATCGTGGCGTTGGCGGATTACCAAGGTCAGCAGACCAGACCAGTCGAGCGCATGGGGTATCACCTCATCCGCGAAGCGCAAGCGATGACGCTGAGTTTGACCAACACGTTTCTGGCCACGGCAGTCGGCGTTGGCGAAGGGGCGGACATTCATCCGAAACGCAAACAGGAAGTCGGCCGGCGCCTCGCCTTGGCTGCGCTTGGCACGGTTTACGGGCAGCAGGATAAGCCTTATACCGGCCCGACGTACAAATCGATGGCCATCGAAGGCGCAAAAATCCGCCTGCATTTCGACTTCGCGAATGGATTGCATGCTCAGGGTGAGCCGCCCGTGGGCTTTGCCATTGCCGGCGCCGACCGGGCGTTTTACTTCGCCCAGGCGAAAATTGAAGGTGACACTGTCGTGGTCTGGTCTGACAAAGTGCCCCAGCCGATTGCCGTCCGGTACGCCTGGGCCACCAACCCGGTCTGTAATGTGTACAACAGTGAAGAACTGCCAATGTTCCAGTTTCATACCGATAGCTGGGACCAATCCCAACTCGTCATTCCTGCCGACACGATCACCTTGCCGACCGGCTGGGTGCCGAAATAACCGAAAGGATCTTCAAAATGCGTTATTTAAAATGTTTACTACTCGTTGCCGTGTTCGCGGTTCGTCCCACAATTGCCGCTGACGACTTGCTGCCGGTACCGCCACCGGTTACTCACGCCGTAAAGAAGGCCGCGTCAGTCGTCGTGCCTAAGTTCGCCAATCTCCAGTATGGCGACGTCACTAACACAGCAAACCTGCTGGATATTTACTTACCGGAGAAGGTTGACAAGCCGGTGCCGGTGGTGGTTTGGATCCACGGTGGCGGCTGGGCGAACGGGGATAAGTCACCAGCGCCGCAATTCTTGCAGTTGCTCCCGCACGGACTTGCTGTGGCCAGCATCAACTATCGATTGAGCGGCGAAGCACCGTTCCCGGCACAAATCTACGATTGCAAGGGCGCCATTCGGTATTTACGTGCGCACGCCAAAGAGTTTCAAATTGATCCCGACCGGATTGGCGTGTGGGGTGTATCCGCCGGTGGTCATCTTGCGGCTTTGCTTGGTACCTCGGCCGGCGTGAAGGAACTTGAAGGCACCGTTGGCGGGAACCTCAACGTCTCCAGCCGGGTGCAAGCCGTCAGCGACTATGCCGGCCCGACCGATCTGGGGCAGGTCTTCGCCCAAGGTGCAAACGAACCAGCCTTCATGAATAACGTGGTGTTGCGGGGATACTATGAGCATTTGTTAGGCGGCGGACCGGTTGAGACGCACCCCGATCTGATCCGAATGGCCAACCCGATCAACTACATCACCGCCGACAATCCGCCGTTCCAAATCTTTCACGGTGACAAAGACGTCATGGTGCCGTTCGGCCAGGGCCAACTGCTCGCCGAAGCGCTCAAGGCCAAGGGCGTCCCGTGCGACTTCACGGCCCTGCCCGGCATGGGCCACGGGTTCGGCCAGGGCCAATACCGGGCGACCGTTGCGTTTTTTGACAAGCAACTGAAACAGGACGCGACAACGCCCCCGGCCGGTCCGGATGTGAAAGGCGTGAAGTAGTCGAAGTTTCTGGGAATTAATTATCTAATGAAAAGTCTGGAACCGACACAGGGAGCGTTTATCACAGCCGCGATGGCGGACCGGGCCCGGCGCAATGCGCAAACCGATCCATGGTGTGCAGAAGCCACACGGGGCTTGATCGCGAAAGCGGCGCCTTGGCATGGCCGCAGCGATACCGAATTATGGGACCTGATGTTCGGACCGACCATCACTCGGGCGCGAGTGGTTGACGCGGACGGCTGCTGCCCGGTCTGTAACGGGGCGACGCCGATGTACACCTGGAAAGTGGATGCGCTCCACATGCCGTGGAAGGTTGCCTGCCCGCATTGCGGCGAACAATTCCCCAAGAACGATTTTTACGCCTATTATCGTTCCGGTCTCGATGTCCATGGGGTGTTCGATCCCAAGCTCCCGGACCGGCGGTTGCTGGTGAACCGTGACCATCCGGATCCAGCTGACCCGCTGCATCAGTTCGGGGTGGACGACGGCGAAGGCTATTCGGATGGCCAGCGCCGCTGGCGGTTTGTCGGCACAGCCCTGCTGTGTGGGCTTTGGCGGCAAGATGTGTCGGCCGGCATGGAGGCGCTTTCGACCGCCTATGTGTTGACCGGTGACGGATCCTACGCACATCAGGCGGCCATTTTGATCGATCGGGTGGCGGATCTTTATCCGTTGTTTGATTTCAAGACTCAGGGCAACTACGGAAATAAACCGACACTCACCAATGGCGCGGTAGACAATTGGCATGACGCCAACCGGGACATGCTGATCATCGCGCTGGCCTACGACCGGATTCGGCCCGCGCTGCCCGGCGATACTGCCTTGGTGACATTTCTCTCAAAGCAGGCCCGGCAATACCGGCTCGATAACCCCAAGACCGGCTGGGCGGAGATCCGGCGCAATATTGAAGACCGGCTTTTCCGCGAAGCGCTGCTGGTTCACCCGGAGCGGGTGATTTCCAATTATCCCCGGGGCGAGGTCCTGCGGGCGGTCCTGATTGAGATCCTTGACGAACCGGGCGCGGACCGGGTTTTGGCAGAGATGTTGGACACGATGGTCGAGCGCGCGAGCCGGGTGGATGGTGTCACCGGCGAGAAGGGGCTGTCGAGTTATTCCGCCTATACGGTGGCCGGGCTCGCCGATTACCTGGCGCTGCTAAGCCGTCGCGATCCGACCCTGTTGCCAGCGCTACTCCAGCGGCAGCCGCGCCTGCGGCAGACTTACCGGTTCCATGCCGAGACGCTCTGCCTGCAACGTTACCATCCCAATATCGGCGATGCCGCCGGGTTCGCCATGCCGGTGACGACATTCGGGCAGTTCTTCAGCAAAGAACCGAGCCTGACCCCTTCACAATTTTCGTTCATGATGGAAATGTACCGGGCCACGAAAGATCCGGTCTACCTGCAAATGCTCAATGCCGCCAATACCGCCAGTCAGATACCGGCCTGGATTTCCAGCCGGCAACTACACGAGCCGGTCCAGCCGGCTGGCGGCCTGCCGTTCGATCTGTTTGCTGAGAATTCTGCCGCTTTCCGCAACGAGGTCGAACGGGAGTTGGCCCGGGTCGGGACCGAACTCACTGTCGGCAGCGTCAACAAGGAGAATTGGGCCTTGGCCATTCTGCGGAGCGGGAAGGGGGATCACGCCCGGGCGCTGTGGCTCGATTATGACATGGGTGGCGGGCACGACCATGCCGATGGCATGAACTTGGGCCTGTATGCGCTCGGCCTCGATCTCATGCCAGACTGCGGTTATTCACAGATCCAGTTCAGCGGATGGGGCTCAACGAAGGCCCACTGGTTCACAAAAACTGCCGCCCACAACACCGTGGTCGTGGATGGCCGGGACCAGGGGCATTACTACAAACATCCTACCCGCGGTCACACCACCCTGTGGGCGGATGGAACCGTCATGCGGGCGATGCGGATGGCGTTCGGAACCTGGCCGGAACCGCTGCCGCCAATCTGCACGCGTGGCGAGAAATATGTTGCATTGTATGCCTACCGGGTTGGCCGGTTCCGCGCCGTGCGCGTGCTGACGCGCGCTAACGAGTCGGCGGACTGGATACCAGCGTTCAGCGATGATTTCCAGCGGACGGAACTCGGACCGGATTGGCAGGTTATCGAAGGCGAATGGAAGATCGACGGGGGCTGGCTGGTCGGTCGAGGGAAATTGGTCTGCACGCGCAAGTTCCCCGGCGGGCAACGGCTCGATTACGAGGCCCGGGCCGGCTGCGACCAGCCGTGCGACCTGAGCGCGTTCCTGTCCTGTAGCCCGACCGGTGACGGTGTGTTTTTTGGGTTCGGCTCGGGCAATAACCAGGGGTCGAAGCTGATTGTGCGGAGCAGTATGACGCCCACGGTGCAAAGTGACCACCGCATTGAGTCCGGTCGGACGTACCAGGTCTCCTGCTGGTGCGAACCGCAGCACCTGCAACTGCTGGTGGACGGCACGCGCATTCTCGATTGCGATCATCTGCCCAACCTGACCATGCGACTGGTGTTCGGCGACGATCGCGGCCCCAAACAGTTCGAGCGCACCGCTATACTCGTCGATGTGTCACCGGCGGATGCTTACGTTGTGGATATTTTCCGGGTTGTGGGCGGCAGCGACCACGCCCGGTTTTTCCATAGCTCTTTCGGGTCGGTCACAACTGCCGGCCTGGCACTCAAGCCGGGCGAGAAGTTCGCGGAAGACATCCTGTTGCGCAACGTTCAGACCGACCCGCAGCCGCCGGTCGGCTGGAGCGCGACTTGGACCATTGAAGACCATTACAAACTGTTGCCGCCCGGCAGTGAAGTCCACTTGCGGCATACCGACCTGACCCGGGGTGCCGCGGCCAATCTGGCCGAAAGCTGGGTCAACGCCGGTAACTTCGGCAACGCGGACGAGCAATGGATTCCGACTCTTGTCACCCGGAAACACGGGACGGCGCCACTGGCCACGACCTTCGTTGCCGTCATCGAGCCGTACTCCCAGTTGTCATCCATCGCTTCCATCAGGCGGCTGGATTCGCCGGATTCGACGGTGATCATTGAAGTCACGTTGGCGGATGGCCGGCGCGACTTAATTATCTCTGCGAATGCCCCGGGCCAGCTTCTGATCCAGCCCGAATGGAATGTGAAAACCGATGGGGAACTGGTATTTGTTCGCCGCGATCCCCAAGGGAAATTACAATCCATGGCTCTGACAAAAGGCACGTTTCTCGAGGTTGGCTCCGATCGCGTGAGCCACACCAATGGGAAAAGTTTTACAGAAAAGATAATTCACATATGACGACTACCAAGTTAAATACCGCTCTCGACCTGCGCGACCACGGCGTGGCTGTGTACAATGGCTATTGCCGGTCCTTAAAGCCCTGGCGTGATCCGGCCTCTGGCCGGGATTATATTTACGCTGGGATTTTCACCACCCCCGCCCTGGTCGTCCAACTCGACGTCGCCACGGGGCGCTGCCGGCAATTCGCGCTGCCGGCCCCCTGTTGTTGGCCATGGGGCTTGGAGTTCACGATGGAAGGGCACGTCCTGATCACCAGTTGCGACGGGTCGCTCTGCCGGCTCGATCCGCAGACCGGCAAAGTGTGGGTCACGGCGCAGACCGGGCAATGGCTGTGGGACATTGCGCGCTGCGCCGACGGCAAGTTCTACCTCGCCACGTCGCAGGAAACCCGGTTGTTCCGCTATGACGCGGTAACGGAAAAAGTGGAAGATCTCGGACGGATGGATCCAAAACTTAAAGCCCTGCGCACCGTGGTCGATGGCGGCGACGGCTATGTTTATGGTTCGCTGGGTATCGAAGCAACGCAAGTCGTGGCCTACCACATTGCGACGGGTCGTGTGACGCCGTTGCTACCCAAAGCTGATTGCGGGCCGGATTTCCCCGGGTTGGCGCGCCATGCGGACGGTCAGTTGTATGCGCGTTCGGTGGCGGGCAATTTCTTCCGGCTTTCGCATGGTGCCGCGTTTCCCGAGAAAAAGATGCGGGAATTGAACCCGATGCCTACAAGATTGCCGGATGGCCGGCCAATCCGGGTCATTGATCCGGAAATTGTCTGCGTTGGCGAAGGCAAACAGACCAAGTATTTCGAGTTGAAATATCGTGGCGACGGTTCCGGCATCTTCCACCTTGCCGCCGGGCCAAACCAAACAGTGTACGGCAGCACCATCATGCCGCTCTATTTGTTCCGGTACACGCCGAAGACCGACAAGCTCGAAAACCTCGGGCGCGGCGCGCCCGATAATGGCGAGGCATATTCATTCGGCCACTGCGACGGCAAGCTGTATTACGGTTGTTACAGCTTCGGAAATCTCATGTGTTACGACCCGGCCAAGCCGTGGCACAAAGATCCGCCGGGGGCGATGAAGTGGAAAGACAATCCGCGGATCATCACCCAACTTGGCAAAGGGCATGGCCGGCCGCGCGCCATGTGCATCGATAGTCAGAAACGCATCTGGATTGCCGGCAACCCGGAATATGGCGCCCGCCACGGTGGACTTGGGTGCTACGACATCGTCCGTAAAAAATACGTCAACAATCCGGTGGTCATCCCCGATCAAAGCATTTGGGCGCTGGCAGCGGATTCAACCGGCGATGTCATCTACGGTGGAACAACCATCGGCCGTGGTTCCGGGATGGACCCGGTGACGAAGGAAGCGCAACTCATCGCGTGGGATGCCCGCCGGCAGAAATTGTTATGGAAGCAGGTGGCGATCCCGGGCATAACCAGTTACAGCAATCTGCTATTCCACGCCGGTAAACTCTATGGGACCACTGGCAGTAAACCGTTCTCATACTTCTGTTTTGATCCGCAGAAGCGAGCGATGGACTACGTTGTATCTCCCGAAATTTCCGCCGCGCGCGAGCAATCCATTTGCTTGGGACCCGACGGCAACATCTACGGCATCACGTGGATGGTGCTGTTCCGGTGGCGGCCGGAGACTGGAAAGATCGAGGAGTTATACCGGTGTCTCGGTGAGGACGCAAAACCATTTGGTGGCGCACTGTTTCATCGCGGCGCAATCATCATTAACGGCCGGTATTACTTCTCATGCGGATCGAAGGTGATGTCGGTCAAGCTACCATTGGAAAGGAAATAACTATGAAGAATAAAACATTACTTGCTGGTGCGGCGAAGTCGGACATTTCGCCGGAGTTGGGAATTCAGATTGCCGGTGACATCGGCCGCAAACGGCCCTGCACCGGTATCAAGGAGCCGATTTACGCCCGGGCGCTTGTGCTTGAACAGGCCGGTCGCCGGTATTGCATCATCACGGTGGATGTGTTGGCGATTGACACGCCGTGGGCGGATGAGGTGCGGCGGCGCGCGCAGAAACAATTCGGACTAGCGCCGAAGGCGATCATGGTGCATGCGACGCAGAACCACGCCGCGCCCAGCATTGGCAATCACATGTGCCGGGACGAATGGCCGCTCATTCCGGCGGAACATGATTGGTTGCGCGGCGGCGATGCGCGTTACAACGAGCCGGCGCTGGCCGGGATGCTCGATGCCATCGGCAAAGCGATTGGAAATCTGACGCCCGTCACTGTCGCGGCGGGCCGCGCCATCGATAATCGGGTGGCGTTCAATCGCCGGTATATCATGCGCGACGGCAGCCATGTGTGCCAGCCGTCGTTGTGTGATCCGGAAATTGTGCAAGTCGAAGGCCCGGCGGATCCGGAAGTCGGAGTGATTACGTTCACCGACAAGACCGGCCACGTCGTGGCGACCTTGCTGCATCATACCTCGCATCCGTGTCATGGTTTTTGGGCAAACGAAGTTCATCCCGGCTGGCCCGGCGCGTGGTGCACTGAGATGGAGGCGCACTTTGGCAAAGCCTGCACCGCACTCGTGATCAACGGCTGTTGCGGTAACATCATCCATTTTAATTTTATGAACCCCGACCAAGAGAAGATCGGCGGGACGCATACTGAAATGGGGCGATTACTGGCGCAGTCGACGCGGCGGGCGTTACAGGACATGCAGCCGGTACCGGTTGCGACGCTTGACTGGGTGCACCGAATCTTGCCGGTGCCACGGCGTAAGATACCGGCGGCGCTAATTGCGGAAGCAAAGGCGAAACTGAAGAAAACTGATGGTCCGGCTTGGACAACCACACCGGGTTCCACGACTGCCATTCGCAAGACCGGGGTTAGCAAGACGGCGAGCCATGTGGTGAAACTTGATCCGAGTGTGGTGCGCGTCGAGTGGGATTGGGTGTATGCCGTGGGTGTTCTGGACATCGCGGATGAGCGCAAGACACACCCGACATTCCCGTACGAAATGCAGGCGGTGCGGATCGGCGACGTGGCGATTTTGTCGCTGATGGGTGAGCCGTTTGTTGAGGCCCAGTTGCGAATCAAAGGGACGACGCCATTTGCATTTCTCCAAGTTGCGCACATGGCGAATGGCTATTGCGGTTACATCCCGTCACGCGAAGCGCTGGCAGGTGGCGGCTATGAAACGCGGACCAGCCATGGTTCACGGCTTGCGCCGGAAGCGCTGGAAATGATTGAGCAAGCCGCCGGTAGTCTGTTAAAGAAACTGCACAAGACGAAATAAGGAGACCGGATATGTTTTACCAAATGCCGAAAAACTTTTTGTGGGGTGCAGCGTCAGCGGCTTATCAAGTCGAGGGCGGCGCGACAGCTGATGGTCGCGGGCCGTCAATCTGGGATACGTGGTGCAAGCAAAACAACCGCGCGTCGGGGGACAATGCATGTTTCAGTTACCAGCGGTGGCGCGAAGATGTGGCGTTGCTGAAGAATCTCGGCGTGGATGCTTACCGGTTTTCGATTAGTTGGTCGCGCGTGTTGCCGACGGGACGTGGCCAGCTCAATCCGAAAGGCTTGGATTACTATTCCCGGCTCGTGGATGCGTTGTTGAAAAACAAGATTCAACCGTACGTCACGCTCTATCACTGGGACTTGCCGCAGGCGCTGGAGGATGCCGGCGGCTGGCAATCGCGCGACACAGCGGAAGCGTACGCGGACTACGCGGCGTTGATGGTGGAGCGTCTCGGTGACCGGGTGAAGAATTGGATGACGTTCAACGAAATCCCGACCGGCATCGGCAAGGGCTACGAACTTGGCATCTACGCGCCCGCCTTGAAGGTGAAACCGAAGGCGCTCGCCCAGATTTATCATCACGTCCTCGTCGCGCAAGGCCTCGGCATCCGGGCGATGCGCGCGGCCCGGTCGGGACAGAAAATCGGCATCGCCCACGATCCATTCACGCCAGTGCCGGTGATCGAGGACGCGGCGCACATTGCCGCGTGCACGACTGCGTACGAACGGCTCAACGCGTTCCTGATGGACCCGATGTTTCACGGGACGTATCCGAAATTTCTACCGGTATTTCCCGATGTGAAAACCGGTGATATGAAGCTCATCGCCCAGCCGTTGGATTTCTTCGGTGTGAATATTTACTCCGGCCTCTACACCGAACCCGCGCCAGGCAAGGAGAAATACCGGATCGTTAAATTCCCGATGCACTATCCGACCTCGGAAGGTTTGGATTGGTTGCGGTTCGTACCGCAAGCGCTCTACTGGGCAACGCGCCATCTCCACACCCGGTATGGCGTGAAAAATATCTTCATCACTGAAAATGGCTGGTCGAGCGACCGGAAACGCGATGAAGCCGATTGGTGCAACGACGTCGACCGGATTCTTTATCTGCGCTGCTACCTACGCGAGCTGCAACGTGCGATTCACGACGGCGTGCCGGTACGCGGCTACTTCCTCTGGTCGTTGCTCGATAATTTTGAGTGGGCCAGCGGCTACACGAAAGGCCTCGGCTTGCATTACGTGAACCACAAAACCGGCGCGCGTCGCGCCAAACGCAGTGCCGGTTGGTACAAAACAGTGATTCGTGAAAACGCCATTGTATGAAATACAAACCCAATTGGTCCGAAACGCAGGAACGCCTAACCGCATTGTGGGAAGGCCAGCCGACCGATAGACCCTGCATTGCCGTTACTGTGTCACGCCAGCAGCAAACATTCGACAAGCCGGCGGATAAATATGACAAGAAGCAATGGGGTACGGCTGCGCCGCCGACCGCTGAAGCCCAGTGGCTCGACCCGGATTGGGTGGTCGGGAACGCGCTGAGCAAGATCGATGGTGCTTGGTGGGGCGGCGAGGCGATCCCGTCATATCTGGTGATGGCCGGCTGGCTGATCTCACTTGGCGGCCGACCGCATTTCGACAACCGCACGATCTGGTTTGAGCAATTCCCTGTCGATTTCGACAAGCCGCATCCGTTTCACCACAATCCGGCCGATCCGTGGGTGCAGCGGCACGAACGATTGTTCATGGCGATGGCCAACGCCGCCGGCAAAGATGATTTCCTCTTGGGGTCACCGGCGATCTTACCGGCGCACGACCTGCTCTCGATGCACATGGGCACGCAGGAATTTTTGTATGCGCTCATGGATCAGCCCGACTGGATTTTGCAGGCCATCACCGATGGGACGCGCGAACTCATTCAAGCCCGGCAGGCGCTGATGCGCCGCGTTCAAGCTATCCACGATTGCTGGTATGGCAATGCGGGTTGGATGCCGTTCTGGGCGCCAGTCCCATTCATCGGCACGCAATCCGATGTTTCCTGCATGTTGTCGCCAGAGCACTTCGAGCAGTTTGTCGTTCCAGAATTGAACATGTGGAGTCAGGCGTGTGGCCCGATGTGGTATCACCTCGACGGCGGTGACGCGATCCAACATCTGCCGCGCCTATTATCGCTGCCGTATCTGAAAGTGGTTCAATACGTCCCACGCCCATGCGAACCGCTCAACGGCATCGAACACCTTGCGCTTTATCGAAAAATTCAGGAGTCTGGCCGCATTGTGCATATCGAAGTAAACAAAGATCAGGTCGAGCCGCTCTGCCGCGCGCTCGATCCGCGACTGCTGATGCTCGACGTGTCTTACGCGTGCGAAAACATCGCGGAAGCCGAAGAACTTCTTGCCGCCGCCAAACGCTGGACTTCCGCCAAGTCTCACCGATGACCACTACGCGCATCGAAAACGTTCGCCTTGTCTTGCCCGGCGAAAAAATCGCGACCGGCTCGCTCCGGCTTGCGGCCGGCAAGATTGCAGCGGTGGATTTTCATCCCGTCGCCGGTCAGCCACCGCTGCTCACGCCGGGATTGATTGATGTGCATACCCACGGTATTGAACGCCACATCTACGAAGCTGGTCCCTCCGCCTTGCAGGCTGGTGCGACGGCGCTCGCGCGGTATGGGACGACATCCGTGTTGCCGACCTTGTACGCGGCACTGACCCGGACCAAACTTCCCGAACTCGACGGGCTCGCCGGTGCGCTGGAAAAGACTTCGTTACCTGGGTTTCATTTGGAAGGCCCGTTTCTCGCGCTGGCCGGGGCCGGTGCGCTCACGCTGCCGGGCGACCTTGGGATGCTCAGCGAATTACTGGCCGCGTGCCGGCAACGGGTGCGCGCCATGTCCATCAGCCCGGAAGTGCCGAACATCTTGCCGGTCATCGCGCGACTCCGCGAAGCCGGGATTGCCGTGTTCATGACGCACACCCGCGCCAGCGTCGAACAGACGGAAGCCGCCATCGCGGCCGGCGCGCAGCATGCGACACATTTTTTCGACGTCTTTCCGGTGCCGGTCGAGACCGAACCCGGCGTGCGACCAGTCGGCGCGGTCGAAGCGATTCTGGCCGACCGGCGCGTGAGTGTGGATTTTATTGCCGACGGTGTCCACGTACATCCGGTCGCGATTAAAGCGGCGTTGGCGGCAAAAGGTTGGCCCGGCATCGTGCTCATCAGCGATTCCAACATCGGGGCTGGGCTGACGCCGGGCATTCACGACACGCCGTGGGGTTACCGTGTGCGCGTGGCAGCCGGCGACGCGGCGCGGCATGAGACCCAAGGTTTTCTGGCCGGCAGCGCGTTGACAATGAACGTTGGAATCCGCAATCTGCTCCGCTGGCTCGATTTGCCGGCGGAACAAGTTTGGGCGATGGGCACGTTGAATCCGGCCAAGCTGGCTGGTCTGCCCGGCAAGGGCCGGCTCGCGGTGGGCGCGGATGCGGACTTGGTTTTGTGGGATGATAATTTGGAACCGTTAAAAACATGGGTTGGAGGCGAGTGCGTTTATGAAAAAATTTAAGTTCAGTCCGGCAACGTTTGTGCCGTTCCGTTGCACGGGCGCAGTGGCGCGGGTGCGTGCGATCAAGCGCAAAGACATCACGAAGCATTGGAACCCGGCCTTCCGGATTCAAGTGGTGCCGGACGCGCAGTTCGAGCAGAAGTGGATCACCGACATTTTCCAACGGATCAAGCAAGCGGCGGACGAAGACCGGCAATTGGTGATGATCATGCCGAACCCGTGGCCGAATTATGTGAAGGTCACCGCGCTGCTCAACAAGCATCGGGTGAACTGCCGGAACATTCACACGTTCAACATGGACGAGTACGCCGATGAACGCGGCCGCATCGCGCCGGAAGCATGGGAGTTCGGCTTTGGCCATGCGTTCAAGAAATACTTTTTCAATACGCTCAACCCGAAGCTGCGGCCGCCGGAAAAGCAGGTTCACATCTTTACCGACCGGAATTTGAAGGACTACGGCAAAATGCTCGCCGATCTCGGCGGCGCGGATATTTGTTATTCCGGCCCGGGCTGGACTGGACACTTGGCATTCATCGAGCCGGACGCGCCGGAGTTTGCGGCGAACAGCTTGGCGGAATGGAAGACGTACGGGCCGCGCATCTGCACACTCAGTCCGTTCACCATCGCGCAGAATTCGTTGCATGGCTGCTTCGGCGCGAGCGGTGACTTGACCGCCGTGCCGCCGAAGGCCGCGACCATCGGACCGGCCGAAGTCATTGCCGCGAAACATCGCATTGATATGCACGCGATCAGCGTCGGCGGGTCATTCCAATCGTGGCAACGGCTGACGACCCGGTTGGTCTTGCACGGGCCGGTCACGCCGCATGTGCCGGAATCAATTTTGCAAACCTTGCGGACGGATGTATGGGTTTCCGAAGGTGCGGCCGCCAATATCGAAACCAACTGGAAGCTCGGCTACTAAATGAAACGTCCACTCAACTTCGCTGTCGTCGGCTGCGGGATGTTCGCGCAGTCGTTTCACCTCCCCAACATCGTCCGCTCCTCCAAGGCGAAACTCCAGGTCTGCTGCGCGCGCACGGACGCCACGCTGAACCTCGTCCGCGACAAGTTCAAGCCGGTCCGCACCACCAAGGATTACCGGGACGCGATTGCCGACCCGGCAGTGGACGTGATCTGCCTGGCGACCACGGAAAAAATCCGACTCGAAGTCATCGAGATCGCCGCGGAATTCAAGAAGCCGGTCTACTGCGAGAAACCGTTGGCGCTCACCCTGGCCGAGATGTACGAGATTCGCAAGGTGGTCAAACAAGCCGGCATTCCATTCTGTGTCGGGCACAACCGGCGGAGTTCGCCGGCAATGATTGCCGGCCAGAAAATCTTCCGGCAACACATGGCCGCGCCCAAGCCGTGCCTCTGGCGGTTCGACCGGGAAGGCAACGACCGCCCGCGCCTCGCCGAAGACGGCGTCCCCGGCATGTCGGTGCGCATCAATGACGATTGGTGGAGCTGGAAAGGCTGGGTGTTCGACAAAGTCCAAGCCCCGCATGGCGCGATGCTCTTCGAAATGACCCATTTCACCGATGTCTGCAACTGGTTCATGGCCGCCGAGCCCGACGAAGTCAGCGCAATGGAATCCGGCATGCTCAATCACGGCGTCGTGATCCGCTACGCGAACGGCGCGCTGGCGACCATCAGCAT
>Ga0209697_10004203_pt1 | contig 18952 bp, 8 predicted proteins | sample AliMusrvi5mmetaG_FD_184115 | JGI IMG/M metagenome (GOLD analysis project Ga0209697, IMG submission 184115) | Freshwater lake bacterial and archeal communities from Alinen Mustajarvi, Finland, to study Microbial Dark Matter (Phase II) - Alinen... | ecosystem: Environmental > Aquatic > Freshwater...
TAAATTTGAATAGTTCTAAATAATAAAATTATCCACCATGAAAAAAGCTTTACTTTTTGCAATGCTTACATTTTCAATAAATGCCATTGCAGTATTAAAACAAACTGTACTTAGTGAACAAAAAGCAAAAAATATGCCATCGGAAGGCATTCAGAGTCGAATGTTTACAAAAGGAATTAATACAGATTATGAAGAAATAATAAGCGCGGGAAGTAACGGTAATTTTAACTTTATTGAATCAGTTCTGAATAAGGTCGATCCCGTTATAACTTGCCCATCAGATATCAAAGTAAATAATGATATAGATGAGTGCGGAGCTGTAGTTAATTTTGACTTCCCCACAGTTACTGATAGTTGTAATTGCAATTTACCAACAACAATTCCAAATTATACTTCTCTAGGGACTTACAAAATGCACAATTATTTTATTTCTAATAATGCTGTTGCATGGTCAGCGGCAAAAGAAGCAGCTCTATCTATTGGAGGACACTTGGTTACTATATCTAGCGCAGGAGAACAAAATTTTATTACTTCAGCAACATCTGAAGCGGCATGGATAGGATTTACGGATGAGGCAGTTGAAGGTACTTTTGTCTGGGTTAATGGTGAACCTGTTGTATATACCAATTGGTCTCCTGGGGAACCCAACAACGCAGGTGGAATTGAAGATTATGCTATAATAAATTGGTATTTAGGTAAATGGAATGATCTATTGGGCACAGATAATTTTAAATATATAGTAGAATTTGATTGTGATAGTGTAAAAATTACCCAAACTTCAGGGTTAGTTAGTGGTTCTAAGTTCCCAATAGGTATAACAACCAATACATACACGGCAACTGATACTTGTGGTAATACAAGTACCAGTAGTTTTACTATAACCGTTACAGATAATCAATTACCAATAATTACAACCAATGGTGACATGAATGTAGATGCTGATTCGGGGGTATGCGGAGCAACAGTGAGTGTTTCAGCTTCGGCGTCAGATAATTGTACCATAGGAACTCCAATTGGTGTTAGAAGTGACAATCAACCCCTTTCATCAATTTTCCCAATTGGCACAACAACAATAAATTGGAATGTAACCGATTCTTATGGGAATGCTGCTACATCAATAAACCAAACTATTAAAGTTAACCCTACAGCATCTGCAAGTGTGAAGATTATTGCGGATTCCAATCCCGTATGTTCGGGTACTTACATACTAATTACAGCTACTCCAACTAATGGAGGAACTAATCCAACCTATCAATGGTACAAAAATTCATTCCTTTCTCATTCAGGCTCAAGCTATATTTATTTACCAGCAAATGGAGACCAAGTATATGTAGTGATGACTTCAGACCCAAATTCTAGTTGTATGGCAGCAAGTCCTGCCTATTCAGATACAATGAATATTGTGGTCTATGAGCAGTTGTATGCCAGTGTAAGCATTGGAGTTGATACCAACCCAATTTGTGAAGGAACATCTGTAACTTTTACAGCTACTCCATCAAACAACGTAATCAGCCCAAACTACCAATGGAAGGTAAATGGTAACGATGTTGGATCAAACAACCATACATTTTCTTATATGCCTGCAAATGGTGATTCTGTTACCTGTGTGCTGATCCCCAATTCCATTTGTATTTCGCATAACCCTATCATATCTAATATTGTGTCTATGACAGTTAATCCAATACCTACAGTAGATCAACCAGTTGATCAGTCAGTATGGAATAACTCTTCATTGCCCACTATTATTTTCACGGGAAACCCAATTGGAACAACATATAACTGGACAAATAACAATACGGTGATTGGTCTGGCATCGAGTGGCAGCGGTAATATTAATTCGTTTACAGCAACTAATACCGGGTCATCGCCGGAGATAGCAACCATTACCGTTACACCTGTGGCAAATAGCTGTACTGGCAATTCTCAATCTTTTACAATTACAGTAAACCCTTTAATTGTATCTCAATTTGACCCCAACGATGTTGCTATTCTAAAAGCCATACGCGACAATGCCCCAACTGATTCGCCTTTAAAAACTGAATGGGCAGATGAAAGCCAGGTTGGAACATGGGCCGGAGTGACTTGGGATGGTTCATTGCTTAAAAGAGTTCTGAATTTAGACATAGGATTAAAGAAATTGAAAACTTTAGATGTTTCTGGGCTGACCGGTTTGCAATCTTTATATTGTGGTTTTAATTCGCTCTCTTCCTTGGATATAACTGGATTAACAAATTTAATTTTACTTAACTGTGAATCTGATCAACTCACTTCGCTTGATGTTTCTGGGTTATCAAATCTTAAAGAGCTGGCTTGCTGGTCAAACCAATTCACTTCTTTAGATTTATCCGGATTGACGAATCTCCAATCAATAGGGTGCGGTGATAACAAACTCACTTCTCTATATATATCAGGATTAACAAATTTGCAATCTTTAGGGTGCACTGGAAACCTACTTACTTCTCTAGATGTATCAGGATTAACAAATCTGCAAATATTAGTATGCGATGGAAACCAACTCACTTCTTTGGATGTATCCGGATTGACAATGCTGTATGGTCTAAACTGCATGAGTAATCGACTCACTTCATTAAATATATCCAGTTTGACTAGCCTGAACGGCTTAGCCTGTAGTAACAACCTGCTCACCTCACTTGATTTAACCGGATTAACTAAAATTACCTCATTATACATTAGTGGGAATAATATCCCAATCAGCCTGATGCCTTTGCCTAGTTCTTCTTATACACAATATTTTTACACTCCTCAAAATAAAGTATTTGAAACCAAAGAAATCTCGACTCCGCAAGTCATTGATTATTCCTCAGAAGCCATCATTGATGGAACTACAACCATATTTTCCTGGTTCAAAGACAGTATTTTGATAACTGGGACTGACCAAACTGGGAAATATACACCAACTGAGAGTGGGGATTACCATTGTGAAATGACCAATGCGAAGTTTCCGGGATTAACTCTAACCACCAATACGGTTACGGTTACCAATCAAAATGGCATTCCTGTTGCCAATGCCGGAGCTGATCAATCAGTGAATGAAGGAACTTTGGTTACTCTTAACGGCACTGCATCATCCGATCCGGACAACAATGTAATCACCTATTTATGGACTGCACCGGTGGGAATCACCCTTAGTTCGAATATGGCAGCCATGCCAACATTTACTGCACCGGAAGTAATGACTGATACCAATTATACATTTTCACTGGTGGTAAACGATGGCACTTTAAATTCAACATCCGATCAGGTTGTTGTTACCGTAAAGCAGGTCAACAAAGCCCCTGTTGCCAATGCCGGAGCTGATCAATCAGTGAATGAAGGAACTTTGGTTACCATAGATGGCTCTGCATCTTCTGATCCCGACAACGATGTAATCACCTATTTATGGACTGCACCGGTGGGAATCACCCTTAGTTCGAATACGGCAGCCATGCCAACATTTAATGCACCGGAAGTAATGACTGATACCAATTATACATTTTCACTGGTTGTAAACGATGGCACTTTAAATTCAACATCCGACCAGGTTGTTGTTACCGTAAAGCAGGTCAACAAAGCCCCTGTTGCCAATGCCGGAACTGATCAATCAGTGAATGAAGGAACTTTGGTTACTCTTGACGGCTCTGCATCTTCTGATTCGGATAACAATGTAATCACCTATTTATGGACTGCACCTGCTGGAATCACCCTAAGTTCGAATACGGCAGTCATGCCAACATTTACTGCTCCACAAGTGATGACTGATACCAATTATACATTTTCACTGGTTGTAAACGATGGCACTTTAAATTCTACATCCGATCAGGTTGTTGTTACCGTAATGCAGGTCAACAAAGCTCCAGTCGCCAATGCTGGACCTGATCAATCTGTGACTAAAGGAACTTTGGTTACGCTTGACGGCTCTGCATCGTCTGATCCGGATAACAATGTAATCACCTATTTATGGACTGCACCGGTGGAAATCACCCTAAGTTCGAATACGGCAGCCATGCCAACATTTACTGCTCCGGAAGTGATGACTGATACCAATTATACATTTTCACTGGTTGTAAACGATGGCACTTTAAATTCTACATCCGACCAGGTTGTAGTTACGGTAAAACAGGTCAACAAAGCTCCAGTCGCCAATGCCGGACCTGATCAATCAGTAAATGAAGGAACTTTGGTTACTCTTGACGGCTCCGCATCGTCTGATCCCGACAACAATGCAATCACCTATTTATGGACTGCTCCGGTGGGAATCACACTAAGTTCGAATACGGCAGCCATGCCAACCTTTACTACACCGGAAGTGATGACTGATACCAATTATACAATTTCACTAGTTGTAAACGATGGCACTTTAAATTCAATATCCGATCAGGTTGTTGTTACCGTAATGCAGGTCAACAAAGCTCCTGTTGCCAATGCCGGAGCTGATCAATCGGTGAATGAAGGAACTTTGGTTACGCTTGACGGCTCTGCATCATCTGATCCGGATAACAATGTAATCACCTATTTATGGACTGCACCGGTGGGAATTACCCTTAGTTCGAATACAGCAGCCATGCCAACATTTACTGCACCGGAAGTGATGACTGATACCAATTATTCATTTTCACTGGTAGTAAATGATGGCACTTTAAATTCAACATACGATCAGGTTGTTGTTACTGTAAAGCATGTCAACAAAGCTCCAATCGCCAATGCTGGAGCTGATCAATCAGTAAATGAAGGAACTTTGGTCACTCTTGACGGCTCTGCATCGTCTGATCCGGATAACAATGTAATCACCTATTTATGGACTGCTCCGGTGGGAATCACCCTAAGTTCGAATACAGCAGTCATGCCAACATTTACTGCTCCGGAAGTGATGACTGATACCAATTATACATTTTCACTGGTGGTAAATGATGGCACTTTAAATTCAACATCCGACCAGGTTGTTGTTACCGTAAAACAGGTCAACAAAGCTCCTGTCGCCAATGCAGGAGTTGATCAATCAGTAAATGAAGGAACTTTGGTCACTCTTGACGGCTCTTCATCGTCTGATCCTGATAACAATGTAATCACCTATTTATGGACTGCACCGGTGGGAATCACCCTAAGTTCGAATACAGCAGTCATGCCAACATTTACTGCACCACAAGTGATACAGGATACTCCATTCGTTTTTACACTTGTTGTGAATGATGGTACTTTAAATTCAGCCTCAAGCATGGTTACAATTACAGTTAAACCGACTTCCGCAATATTGAAACTGGTTTCCAAAATAAATAATGTCGCAATTCCTTCAACTAATGTTTGGTACCAAATGTATCTGAAAAATGGGAATACTTTCATGTCAGAGAATATTACACCTCAGGAAAAGGGAGATACAACCGTATTTTCTATTCCGCAAGGAGAATGGATTATTCTTGGATTGCCTGTTCAAAATTCAATTACATTTCTTCCTACTTATGTTGGAGATGTAATCGACTGGAGTAATGCCGAGCGAATAAACATCCCTGATAATGGTACAGTTTTCAGGACAATTTCCTATATCTTGCCCGAAACAGTTAGCCTCGGAATTGGGCAAATCTCAGGAAATATCTATCAGAACAATACTCCCGGAACAAAAAGCATTTCCATTGTTATGGGCACTTTTGACACCAATAATCCACTTCAAGGTGTACTTGTGCAATTGTATAAAAAAGGTGGAACAATCCCTATTGCCTCCTCTCAAACAGATTCACAAGGATTCTATAAATTTGATCATTTAGAACTTTCAGATTATGAGATCGTAGTTGAAATTCCTGGATTTATCCAATCTGAAAGATTTGGGGTAACTGTTACTGACAATGAGCCAATAACTTCAGTTCAATTTTCTGTAAATACAAATTCCAACACGATCACTGACATAAATGACCAGCTATCTTACACAGTCAAAGTTTATCCAAATCCGAATTCCGGGAAATTTACAATTAGTAGCGGAGTCAATATCAGTTCATTCGAGATATATAATATGGCAGGTGAAAAGATAATAACCCAATCTGAATTGAATCGACAAAATTCAATTGAAGTTGATTTGTCTAACCACGGGAGAGGTATCTACTTTGCTAAGATTTATTCCAGATCAGGAAGCATCACTCAAAAGATTATTGTTCAGTAACTTCGATTTGATTGAAGATAATCTAAAGCAATTTTGTCAATAACTTAATATCTGAGGAGGCTGAAAGGTCTCCTTTTTTTTTACCTTTGAATCCCTGCAAAACTTATCAGGCAGAAAAAAACCAAGTGTCGTATTGATTGAATTCCAGTAAAAATGGCCGTAGAAAAAAAGAATTACCAACAGCAGAACAAGATGACCATTGAGCAGATCAACGCTCAGTATGGCAAAATACCGCCACAGGCCATTGAAGTGGAAGAAGCCGTTTTGGGTGCCTTGATGCTCGAACGCGACGCCTACGTTACAGTCGCCGACATCATTGATACCCGGAGTTTTTATAAGGAAGTCCACCAGAAGGTATTTGATGTTATCAAATACCTCTCGACCCACGAGAAGCCTGTCGATTTGCTGATGGTCACTCAGGAATTGAAAAACAGAAACCTGCTTGATGAGGTAGGCGGGCCCATGCTGATCACCCAACTGACCTCCAGGGTGGCATCGGCAGCACATATCGAATTTCACTCGCGTATCATTGCCCAGAAATTTATTCAGCGTGAAATGATCCGTGTTTCCAGCGAAATACAAACTAAAGCGTATGATGATGCCATTGATGTGGATGACCTGATCGATTTTTCGGAAACCGCTCTCTTTCAGGTTGCCGAAGGAAACATCAAAAAGGAATCGATGCCCATCAAGCCACTCTTACGTGAAGCAGCCATCCAGATAGAAGCGGCTTCACACCGCGAAGACGGACTGAGTGGCGCGCCCAGCGGGTTTTCTGCTCTCGACCGTATAACTTCAGGCTGGCAAAAGACTGACCTTATTATTGTAGCCGCCCGGCCTTCAATGGGAAAAACGGCCTTCGTATTATCAATGGCCCGTAACATGGCCGTCGAGCATAAAGTGCCGGTTGCCGTCTTCTCACTCGAAATGTCTTCAATGCAGTTGGTTAACCGCCTGATTTCTGCTGAAACAGAATTAGGTTCCGAAAAAATAAAGAACGGCAGGCTCCAGGGATGGGAATGGGATCATTTCCACCGTAAACTGGCAGTTCTGGACGATGCCCCACTTTTTATTGACGATACTCCTGCCTTATCTGTTTTCGAATTCAGGGCTAAATGCCGCAGGTTAAAATTACAGCACAACATAGGTGCAGTAATCGTCGATTATCTACAGTTGATGACAGCCGGAATAGACAACAGGGGCAGCCGTGAACAGGAAGTAAGTTTAATTTCCCGATCGCTGAAAGCCATTGCCAAGGAACTTGACATTCCGGTGATCGCCCTCTCACAGTTGAACCGGTCGGTTGAATCGCGTGAAGGTAAACGCCCGCAGCTTTCCGACCTTCGCGAATCGGGAGCTATCGAGCAGGATGCCGACATCGTATTGTTTATTCACCGTCCCGAGTACTACGGAATTACGGAGGATGAAGATGGAAATTCACTCATCGGGGTGGCCGAGATCATTATTGCCAAACACCGTAATGGTGCCGTTGGTGATGTAAAGCTTTCGTTCAAGAAGAACCTTGCAAAATTCGCTGACATGGAGAACATCATTCCTGAAGAAATTGGCGGCGGTCATTACGGGCAGAAAATGCAGTCAAAGATGAATGATGATTCCGGCGATCCATTCCGCAAAGGTTCGGCGGTCCCGGTTAACTCATCCTTCGATAAAGAAAAATTCAGCCATTATGAAAATTCAGGAGGCGAACATATTCCGTTCTAACCGTATGAAAGGACTGTTGATCCTGATGCTGGTATTGCTGGTTCAAACCGTACAGGCAACTTTTATCCTGATTCCAATGGATGAAAAACAGACCAACCATTTAAAAGCCTATGGGATTACTTACTGGACGCTCGAACAGGGCATTGAGGTCAAATGGCTGCTCAATTACAGGGGTGGTAGTTTCCTGATTCAGCATCAACAAGCCATTGCCAGTGAATGCCTGGTCAGGGGAGTCAGCTTTGAAACCCTTGCCGATGGTCAGGCCAATAATATCCTTAACGATATTGCGCGTGAGGATGTAAACCAGGACGCAGTGAGCATGCAAAAGGCCCCGAAGATTGCCGTCTATTCTCCACCCAACAAGGAACCCTGGGATGATGCGGTTACACTAGTTCTAAAATATGCCGAAATAAAATACGATATAGTTTTCGACGAGGAAATCATTAATGGGAAACTCAAAGACTATGACTGGTTACACCTCCATCATGAAGATTTTACCGGTCAGTTTGGGAAATTCTTTCAGGCCTACCAACATGTTCCCTGGTATCAGGAGGAGGTGCGGGTGAATAAAGAGCTGGCTCAAAAGCTGGGATTCCTGAAGGTCTCGGAAATGAAGAAGGTGGTTACCCGTGAGATCCATCAGTTTGTCGAAAACGGAGGGTTCCTATTTGCCATGTGTGCTGCTACCGATACCTATGATATCGCGCAGGCAGCACAGGGAGTTGATATCTGCGAATCGATGTTCGACGGTGATCCTGCCGACCCGGATATGAATTCAAAGCTTGATTTTACAAACACTCTGGCTTTCCAGAACTTCACCCTCAGCCGGAATCCGTATGAATACCGGTTTTCCGACATCGATGTGTCAACCACCCGAAAGGTATCCCGCGAAAATGATTATTTTACTTTGTTTCAGTTCTCGGCCAAATGGGATCCTGTTCCAACCATGCTCTGCCAGGATCACGCCAATATGATCAAAGGTTTTATGGGCGAAACGACTGCTTTTAACAGGAAGCTGATTAAGCCGAATGTTCTGATCATGGGCGAGAACAAGGCAGCCGGCGAAGCACGTTACATTCACGGTGATCTGGGCAAAGGATTCTGGACATTTTACGGCGGCCACGATCCGGAAGATTACCAGCATTTTGTGGGTGATCCTCCCACCGATCTGAACTTGTTTCCCAATTCCCCGGGTTACCGTTTAATCCTGAACAACGTATTGTTTCCGGCAGCCAAGAAAAAGAAGCATAAGACATAAAGAATAGGGAAAGTGAATGAACAGACAGGGATAGATTAAGTGCTCTAATACTATAGACAATATCAATAAAAAGCTATATGAACAAAATAAGCCTGTTCGGAAGACCTTTAATCTTCATAATCCTGCTTTCAATTTCAACCTGTATTCATGCGCAATCCAAATTGAATTTTGGCCTCAACCAACCACAGGATCCCGCAACATTACCTGTTTCTATTGTGAAGCATCAATCTTCAGTTCGTAAGGTAAAAACGGTTGTTCCTGCTGAGATTCAAAAAATAGATGAAAACGAATATCAACTCTCTTCTGGCTGGGAAATGGCAGAGGCAGATAAGGTTATCGGAGCTAATCAATCCATATTTAACCCTGATTTTAATACTTCAAGCTGGTACAATGCCACCGTTCCCGGCACCATATTAACCACTTTGGTGGATCAGGGTGTTTATCCCGATCCGTATTATGGCTTGAATAATCTGGCTATTCCTGATTCGCTTTGCCGGAAAGAATGGTGGTATCGATTGGATGTAAAACTTCCTGCAAATTGCTCTGGAAAGACGATTTGGTTGCTTTTCAATGGCATAAATTATAAGGCCAATATTTGGATGAACGGCAAACTACTCGGGAAGATTGCCGGTGCATTTCATCGTGGTGAGTTTGACGCAACAGGTGAGATAAACTTTCAGGGTAAAAATATACTGGCAGTGCATATTTACCCACCTAATAATCCGGGAATCCCTCAGGAAGAATCGCTTAAGGCAGGACCCGGACCAAATGGCGGGCAATTGTGTCTGGATGGACCCACTTTTATCTCATCCGAAGGTTGGGACTGGATTCCGGGAATCCGCGACCGGAACATAGGTGTCTGGCAGGATGTTCGTCTGCGATTGACCGATGCCGTTACGATTTCTGATCCACAGGTATTAACCGATTTGCCATTGCCAGATACAACCAGTGTTTCGATTACCGTAAAATCCGTAATCCGTAACAATTCATCCAAAGCTCAGAGAGTAACCCTCAGTGGGCAGCTTGAAAACACAGAATTCAGTAAAACTATGGATTTAAAGCCCAATGAATCTAAGATTGTGTGCTTTGCTCCTGATGATTTTTCACAGTTAAATATAAAAAATCCCAGACTCTGGTGGCCGAATGGTTATGGTCGTCCTGAATTATATAATCTGAAATTAAGGGCAACGCTTGAAAACGGCAACCTTTCTGATCAGCAAAGAGTTCGCTTTGGAGTGCGCGAATTCTCCTACGAATTGTCGGTTGCCCAAGCCGAAAAAGCCATGTGGCGTGTTGAATTCAATCCTTTGAAAGCTGCCGGAAAAGTCATGTTCAATAATATTGACCGGATGGATGTTGGTCAGGGTACTTTGATCTCCAGGTTGGCTGACACTGCAGATCCTTCATTGCTCACTTCCATCAACAAAAACAGCGACAATCCCTTTCTGACCATCAAAGTAAATGGAATACCGATTTTCTGTAAAGGCGGAAACTGGGGCATGGACGACGGCATGAAAAGAGTATCGCGTAATCGGCTGGAGCCCTATTTCAAACTCCACCGGAATGCCAATTTTAACATGATCAGAAACTGGACAGGCGAAAGTACTGAAGAGGTTTTCTATGACCTATGCGATGAATACGGGATGTTGGTCTGGAACGATTTCTGGCTCTCAACCGAAGGATACAACCTTAATGTAAACGATAACATGTTGTTTATGGCCAATGCAACTGATGTGGTTAAGAGGTTCCGAAACCATGCCTCCATTGCTATTTGGTGTCCACGTAACGAAGGATATGCCCCGTTGCAGATTGAGCCTCAACTTCAATCGCTTATTGCAACAGAAGACGGAACACGGCTGTATCAGCCAAACTCACGCAACCTGAATTTGCGACCAAGCGGACCATGGAATTACATGGCCGATCCAACAGAATATTTCAGAAATATTGCCGAGGGGTTTTCCACTGAACTGGGGACACCATCAGTACCCACCGCTGCTACCATTCGCACGTTTATGCCTGTTGAAGATCAATGGCCAATCAGCGATACCTGGTTTTATCACGATTTGCATGACGGACAAGTAGAATATCTGAACGCAATAGATACTAAATATGGGAAAAGCAACAATCTGGATGACTTTTGCAAGAAGGCTCAGTTGGTGAATTACGACAGTCATCGTGCCATGTTCGAAAGCTGGAACAGTAAAATGTGGAATAAAACCAGCGGGATGCTTCTCTGGATGAGCCATCCGGCCTGGCCTAGTACAGTCTGGCAAACCTATTCATGGGATTACGAAACTTTTGGCTCCTACTTTGGCTCAAAAAAGGCCTGTGAACCAATTCATATCCAACTAAACCTGAACGACAACAAGGTTGTGGTTATTAATACTACCCTAAAACAATACAATCAGTTAAATGCCACACTCGAACTCTTTGATTTGAAAGGGAAAAGATTATACAGCAAAAATGTCCCTGTTAAAGTTTTGGCTGATCAGTTAACCGATTGTTTTACGACTGATCTGCCTGCAGGATTACCATCTGTTTATCTTGTGCGTTTGAGCCTAACTGAAGGGAATAAAGTTTTATCACAGAATGAATACTGGAAGAGTAATCACCCGGATGGCGACTTCAATGAATTTAATAGTCTGGAAGAAATACATCTGGCAGCAAAAGTGATCAGACAGGAAACGGGCAAAGCAACCTTTATAGTTTCCAATCCTGGCAAATCAATGGTCCTTGATCTGAAATTCAATTTACATGATTTGAAGAGCGGCAAAATCATTCTACCTGCCACCTTCTCCGATGGATATTTTACATTGCTCCCCGGTGAGAAAAAGCAGATTATTGTTGAATGGAATCCATCCGCACAAATTAATCCGGAGGTAATTACAGAAGGCTATAACCTCAAATCACAATCACTGTTTACGATCAGATCAAAATAAATCTAAATGGTCTATCGCCCCTAATTTCTTATTATCCTCATCCGGTAGAAAGACCGGTAAACAAATACCAGGGCAACCACAAGGAAAACGGCCCCAACATAAGGTGCAACAGCCCGAAACTCATCGTCTATTGCAATTTCCATAGCCAGCAGTCCAAACAAAGTGGTAAACTTAATGATCGGGTTTAAGGCAACTGCTGAAGTATCCTTGAAGGGGTCGCCGACGGTATCCCCTACCACAGTCGCATCATGTAATGGGGTCCCTTTTTCATTTAGGTCAACTTCACATACCTTTTTGGTATTATCCCAGCATCCACCGGCATTGGCCATAAAAATAGCCTGAAACAATCCAAAAACCGCTAGAGAAATTAGATAACTGACAAAAAAAGATACGGCCATGTTTCCCTCTGTAGCTCCTTTAATCGAATAGCCTGAAGGAGCGGAAAAGAAAGCAAATGCAAGCGCAAAAGAAAAAATGGCAATGAAAATATTGATCATTCCCGCATGCGCATAATGAGTACAGATCCGCACCACTTCCTTTGATGTTTCGACCGATGCCTTGGCATCTGCATCCGGATCAAGGTTAATGTTATCCCTTATATACTGAACGGCACGGTAAGCTCCGGCGGTAACGGCCTGGATTGATGCTCCGGTAAACCAATATACCACGCTCCCGCCAGCTAAAAAGCCCATAATGGTATATGGATTCAACAGACTGAGGATGAGCTCTGGCTGAATGCCTAATTTCTTCTGAATGATCAGGATCAGAGAAAAGATCATTGTTGATGCACCTACCACTGCTGTGCCGATCAGTACCGGTTTGGCCGTTGCTTTAAAGGTATTTCCTGCACCATCATTAGCTTCCAAATAATGCTTGGCCTTTACAAAATCAGGTTTAAAACCATATTCAGCTTCAATATCAGCTTCAATGTTTGGAATCTTTTCGATCAGCGAAAGCTCATATATGGATTGCGCATTATCGGTTACCGGGCCATAGCTGTCAACAGCAATCGTAACCGGTCCCATGCCAAGAAATCCGAAAGCCACCAATCCAAAGGCAAATATGGAAGGATAAACCATTAGGTTAGGTGGAATATAGCCGCTGGCTATGTATGAGATGAACATTAAAATGGCAAAGACCAGTCCCAACCAAAAGGCGCTGAAATTTCCTGCTACCAATCCCGAAAGGATGTTCAGTGAAGCTCCGCCTTCCCTTGAGGCAGCAACTGTTTCTGATACATGGATCGATTTAGGGCTGGTAAATACTTTGGTGATCTCAGGGATAAGCGCAGCGCCAAAGGTACCGCAACTAATGATGGCGGAGAGTGTAATCCAAAGATGGCCTGGCAAATCACCTATCAGGTAATAACTGCTGATGAAAGTGACCAATATGGAAATCAACGAAGTCAGCCAGACCAGCATGGTTAAGGGCTCTTCAAAATCGATGTCTTCCTTTTCGTCATGAAAAAGTTTAGTGAATTGTTTGTTAATATGAAACGACCCGATGGATGTAATAACCATCAGAATACGCATAGAGAAAATCCAGGTCAAAAAAGTACTTTGAAAGATGATCCGCTCACTTTCTGGCATACTCTGGCCAACAGCCAAAACAATAAAACTGATCAGTGCCACTCCTGTTACCCCGTATGTTTCAAATCCATCTGCAGTCGGTCCGACACTGTCCCCTGCATTATCACCTGCACAATCAGCAATGACACCCGGATTTCGCGGATCGTCCTCCTGTATCTTGAAATAAATCTTCATCAGGTCGCTGCCAATATCTGCTATCTTTGTAAATATACCTCCGGCAATACGAAGGGCGCTGGCTCCTAATGATTCGCCGATGGCAAAACCGATAAAAGCTGCACCGGCCATTTCCCTGGGGACAAAGAGCAATATGATGAGCATCATGATCAGTTCGACACAGACCAGCATAACCCCAATGCTCATACCGGCATCGAGTGGAATATTCAATAACCTTGCGGGTTTTCGCTGCAGAGAAGCAAAAGCCATCCTGCTATTTGCATATGTGTTCATACGAATGCCAAACCAGGCCACTGAGTATGATCCCAGTATTCCAATCATAGTCCATATCAGAATGAGGGTCACCTGCGACAACAGATATCCCTGCAGAAAACCAAAATAAAAACCGATAATGCTTCCGATTACCACGAATAATACAACGATAAACTTTCCCTGTTGGATAAGGTAAGTCTTGCAGGTTTCAAAGATCACCCTGGAGACTTCGAGCATTGCCGGATGGGCTGCCATTCGCTTAATTTTGAAGAAAACTATCATCCCGAATGCAATTCCGATCAGGCAAACCACAAACCCCATCATTAACAAGTTATTCTGTTGAGGAGACAATTCAGGAATTACAAGGTCAGCTTCACTTGCCATTAGTGTGGCGGAGAAAATCAAAGCGGAAAACAGAAGAATAATTCGTCTCATAAGAACATGAATTTATATGATTTGTTCATAAGTTACTCCTTCAATAAAACCTGAATTACCATAATAGACACGGGATTCCTGAATGTTAAATTAACACCATCAATTGTTATATATCAGCAACAAATTTTGAAGATATAATGTTTATTAATCGTTAAATCTACCTGAAAATCCAGGAATGAAACCTGATAGTTACCTTATAAACAGTCCGTTTCGTCATTTCCACCCCTAATCGACATGCCTAATGTATTTTGGTAATCCCCGATTCTGCCCTTACCTCAATCGATATCCTGCATGTCTGGTAAATAATCCTATTCCTTTTTGTTCGTCATCCTGTCCCGATGACTTTCGATATCCCTGCCCGCAGAATGCGGGGTTTCAGGACCACAAACTTTGTCCACTTTCTCCGCACACTATAATAAATTCAGTTTTCATTCTGCAGATGGCTCTTGCTTCTATTTGGAACAAAACATGTTCTTAAGAGCAATTTTTCCTTACTCAAGATAATTCATGTCTTCTTCGCTCAGTTTTATCTTGGTAGCCATTAGGTTCTCTTCAAAATGCTTTAATGAAGAAGTTCCAGGGATTGGCAATATCCATGGCGAACGATGAAGTAACCATGCTAAGTTTATCTGAGCATCAGTAGCATTATATCTCTTTGCAACTAAAGAAATCCGGTCGTCCTTTTTAGGCATCGACTGAAATAAAGAGAAGTAAGGCACCAATGGTATTCCATTTTTCTCACAGAGGGAAAGCACTTCCTCTCCTCCCCTGGTTTCACCTCCATGAAATAGATTTAATGAAGTGCGCTGACCATGCCCATACATGTTTTCAACCGTGGCAATATTTCCCATCGACATTGCTGTCTGCAATTCATCAGGGCTGACATTACTTACTCCCACATGCAAGATCTTCCCTTCCTTCTGCATTTCGAACATGGCCTGCAAGGATTCTTTAAAGGGCACATCACTTCCGGCGATAATCCTGAAATGAACAAGTGTTATCTGATCCAGTTTCAGAGTACATAAATTATTATCAATACTACTACGTAAATTCTCAGGACGATTAAACGCGATCCAGCTTTTATCTGGCTTTCTTGCTCCTCCCACCTTAGTGCATATCACCAAATCATTAGAATAGGGATACAACGCTTCGCTAATCAGCCTGTTTGTTACATCCTCTCCATAGTAATCAGCAGTATCTATAAAGTTAATACCGCTAATATTGCATTGCTTTAGTATTTGTAAAGCTTCAGGGCGGTTTGCAGGTTCACCCCAAAATCCTGCACCTGTAAGACGCATAGTCCCATATCCAAACCGTTTAACTTTTAACGGATTCCCGCTTCCTCCTGCAATTATAATATCTTCTGTATTCATATCAGATTGATTTTTTTCTAACAACATTTGCGTAAGCAAAGAAACAGATGTAGTCTAAACTATGTTTTCAGCAGTCTATATAAAGTTTGTCTCGATTTGGGCAAAAGATTTGCGGGGTTGTGATATTTATAGCTTTTGTCTCCGGTACTGACATGCAATCTGCATCTCATGAAAGCGGACCGGTGATCATCAGTATGCGTTCACCTGTAAAACTTCAACCGGCCTTTTTGGTATATCAGGAGAAGCTGTTCAATAGTCAAATTATACTCCTTCGAAGTTTTTAAACAGTCCCTGGTTAAACATTGCCTAACAATTGGTTGTTAAGTGAGCAAATATAAATTCCTGCAGAGCTGTATCTCAGGTAGGAAATAACCAGTAAATCTAATACTATCAGGATATGAAAATTTTAGTTGTACTGCTTTTGCTGGCTGGTCTGCTGCAAGGCTCTTGTTCAATCGCTCAACAAACAACCCCTGATGCTGCCATATGGGTCAGGGATGGTTTTACACTTACCGTTGCTGAAGATTCGGTAGATTCTCCACGATTCATGGTTTTCGACGATCGTGGAACTCTTTATGTTTCCCTTCCCGGAAGCGGCGAAATAAAATCACTAAGAGATACCAACAACGATGGTTATTACGAAACTGTAAAAACATTTGTAAGTGGTTATCCAACTGTTCATGGGTTGTTTTTTTACGATGGATGGCTTTGGTTCACTCAATCAGGCGCTATATACAAAGCTAAGGACATTGATCATGATGGCGTGGCTGACAAAATTGAAACTGTGATAGCAAAAGGGGAACTTCCTGAAGGCGGCGGTCATTGGTGGCGTCCTGTGCTGATCAGTAATAATAGGATTTATACTGCTATTGGTTGTTCTGGAAATATTGCCATTGATGAAGGTACCGACAGGCAGAAAATCTGGTCATACGACCTGAACGGCAAAGACAAAAAACTGTTTGTTTCAGGAATCCGCAACACCGAAAAACTGATGGTTCGACCGGGAACCGATGAAATCTGGGGAATGGATCACGGCAGCGACTCGTTTGGGGATTATTTTGAAAAGAAAACTCCAAACGGCGGACAACCCATCACAGATTTTAGCCCTCCCGACGAGATGAACCATTATATACAGGATGGGTTTTACGGACATCCGTTTATTGTAGGCAACCGTGTACCCCGTTATGAATACATGAACCGGCCTGACATTGTTGAATTGGCTGCCAAAACCATAGTTCCCGAATGGGCAACCGGCGCACACTGGGCTCCGGATGCGATGGCTTTTTATACCGGCAATCAGTTTCCTTCGGAATTCAAAAATGATGCCTTTGTTGCTTTTCACGGGTCGTGGAACAGAAGCACCAAAGCCGGATACTGCGTGAACAGAGTATTGTTCGACAATGGCCATCCTTACGGATCACTTAAATTTGTTGATTTTCTTACCCCTGACGGAAAGGTGCTGGGAAGGCCGGTTGATGTTGTGGTTACCCCTGATGGATCATTGTTGATCTCCGACGATTACAAAAACAAGATTTACAGGCTTACCTGGAAAGGGAAAAAATAAATTATACAAAGCGATAAATTCACAAAGCTTTTTATACCGAAGAACCTCTTGCAAGGTAATGCAATTAATCCTTCCTGTGATACCTTGATTGCTGGTAGTCTGCCCTACTGGTGCAGATTTACAATCTGCACCTCTTAACTGCGGATCTGTGATTTGTTCTAATGTATGCACAAGTAAAATCCCAACCAACTTTTTGGAATATCCGCATGAGACAGGCAATGTGGGTCTTTTTATTTTATCAAAGGTGGGATAAATTCCTTATTTACCCTTTGGGGTTATAACGTGTGATGCGTTTAAACTGATTTAATCATTAGTAAGTGTAATTATGTAATTGCCTTTTTCTAATATATCAACGATGAACCGACATTGTTTTCTCGTTTCACCAGATAAAATTGTATAACTGATTTCACAGTGAAGCGGACAGAAATATTTAATTATTCCAAATTTCTTCCCTGATTGAATAATCTGCCCCGAAGATTTTTCTATTTTCAAATCCTGTGGAACAAAATCTGTAAATGCACTTTTAATAGAGAAATTGATTTCATTAATAGTATCACTTGCTGACTCATTTTTTTTAACCTTATAATCTGAAATTCCTGAAACAGATGTAACTCGATATGAAATATCAGGTTCTGTCACTCCAACATATTCATCTTCTTTCCAATAACCTGTCAATGTTTGTTTTGTCCCGTTTAAAGTATATTCGAATTTCCCTTTGCCGTCTTTATGACCATTTTTCCAATATCCTTGAAAAACATCACCGTTCTTAAATAAATATTTTCCTTTTCCGTCAGGCAGCCCATCTTTAAAGATACCTATATAGGTATCTTGTCCGATTGATTTTCCATTCCCGTTGGCTAGTCCGTTCTGACATTTACCAGTATATATTCCTGAAATTTTTTCAAGAAGCACTTTGCATGATTCAGTCCGTGCATTTGTATTTTGTACCAGAAAAAAAGTAATTATAATTAATGTTAGATTCTTCATATATATTTTAATTATGAACACTAGCAGGGCATGTATTCAACTTGTTCAAAGCGGCTGATGTTTCCTTTGCTGGCAATTTCAATCTTATCGGCATATTCGTATAAGCAGTGTCAAAAAACAAACCAATAATTTATTTTTGTATCAATGCCTTGAACCTGGATAAATCCAATTTCGATGGATTAAAGACGGAGGACAAAACATTACTAACCATGGTCTGTTCATCAACCGTAATCAATGTATTGCCACCTTTTTTAAGATAAGTATAGTCGTTTACAAAAAATCGATTATTTATTGCATTACTATAATAATCAGACTGGGCAGGAAGCATTTTAAAAGAAATTTTAACCTTCACAACATCAGAAGTTACTTCAGTTAATAATGATATTCCGCCTCCGCTTTTAACCTGACTAAGATTGTATTCTTTTACAATAATGTCCATGTCGTTATACCAGAAAATTTCCACTTCGTAGATCGATCCATCTAATAATGGCTCAAATTCATAATTTAACTTTAC
>Ga0209697_10004205_pt1 | contig 18941 bp, 20 predicted proteins | sample AliMusrvi5mmetaG_FD_184115 | JGI IMG/M metagenome (GOLD analysis project Ga0209697, IMG submission 184115) | Freshwater lake bacterial and archeal communities from Alinen Mustajarvi, Finland, to study Microbial Dark Matter (Phase II) - Alinen... | ecosystem: Environmental > Aquatic > Freshwater...
TATTGAAACAGAACAGAGCCATTCATTTGGCAAGACAGAAAATATTGAGCGTCCGATTTCCTCCAGATGGAGGAATATCGCAGACAGGGTCAGTTTAGCCCAAATTCCAAGTCCGACAGACTCCTAGTATACCACAGGCGACATTTGTCTCAATTTGAGTTGGTGAATGCATAAATAATATGGGAATTGTTTTTTTGGCAAGGTTTATTTACAACAGGGTTATTTATGTGAGTCACTTAACCTCTTTCGTCTGAGTATCGTCGTCATCGTCAAGCATCCGGTATTTCGGGCCTTCCACGTCATCATACTGGTTTTTTCTGACCGACCAGACAAATAACAGATAAGCCCCAATCCCCAGCACCAACGTTAAAAAAATCAGGAAATAAGTCGTCCACATCGCCGTATCCTCAATGAATTAAATACTACAAAGAGAGAACTCACCGACATTGCCCCCGCAGCGACAATGGGATGAAGAACCCCGGAAATTGCGAGCGGAATTGCCGCAATATTATAAAAGAAGGCCCAAAAAATGTTCTGTTTTATGATCCGGAACGTCATGCGGCACAATCCTATCAGGAATGGCACCGCTTCCAGGTTGTTTCGTACCAGTATGGCATCGGCACTTTCCATGGCGATCTCGGTTCCACGACCCATTCCGATACCGACATACGCTTCGGTAAGCGCCGGAGCATCGTTGATACCATCACCAACCATCATTACCCACCCGCTCTCCTTCTGCAAAGCAGCAATCAATTCTCTTTTTTTCGTGGGCAAAGCGCCGCCGATGACGTCGGTTATCCCTACAGCGACTGCTATCGCCTGCGTGGTAGTGATGGTATCGCCGCTAATGAGTACCGTTTTCAGCCCCATCTGCTGAATCATACTCACTGCAGCGACCGCTTCCTCGCGCACGGTGTCGGCGACAAGAAAGATCCCCCGCAACCGGTCACCCCACCCCGCATAGAGTGCGGTATGCCCCTCCGCCTCGGACGACACGATTGAACTTCCAGGTTCCTCGTCCACCGAAATGCCATTTTGCAGCATATACTCTCTATTGCCGACGTAAACCCGGACTCCGCCAAGATCTCCTTCAACACCTCTGCCGGGAACGGCCTTGAATCCGGCTACTTCGTACTTGTCAATACCTTTTGCAGCCTCACTGATCGCGTATCCGGCACTATGTTCCGAATACTTCTCAAGCGAAGCGGCAACCTTCAACAATTCATCGGCACAGATTGACGAATCAAGCAGCACTGTTTTTTTCAGCATCGGTTTTCCGGTGGTTATGGTGCCGGTTTTATCGAAAACGACGCCACCGAGCCGAACAATATTTTCTATAACCTCGCCGTTTTTCAGCAATATCCCTTTTGAAGATGCGATCCCTGAGCAGATCATGACGGCAAGCGGGGTTGAGAGACCAAGGCTGCATGGACACGCGATAACGAGGACCGATACTCCCGTCATTAATGCACTATTGAGCGATGCTCCGTTAAAGAGATACAAGAAAACCGTTAACAGGGAAATAACAATTATTGCCGGAACGAAAAAAGCGACAACCCTGTCTGCCATATTTTGAATGCGAGGCTTTGTGGCCTGAGCTTCAATGACTGATTCAATTATCTTAGAAAGCATGGTCTCTTTATCGGTGTGTTTGACTTCAAAAACAACCGATCCGAACATATTCATGCTGCCGCCTATGACCTCACGGCCACCGCTCTTGAATACGGGTTTTGATTCGCCGGTAATAAAGGACTCGTCAACCTCCGATTCACCGCTTATCACCATGCCATCCAGCGGAATTCGTTCACCCGGCCTCACCAGCAGGAAATCACCCTTTTTCACGGATGTTACGGGTACCATCTCGCTTTCAGAACTGTCGCCGGATTGTTCGCCCGGTATCACCCTTCTCGCCTCTTTGGGAATAAGTTCGGAAAGCATCTCAATAGTCATGGACGCCTTTCCCTTCGCCACGGCTTCAATATACCGCCCCAAAAGAATAAGCGTGATGATCATGGCTGAAGTATCAAAGTAGACCTCTCCCCCCGTAAATAAGCTGTAAATACTGTAAATGAACGCTGATCCCGACCCTACCGTGATCAGCGAGTCCATGGTAAAATTGAGCGACGTGAGCCCACTCAAAGTGCTTTTTATAAACGGCATGCCGGAATAAAAAAGTACCGGTATTGTCAAGAGCAGGGAAATGAATTCCAGGAACAGTTTGATCTTAGTATCAAACCCCTGAAAATACCCGGCGTACAGGGCAATACTGTATATCATCAGGTTGGATGATAAAAAGGCAGCCGTACCGAAACGGACAAGAAGATCCCGCGCCTCAGCCCGCTGCGCCTTGTATCGTGCGGATTCCGTATAAGGACGGGGAATATACCCGATAGAGGCAATTCTGTTTACAATAGTGCCGATGCAGGTCTTTTCAGGATTCCATCTGATCCGTGCCATATGGGTAGCATAATTAAGACGCGCGTACACCACACCGTCGGTCTTGCTCAAAATCCGCTCATTGAGCCAGATACAGGAAGCACAACGGATATTGCCGACATACAGATCGATCTCTTTAAGGAGAGTGTTATCTTCAGGCGTGGCAGGAGGGATATCACGAACAAGTCCGTCAAACAGGCTCGCATCAGGCTGGATAATTTCCAGTGCAGCTCCGGTTGCCGTTTCCTTCCAGTCCCGCCGTTCATAAAACCGGTCGAGCCCTTCCTCGTGAATGAGGCGATAAATGCCCCGGCAGCCATTACAGCAAAAGACCAGGGTTTTACCGTCTATTTCGTCGCAGACGGCCTCTCGTTCGGGGAAGGACAACATGCAGTGATTACATTCAGACACAAACACCATCCGGTAAAGACTAAAGAGTAATTGCCCGGTACAGAAACAGAGCTCCGGCGATTATCATCGCAAAAGCCGATGCTCGATACAGTTTCAATCGTGTATTTTGCCCGATTGCAGAAAGAATACCCCCCAACAGCAACATCGCAGGGAGAGTACCAAGGCCGAAAAGGAACAGCATGGACATTCCCCTAAGAAAGCCTTCAGCTCTGCTACCGGCATCCACACCCGCACCGGCTGCCGCAATAAAGGCCGTGTAGGACAGTCCGCACGGAATAAAGCCCAAAATCAGTCCCATCGGAAAAAAGGCTCCGGCACTTCCGGTTTCGGTAACAAACTTCACCATCCGGCCGACAACAGTGGTACATCCGCTCTTGTTGTTTATCACATTCAGAGGAATATATCCGCCAACAATAAGCCCCATTGCCATCATCATTATTCCGATAGCGCCCATAACCATGTTTTGAAGATGTGCCACCGGATTGATAACGCCGACAAATGACCCCGTCAATCCCATTACGCCACCGATGATACTATACGTTGTGATTCTGCCGGAATTATAGAGAAGCTGCGGAAGGTACCTTTTTCTGACCGGATTTAATGCATAAGCGGCAACGACGGGACCGCACATCCCCATACAATGACCGAAACCACCGAACAGGCCGGAGAAAAACATGAGCAGATATGTTGAATCAGTAGAGAACATTAAACAGAAAGGACGACTCTGGAGGAGCTAAACCCGGGACTCCAATAATGGTGGCCGACCAGAGCCTTTTGTCACTATGACATTTTGGTAGTACACCTTTCCCGGTATATTTTCCGTTACCGGCTTTTACAAGCTTTACTTCATTGTTGCCCATGAACATGCCGGGCATTTGCAATTTCAGCTTAAGGTATCCATACTCTCCGGTTCCATTCAAGGTCACCGTAAAGATGAGCTCGTTCATGGCTTTTACCGGTTTGGGATCAATGTCAAGTGTGACAGATACTCTGCCGACTTTCCTGGAGCATGGTCCACCGTTTATTTCGCAATTCTGAACTGAGGGAGCACTCACATCTGCCGCATAAACGGTAAGAGAACGTTGGGGCAGGACAATAACCATGCAGAACAAAAACAACTGCAGAGGCTTCAAACATCGATCCGGTAGAAGAGATAGTGAATAAATTGAAGTAAATTCAATCCGTTCATTATTTTTCCGTGTCATTCTTTGTCGTACCTCTTTGAGCAGCAGCATTATCTTCATCATCATCCAGCATCCTGTATTTAGGCTCTTCAACCGTTTTTTTTATCTTGGGGTTGTAATAATGAACGACAGCAACGATAAATCCTGCAAACAGGGCACTTGTGATTCCAAAATTAATCCATCCGCTCCACTGCATGATATGCCTCTCTTGTTACCCGTCTATTTTTATCTTGCTGTCGTAACTCAACGTATCTTTACCTTGTGTTACATTCACTCTGAGTTCCCAATACCCTTTTGAAGAAAAATCCGCGTGAACGCTGTACATGCCATGTTCAGTACGCTCGGCCCGGTATTTTTTTATATCAGGGTTCCCAATACGATTAAGCATGAATTCCACCGTAGCGTTATCCATTGCTGTGCCGTTCCTGTCATATACCGACACATTCAACTGCCCGTCCTTATTGGCGGATACAGGCGAAATAACCTTCCATCCCAGTTCCGCATACCGTTTTTGTGTTGCATCATACGCAATCCCCGCTTCATAGGGGTGCTCCACCACGGTTACATCACGCATCACCATGCTGGTCCAGACAAGTCCCGTCATAATGGCAAAGCCGACAAACATCACTGAATAAATGAGAATTTTATAGTTCATTGGGAATTACGAAATTCGCCTCCTTGTTAATGTGGATCTTTTTTCGTTGATCAATCAATTTTACCCGTAATTTCATCGTTTTCATTCCTGGAGTTTTTTGTATTTTTACAAAAAGCGGAAACTTATTCTTGTCGCCGGGACCGACATGGACCGGTTCCATCAGCGACTGAACTAATGACGTCCCCCCTGCATCAACTGTTACATTCAGATCAATCGGCGCATCAAGCATGTTTATTACAGAAACCACATAGGCGTTAATTATCAATTTATCCTTCGTCTGTCTGGCTTCCATGGTATGAGGCAGCAGAGCAACCTCCACGCCTGTCCTCGCCATCATAAGATAGATCAATGACACCAACAGCAAGACGGTAAAAGCGCCGATGATAAAAAAACTCTGCCGAGCGACCCGCCCCTCGTTTGCGGTTCCAAACGCGTAGCGGATCAGCCCCTTCTTGTTAAACTTCGCCATGACGGTACTGCACGCATCAATGCATTCGGCACAATTGATACAGGCGGAACCAAATCCTTTTCGTATATCTATTTCTGTAGGACATACTTTCAAGCACCGCGAGCAATTGATACATTCGCTGCTTCTCGCTGGATCAAGCTCGATAATCAGTGTGTTTTTGTCAAACAGAACGCCCTGCAGCATGGAATACGGACATACGGTTTTGCACCACGAGTGCCTCAAAAAAGTAAAATTTAGGAAAAGTATGACCGCGAATGCTATCCAGAATCCCCATGTGGCCGTACCAAGAGTACCGGCCATGAGATCATGAATAAATTCATACGGCGACACAAAATACCAGATAAGAGAGGCTGCAACAATTACGGAGAGCAGGAACGTCAACAAAAATACCAGGAGGTTACGCAGAGATCCCGTTATTTTTGCCCTATCGACAACTGATGTAAAATCAACAAGTACCGTCTGTGGGCAAAGCCACCCGCACCAGATACGACCAAAAACAAGGGTGATAAGAATGAACAGCAAGGCAAGAAACAAGGTAGCCACAAGGACAATGAAAAGTTCCTGCATCCAGATACCATGTCCAAAAACGTGCAGCCTGAGCGAAGGTATGTCAAAACGAAAGGCACTTTCCCCATGTATTCTGACGAAAGGGAGCCCCAGTATGATGAGTGCCTGAAGTAGTTCAACAACCCATCTCCAGGTCCTGAAGTTATTACATTTTATACCCACTCACATTTCTCCGGAGCAAAAAAAGGTCCGGCAGGCTTTTACAACCTGCCAGACCTCGCGTGTCATGGTCTGCTATTTTTTAAGCGATTTTTCATATTCCATCACCTGACTCCACCCGCTTATTGCCGGAGTATAGGCAACACAATAATAAATACCAAAAACAATCAGCCCGATAAATAGCAGAAGCCATCCGGCAGGCAGTTTATGCTTGGTATCCTGCCTTTCCATATCCTCAATTCTTTCGAATTCTTCCATGTGATTGCTCCTTTATTTTGCTTCAATTGACCGTATATATGACACAAGTGACCAAATTTTCTTTTTGCCTAACAATTCATCCCACTCGGGCATACCGCCCTTGGCGGTTCTGCCATCGATGACCTTACCCTCTTTTGTCCCCTCGGAAATTATCGTGAACAACGTTTCATCACTAACAGGCTTTGCAACATTAAGCCATACCTTATCCGTCAGATTGGGGCCAGCTGGGCCTCCCTTACCATCGGCGCCATGGCAACCTACACAGTTTGTTTCAAACAGCTTCTTGCCGTCCGCAATGGTAGCGGCATCATTAACGAGCTCACTCTTTCCGGCAACTGAAACCTTTGCCGCTTTCGGGATCACGGTACCAAGGTTTTGCAGGTAGGCAACAAGTGCATCCAGCTTGGTTTTGCCGGCGAGGGCGGCAATTTCATCCTTTGTATAGGGGAAACCAAGTGCCTTCATGCTTGCTTCCATTTCTTGCGGATCGATCGGGTATTTCGCCAGCCAGCCGTAGGCGGGCATATTCGATCCCTGAAAAAGTTTCCTTGGATTGTTTAAGTGTTCATAGTGCCACTTGTCGTTATATTTACCGCCAATCCTGGCAAGATCGGGGCCTTTTCTCTTGGAACCCCACAGAAACGGCTGATCGTAGGTAAACTCACCGGCCTTCGAGTATTCACCGTATCGCATCACTTCAGCCTTCAATGGCCTGATCATCTGTGAATGGCAATAATAGCACCCATTTTCGATATAGACGTCTCTACCGGCGAGCTGCAATGCCGTGTAAGGCTTAAGGTTAGCCATCTTGGGATGCATTTCGGATGAGAATAGTGGATACACCATCATGACCGTCGTCCCGATAAGAATAACCACGGTAACGACAATGATAAAAAATATGGGTCTTTTGTAAATAGAACCTGACATTATCTACCCCCTCCCTTCTGCAACGGCCGGGTTATTTGCATTTTTAATCGTCATCACGATGTTATAAGCAAAAACGCACATTCCGATAAAGAACAGTAACCCGCCAAACGACCTGACCTGCCAGTAGGGATAACTTACAAGCACCGATTCCATGAATGAATACGTGAGGCTACCGTCTTCGGGAGATATGGCCTTCCACATGACACCCTGCTGAATGCCAAGAATCCACATGCTGACGGAGAAGATCATTTGCCCGATGAGAACCAGCCAGAAATGGACATTAGCAAGTTTAATGCTGAAAATTTCAGTTTTGTACACGTTGGGAATCACGTAGTAGAGGGATGCACTTATCGTCAAGGTAAGCCATCCCATGGTTCCCATATGTACGTGTCCCGGTACCCAATCCGTAAAATGGACAATCTGGTTGACAACCCTCAACCCCTGAAGTGGGCCCTGCAGCGTCTGAAGGCCGTAGAAGGTAATGCCGAGAATGAAAAACTTGGTGAGATAATTTGACTTCATTTTTGACCAGTCAGCGCCAACGGTGTTGTAGCCGTTGAACACCGAGGCCCATGATGGTGCGATCATGAACAGAGTAAATGCGATCGCAACCGTCTGAATCCAGTCGGGAAGCGGCGAATAAATAAGGTGATGGGCACCGGTCCAGAGGTATGCAAAAATGAGTGACCAGAATGCGACTATCGACAGTCTGTGGCTGAAGATGGGAAGACCGGTTGATTTTGGCAGGAAGTAGTAAAACATGCCTAAAATTGGCGTCGTAAAGACAAACGCCACGGCGTTATGCCCATACCACCACTCAATATTGGCATCATTTGAGCCGGCAAAAAGCGAATATGATTTCGTCAGACTCACCGGAATTGAGAGGTGGTTTACAATATATAGAATCGCGACCGCGACAACCGTTGACAGAAGGTACCAAAGGGAAATGTACATCTGTTCTTCTTTTCTCTTTATTATGGTCCCGACAATAATAACCGCAAACATTACCCAGAGGATAACCACACCAATGTTCAGAGGCCATTCAAGTTCGGCAAATTCCTTCCCGCGATTCATCCCGGCGAGGAGCGAGACCGCTGCGGCGGCAATCGCCGCGTTGAAAACGTAAAGCTGTACCATGGCCAGTTTTGGAAACAGCAGCGTCCTCCGTGTCAGCTTTTGCACCATATAGTAACCGAGCGCAAAAATCTCACCCACCGTAAATCCAAAAATAAGACCGTTGACATGTACGGTTCTCAGCCTCCCGTATGTCAAAAACGGTGGAAAGTTCAGCTCAGGTTTCCATAACTGGATTGAGATGAACACACCAATCAGCACGGAAACCAGTCCCCAGAACAACCCGGAGAGCGCAAACCCTTTTACCGGTTTCCATTCATACGCTACTGCTTCGCCCATTTGTAAATCCCCCTTCCTTTAAGTTTAAGGACAGACAACGTCCTTTAGTTGACCGCATTAGAATATATACGTGTAGTACTTGATACAATCTATTTTTTGTTTGTCAACAAAACTTAGAAAGTAATCAGGTCACACTATCTGTCAAAACAGTATCTGAATTAGATTGAATTATTGAAGGGTGTTGTACACGTGGCCTCTCAATACAACACCAACAGGAGCGTTTTAATCTTTATTGCAGAGTAAAATAAATGTCAACAGAAAAATGGAAACCGAACGTGCGAACGCGGCAGCTATTCCCACTCAATCGTAGCCGGCGGTTTGCTGGAAATATCGTAAACGACCCGATTAATACCCTTCACCTCGTTGATAATGCGACCGCTGATACGGGCCAGATCTTCATACGGCATCGGATACCATCCCGCGGTCATAAAATCCTTCGTTTCCACCGCCCGTAGCGCGACAACATACTCATAGGTACGGCCATCCCCCATGACGCCAACGCTCTTGACCGGCAGAAACACCGCAAACGCCTGACTAATCTTGTCATAATGTCCCGAGGCGTAGAGTTCTTCGATATAAATGGCGTCAGCGCGGCGCAGGATATCGCAATATTCTTTTTTCACTTCACCGAGAATCCGTACCCCCAGACCGGGACCGGGGAACGGATGACGCCAGACCATCTGGTGAGGCAGGCCAAGCTCTTCACCAATAGCCCGCACCTCATCCTTAAACAGCTCCCTGAGCGGTTCCAGCAGTTTGAGCTTCATGTAATCCGGCAGTCCGCCGACATTGTGATGACTCTTGATAGTATGGGCCTTGCCGGTTTTTGCCCCGGCAGACTCGATCACGTCCGGATAGATGGTTCCCTGGGCAAGCCAGTTGGCATCGGTAATCAGCTTTGATTGTTCTTCAAAAATATCGACAAACAGTCCGCCAATGATTTTGCGCTTTTTTTCAGGATCGCTGACACCTGCCAGAGCGGAAAGAAAGCGCTCTTCGGCGTCAACTCTGATTACCTTGACCCCCAGATTCCTGGCAAAGGTTGCCATAACCTGGTCGCCCTCCCCCAGACGCAACAAGCCGTTGTCCACAAATACGCACGTCAGCTGGTCACCGATCGCACGGTGAATGAGGGCTGCGGCGACCGAAGAGTCAACACCACCGGAAAGGCCGAGAATAACGGTATCACTACCAACCTGACGACGGATCCGTTCTATGGAATCCTCGATAATCTGTCCCGGAGTCCACTGGCCGTTGCATCCGCAGATATTTCGCACAAACGTATCGAGTAACAGTTCGCCGCGCGGCGTATGGTTGACTTCGGGATGAAACTGCACTCCGTAGAGATTCCTGGCGACATTCTGGATGGCGCAGACCGGAGCATTGCCGGTCCCGGCCACAACTTCAAAACCATCCGGCACACGGGCAACGTGGTCGCCATGGCTCATCCAGACCGGACTGGCGCCATCGACAAAAAAATTATCAAACAGCTGACCGGGCCGCCCGGCAGACAACAACTCGGCATGACCGAATTCACGCTTGCCGGCCGGCACAACCTCCCCTCCGAAATGACGGCTCAGCAACTGCATGCCGTAACAGATGCCAAGCACCGGCACCCCCAGTTCAAACAGTTCTTCCGCAACCGACGGTGCCCCCTCGTCATAAACCGAGCAGGGACCGCCGGAAAGAATAATCCCGTTTGGAGCAAAAGCACGGATTGCGGCAAGATCCATGTCGAACGGATGCAGTTCACAGAAGACATGGGCTTCGCGAACCCGGCGGGCGATCAACTGAGTGTACTGTGAACCAAAGTCGAGAATCAGAATTTTCTGGTTGTGGATATCGCTCATTAATTCCCTACCCGGTAGTTAGGCGCCTCTTTTGTAATTGTCACATCGTGGACATGCGACTCCTTGAGCCCTGCGCCGGTTATGCGGATAAAGCGCCCATTGTCCTGCAACTCCTTGATACTGCCGCAGCCGGTATACCCCATTCCGGATCGCAACCCTCCAAGCAACTGGTGAATATTGGCCGAGAGCGGTCCACGCAGTGGCACCATGCCTTCGATTCCCTCGGGAACCAGCTTGACATCCTCGCCGACATCGGACTGGAAATACCGATCCTTGCTACCGTCTTTCATGGCCCCGATAGACCCCATACCGCGGTAACTCTTGTAGGTGCGTCCCTGGTACAAAACCGTATCGCCGGGAGACTCTTCAGTGCCGGCAAACAACGACCCGATCATGATACAATCGGCGCCGGCGGTTACCGCTTTCGGAAGATCACCGGAATACTTGATGCCACCGTCGGCAATAACCGGAATATCGTATTTGTGAGCCATACGGGCACACTCGTGAATTGCGGTAATCTGGGGAACCCCGACTCCCGCAACGATCCGGGTCGTACAGATCGAACCGGGACCGATGCCTACTTTGATACCGTCAGCTCCCGCCTTGATCAATGCCTCAGCCGCCTCGGCAGTGGCAATATTTCCGGCAACGATTTCACAACCGGGGAACGTCGACTTTGCCCGCATCACCGCTTCGATAACCCCCTGGGAATGGCCATGCGCGGTATCAATCACGATCAGGTCAACTCCGGCTTTGATCAGAGCCTCCATTCGCGCTTCCATTTCAGCGGTAGGTCCAACCGCCGCGCCGACCCGCAAACGGCCGAGACTGTCTTTGCATGAAAAGGGATACTTCTTTACCTTTTCAATATCCTTGATGGTGATCAACCCCTTAAGGAAACGGTCGTTATCAACTACAAGCAGTTTTTCAACCCTGGTATGTTTCAGATGCTCTTTCGCCTGTTCCAGCGTTGTACCAACCTCAACAGTCACCAGATTGCGTTTGGTCATGCGCGCCGAAATCGGCAGGTCGAAGTCGGTCTCAAAACGGAGGTCGCGATTGGTCAGAATGCCAACCAGCTTACCGTTAGCCTTGGTAACCGGCACACCGGAGATGCGATAACGCTGCATGATATCAAGCGCCTCGCTGATTTTCTGCGTCGGACGCATGGTGATCGGATCGACGATCATGCCCGATTCGCTCTTTTTAACTTTATCGACTTCATACGCTTGAGCCTCAATGGAGAGGTTCTTATGAATAATACCAAGGCCACCTTCGCGGGCCATGCAGATAGCGGTACGGGCTTCGGTAACCGTATCCATGGCTGCGCTCACAAGCGGAATATTCAGCGATATATTTCGGGAGATTCGGGTTGTGAGGTTTGCATCTCGGGGAAGAATCAGGGAATGGGCAGGTACGAGCAGGACATCATCAAAGGTCAGACCTTCGGTCAGTTTGTCATAGTGCATGGACGACTCCTTGCGGATGAAAATTTTACAGAAGTTAGTACAGCGCTTCGGCCAAGTCAAGGAAAATGGGCAGGATGGAGCTGTATACTTTTCAGGACTACGCGTATAGTGGACGACGGGGCTTTGCTTATAGTGGACCAGCTTCAACACAGCATTATAGTTCTATTTCCATCCCTTCTGCGACTGCAAAACAATGAACCGTGCTTTTTTCAGCACGAATTCTCTGCCGACAGAACTCCACCTGTTGATCCAGGTCGGCATCAGTACGGTCGGGATCATGATGAAACATGCCGAAACTCTTGACATTTGAGGCTATAGCAACATCAGTTGCATCCGCATATGTTGAATGCCCCCACCCACGCGTATGCCGGTATTCATCTTCAGTATACTGGGCATCGTGGATCAACAGGTCAACATCACGGAAGAGTGCAATGTAATCTTCTCTGGTAGGTCCGTTCTCATGGGCAAAACCGAATTCGTTATCCGGAATAAATATAAACGTCTTGCCATTTTCGACGAATTTATAACCATATCCGCCATTAGGATGATTAAGCGGTACAGCGCTGATTTCCAGTCCGTTACAGCGGCAATTACAAACTGCATGGTGTGGATTAGAGCATTCGAAAACGATAGTAGCTCGTAGTTGGCTGAAATCAACGGGGAAATAAGGAGATTCCATTTGGTGAGAAAGAAAATCCCTGATCGTTTCCTGAGCATGCATCCCGCAACAAAATTTCATGGTGTATTTGCTGAAATACGCCGGCACAAAGAAGGGAAACCCCATTAAATGGTCCCAGTGTGAGTGGGTGAACAAGAAATGGACCTCGGTAACGGCATTATCCTTGAGAATACTTTTACCGAGATTACGCAATCCGGAACCGGCATCTACAATTACCATATGACCTGTCGACGACCGGATTTCCAGACAGGTTGTATTGCCGCCATAGCGGAGCGTTTCATTACCGGGAGTAGGTAATGAACCACGACAACCCCAGATTTTTATTTTCATGCCGCCTCCAAGAACGTTGAAGCTCATCTGTCATCTGCCAGATTTCTATAGCAGCGATTCAGCCACGATACTACCGATTTTGTCCAGCTGCCACTCAAGAACGTTTCTTCTCCCAATATTCCCGCTCATAGGGCCAAGACTCCTTCATAATACCGACGAGTCCCGACATCCGGGCACTGAAACCATTTATAAACGCATCCTGCTCCGGAAACGCCTGCCGTTCGGCGACACACCGGCACAGTTCCCCCCCCAGCTTACGGGCGTTGTCAAACAGGTTCTTCTCATCGGGAAAGGTTCTGATCCCGGCAACAGGCGAACCGATCCCGCCGATCGAGTACGCGCCAAGGGTATTCACAAAGCGTCCCATATAACTGAGAACCTCCTCGTCCTCACCGCTGCCGGATGTATCGACCATGGCTGCATACGTCCCTTCCAGAGCCATGCAATGGATCAGGCCGTTACAGCGATCAAACAGTGCTTTCATCTGAGCCGTGACGCTGGAGATGTAATTCGGGCTGGCAAGAATGAAACCGTCGCAGGTAAGCAACTTTTCCTTAATACTCTCATAATCGTCCTTTATGTTACATACTCCGGTCGTGTGGCAGACATCACAGGCTTCGCACGGCTGGACATTCAGGGTTCTCAGGGAGAGAATTTCCGTCTCGGCGCCGCTTGCCGCTACTCCGGCCAACACTTCCTCCAGAAGCCGGCCGGTATTCCCCTTCATTCCGCGCGGGCTGCCAATTATGGCAAGTATTTTCATCACGCTCCTCCTTGTTTTATTAAATATCCTGTCATTGATAAGGGTTTGATAAAGCTGTTCCTTCTCCGGAGCTTTGCGCGGAGATGGGAACGTGGCTATTCACGGCAAACACCTCGATGCCAGCCTTTGTCTCCAAAGGGCAGACGTTCTCACAGATGCCGCACCCGTTACAGATTTCTTCGACCAGATACGGTTCCTTAATCGTTTTAACAACACCGTCCAACCCGGTGATCTGCACCTCGCGGGAACGGATCGCCTTCTCCGGAATCGGACAATGTTCTTCACACACAATACAATCGATCTTACGGGCATACGGCAGACAGTGGTTTTTGTCGAAAACCGCCTTGCCGATCACTTCGCGCCGCTTGGACTCTACCGGCAGTCTGGGTATAGCCCCAGTCGGGCAAACCTGACCGCAGAGGGTGCAATTGTACTCACAATACCCCAGCCGGGGGATAACGTGCGGCGTATAGATCCCTTCAAACCCGGCCTGATATGTCGCCGGATACAAGGCGTTTTTCAGACAGACCTTCATGCACTCGCCACAGCGAACACATTTCTGCACAAAATCATCCTCACTCCGCACTCCCGGAGGACGAAGCAGGCGTGACCCCTTTTCGGGAGGGCGAAACCGCGCAGGCAGCGCCAACAGCAACCCGCCCGCCATGCCGCCAAGCAATACCCGCCGCTCCGGCAACAGCGGCCCAATCCCCTTATGTTTCAGTGACAGACGAAATGATATCCTGTCATGGGGACACCCTTTACTACATTCCATACAGAGGATGCATTCCTCTTTCATAAGAAAATCCCGGTCAAAACCGGTCGGACATAACTCGCGACACCGCCCGCAGTCGCCGCACAGGCCGGTCGGCACCCGGTTGAACAGGGAAAAGCGCCCCAGCCATCCGAGCAGCGTGCCAAGCGGGCAGAGGTTCCGGCACCAGTTGCGTGTTTCAAAACGCTCCAGCGCGATAATGCCGAGCAGGAGGAGTGCCGAAAATAACGCCAGCGGGTAGATAGTATCCCGAAACGGAAGCAGGTTGTCCCGAATCAGGTTGTACACAGGCGCCACCGTATCGCGCCGCTCGCCAATCGTGTGGTACAGTCCGACCCACCCGCTCCGTGCTGCCAGACCAAGCATCGGGTAGAAAAAGAATGACAACCCCCGCAGTAAAATGGCAATCGGGTCCAGCAGTCCGCTCAGGTTGAGGTTGAACAGTGATGACGACAGCAGCGGCAACAGTAACCAGTATTTGGTATTCCCTTTGAGCGCCTTGAGAGGGGCACTCTTGGCGATCCGCGACGTAACAAGATCAAGGATGGTTCCAAGCGGGCAGATCCAGCCGCAGAAAAAACGCCCCAGCAGCAGCGTCGCCACTACCATCAACAGGGCCGGAAACAGCATCCAGATCCACGTTTTTGTCGCGAGCAGACAGCTGATCAACACCAGCGGATCAACCCTGAAAAAGGTATTTACCGCCGCATTGATTTCATCATGACCACGGTATTCCGTCTGAACGAACAGGATCAGAAACAACATCAGAAAAAACAACTGAAAGACGCGGGCAGGGGTCATCCTCATTCCGTCAAGCCTTCATAACCTTGATTTTATCCAGATTCATCTCACCAAGGCCGCGCTTGAAAGCAGCCACGGTCACCGGAATATCGGATGGCTTCAAACCGAACAGTGTGGTGGCAAATGCATCGGCGGCCACCGTGTCAGTCGAGGCGATTATCTTGTTGAGCACTTTAACGTCGGCAATATTACCCCCCTGCGGCCCGTGAGCGGTCAGGATGCGGGTTGCATCGATGATCGTCAGATGTTTCTTCACATGGGCATTGACATCGGCCAGAGCAACATCGATGTTGCGGTGGATGAATCCGCGGGTTCCTCCCATGATTCCCATGACATTTTTCAACCCAAGAGTCAACTTTGACAAACCGTGGTGCTTGGCGACCGGGACGTTGATATAAACATCGGCGGTGAGCGCCTCGTCATAGAGATCCCACTCCTTCAGAAACAGGCCGTTCAATACAACTTTTTTATACCGCTCCGGTTCAATATGCTTGCATTCGACCCCTTTCATCCCGTTCAATATCCCCTCGATCCCGCTGTTGACGTAGCAACGGCGAGCGTCGTTACAGGTATTGTCAAAGACCTTGACCTTCTTTGCCCCAGCAGCCAGACACTCCTCCACCACCGCTCGCACCACCAGGGGATGGGTATTGGCGCCAAGCTCACAAGAACGGTCCCACCCCATGTTCGGCTTCACTACGACCACATCACCCACCTTGACAAACCGCTTCATGCCACCGACGGCGGTAATTGCTCTGCGGGTTATGGCCGCATAATCAGTCCCCTCCGCCACTGCCACAAGCGACTGTTCACGAGCAGCAAGAGCTTCTCTGAGCAACACGGGAGCCAGCAACACCGCACTCCCGGTGGTTTTTATGAATGTCCTCCTGTCCATGCCATCCTCCTCAAAAACATATTATGTGGTGACGTTCGTGCGATTGTACGCTTTTGGAACTATTTTTCAAGCGGACAAAAACAGTTGTCTCGACCTGCTCTCCTTATTCAACAAGGGTCATCTTGCTAACGACTTTTTCTTCAATCAATCCTTCAAGAGCCATGACGTAGGCCTTGTAATGATCACTGCTTTTATGCGCTTCGAAACTGGCAGAACTCTCCCAGTTTTCATAGTAGGCAAAGACAGCGGGATCATCATTGTCCTGATGCAGACAGTAATTGATGCAGCCGGATTCTTTCCTGGTCGGTGCAATCATCTTCAGTAATTCGCTCTTGACGACATCAATGGATTCCTTTTTAGCCACGAGCTTTGCGATAATGGTTAATTGAGACATGGAATTTTCCTTTCGTTTTCTCAGCAAAATAGTCCCGGCATGGCGGCATGCCAAGCTGGTTTTGGGGTTATTTCTGTTATTCAGCGCATTCCTTAATAAAGAGGTACTCACCAAACCGGCGGGAATCACACTTTATTAACACATCCCCTTTACGGCAGTAGCACCAGAACCACCCCGCCCGCCAGCACGGCCAGATTACAGACCGCCGAAACACCATGGAGCTTCGAGAATTCTTTCCGGAGCGGATCTTCCTTGCTGGTTGTCTCAAAGGACACGATCTTCCGTTTCAGCTCGGCGGCACGCGGCTCCACGTAAAAGGCCTGGAAAAGTGTCATCCCCAGCATCAGGGCCAGCATAACGACTGGTAGTTTGGGATCAAAACCACGACCGGCCAGGCGGCAGACCAGCGCGATTACGCCGCAAACAAACCCCCAGCGAAAATAACCGGGAAACAGGCTCCCCACGATACGCCCGGCAACATCCCGGCTTTCGGTTTTGAAGAGAATCGGCGTCAGCATCAGCGTAAATATGGCGTTACCGCCCGCCCAAAGACTGACCGCCAATCGGTACAACATATCTAAATACTGCATAATCCCTCCGTGTCCACTGAAAAGTTTTTCTTAACAGAGATTACAGTATCACAAACTCTGCGCCTGTGCGCCCTAAACTTCAGTACCACCCTGTTTACTGCAGAATACCTGTAAATATGACAATGAGGAAACCATAAAATATCTTGACAGAACCATAGCACAGGTATAGTTTAACATTAAATCATATGACATCAATCTTTATCCGGATAAAGAATATGAAAAGAGAGCAAACATCGTCATATACCGCATTAAACTGTTACACGAAACTGATGAGAGCTGCCGACTCGGTAACGAGCAGAGTAAATCGCACCATGTCGGTTGCCGGACTCACCATTAGTCAGTTCGGAGTATTGGAAGCGCTGTATCACAAAGGTCCGCTCTGCCAGCGTGATATTGCCGCAAAAATTCTCAAAAGTACTGGAAACATTACGTTGGTCATTGACAATCTTGAAAAGCAGGGTCTGGTAAAACGGGAACGAATCAGCGAAGACCGGCGTTATCTGACCGTAAGTCTTACAGATCAGGGAGAAACCCGTATCAGCGCAGCATTTTCAAAAGTTGAAGCGGCCATTATCGTAGAGATGGGCTTATTGGCAACACATGAGCAGGAACTGCTGGGACGGCTGTGTAAAAAACTCGGCCTCCGGGAGATACATTCTAACTGCCCAAATCTTTCAAATTGACAGGCAAACTATACCTGCAATATAAAACAGCACCTCACAAAGGAGAAAAATCATGAGACATTTACTCGCATCAATCAGCACAATCATCGCTTTGTCACTTCCCGCGCTGGCATCCGCCACGGTCTGGAACATAGACCCCGATCACTCATCTGTCGGCTTCAAGGTACGTCACCTGATGGTATCGAATGTCAGGGGTAGCTTTGATAAACAGAGCGGCGTCGTTGACATCAACGACAAAGACATTACCAAATCAAAAGTGAACGTCACCATCGACACCGCTTCCATTAACACCAATGTCCAAAAGCGGGACGAGCATCTGCGTGGCGCCGATTTCTTTGATGTCGCCAAATATCCGACCATGACCTTCGTATCCAAAAAAATTGTCAGGACAGGGAAAGACAAGCTCCAGGTCACCGGAGATTTGACACTGCACGGCATTACCAAAGAAGTCGTTCTTGATGTGGAAGGTCCGACAGGGGCAAGCAAAGATCTATATGGAAATTTGAGAAGTGGCGCCGTTGCCAGCACGAAGATTAACCGCAAGGACTTCGGATTAGTATGGAATAAAGCCCTTGAAACCGGTGGGGTAGCCGTGGGAGAAGAAATCACCATCAACCTGGAAATAGAGATGATAAAAGGGAAGTAATATATGTCGTAACTGAATAAAAGAGCCTGCGCATAATTGGAATGTGCGGGCTCTTTTCATATTACCAACTTCTCCGCAACGCCAGATGCACATTCCGGGCGGGATAAAGTCCACCAAGGGGGCCGGTACGTGAACCATACGGAAGCTCTGCGCCAACCGTCATTTTCCAGACATCATCAATGGCATAGCTCACCTCACCTTTACACAGCCCGTCAACATGCTTCAGACCGGCACTCCAGACCAGCCTCCATTCTCCCCACTCCTCAGATCTATGCCACGCCGTGATAAGTGCGGGGAGAACAGCCCGGTCGAAAAGCTGCGCCGCATCAACCGGTGGAGTAATCGCATTGCCTGCCAGCGTAACCAGCAGCGTACCATCGCCAAACCCTTTTTCAATACTCAGCGCACCGATAAGGGCGTTACCGAGATCACGTTCACGGGAAAACAGGGCCGCCCCCTCCCCTCGCACGATCAATGATCCGATGATCCGGGAAAGTTCGATTCCGGCCGCCTCCTCCCGGGCGTAGCGGCGCTCGACCGGAACGGTTAATCGGCCGGAGGTGTAATCAGCCTGATCAGTCCGGAAG
>Ga0209697_10004209_pt1 | contig 18931 bp, 8 predicted proteins | sample AliMusrvi5mmetaG_FD_184115 | JGI IMG/M metagenome (GOLD analysis project Ga0209697, IMG submission 184115) | Freshwater lake bacterial and archeal communities from Alinen Mustajarvi, Finland, to study Microbial Dark Matter (Phase II) - Alinen... | ecosystem: Environmental > Aquatic > Freshwater...
GACCGGGAATGACGCATTCGACGGCACGGGGCACCGCAACTACACCAACGCCGTGGACAACGTCCGCAAGTTCTACAAGGCGGTCGTGCAGTAGCCGCAGACCGGCCTTTCTTGTGTGACTTTGTGGCGGGCCATCCGTGCCAGGTGGCTAGGCCTCGCGTCTCTTGCTGGCAGTGCGGCCTCAACAGTCGCAAATAAAGCTGCCAAGATCACTCAGGTCAACTAGCTTTGCCCATATACACGTCCCACTTGCAGCTTTTCCTGAGTTTAGACTATGCTAGGATTGTAAATGGATTTTGGGGTTGGATTGTGTGCACGCGCATCATTCCTGCTGGGGGCATCGATTACCTCGTTGGGTTGTGGTGACCACAGGCAGGACATGTGAATTGAATCATACGCTGCACGGCGGCTACCATGTTGTGTGGTAGCCGCGTCGCGGCTCATGGTTTCGGCACGTGAGAGCCGGTGTCGGCCAAAAATGTTATTCGCGCGTGGAGGGATTCGAGTGCGCATGGAACGGATGCTGCGACATGCCGCGCGCCTTACCCTTCTCCAGGTGCGGGAAACGGCTCGTTGGCTTTCCGGGTGGCAATATGCCCTCTGGCGCATTACCGGGCCCCTGCGCGCCAAGGAAACCGTATCCATCTTGTTCAGCGGGCGCGACGACGTTGCACGCGCTGTTTGCTTGACGTTTTTTCCTTCCGGCGCATCCGAACTGACGCGGATCGAATCGTCTCATCCGTTCCGCGTGGCGCGGATCGCAGGCGCCCAGACGAACGGCGAGTCGCCGGATTTGATCGTGCAACAGACCCCCCCGTGGAGCTGCTCGTCAGCGCCGGGTGACCTGGTTTTTCAACCTTGCATCGAGACGGTTTGCAAGTTGCCGTCCTGCATCGAAACCTATGTAAACAGCCTGGATCATCAAATGAAATCCAAGGCACGCAAAGCACTCAAGCTTCCGGTGCGTTTCTCGAGGTCCCGCGAACTCATCGATCTCGAAATGTTGCACAGGGATATGCTGCTGCCGTTTGCCAAGGAGCGGCACGGTGAGTGCTGCGACGGCGTGCCGCTTGACGAGCTCAAACGGGAGTGGTCGCGGTGTCACATCACGTTTGTAGAAAATCTGGACGGCCAACGGATCGGCGGTATTGTCGTGTATCACTCGCGTCAGTTTCGCGTATGGTACTTGCTTCGGATCGGTTTCCCGCCCGACGTGTCGAGCGAGCGATCAATTTGCGACCTCCTCAATTTGGCGTTGTTTATGGAGGTCACGCGCGAGGCCATGGCGTCGGGAATCGAGCGTTTGTACTACGGGAAAGTAACTCCAAGAAAGAATAGCGGCCTTCTTGTCCGCCAAATACGCATGGGTTGCCGGCCAGAGCTTGCTGACGGCCATCCGTGCTGTAGTTTGCGTGTGTTGACGGAGAAAGGACGCGCGTTGATCGCTGATTGCCAGCCCCTGCGAATTGAAAACGGCCGTCTCGTGGATTCGGACCTGTAGAAACCAGGCGACCCGGGAAGAGGCGGAACGCGCGGCGGCATTTTTATGACGTGGCCCCCGCGGGCGGGACAGGCGCTTTTGCAGCCGCGATATGCGAATCGAGCAGTCGCGCAATTTCGCCATCATGCGGCGGTTTGAACAGTGTGAAATGGCCGCAGGGCATCACATAGCTGCTGATACGTCCGGAAAGAAGCGAGCGCCAACCGCAATATTCTTCGACACGCAGACTGTTGTGGGGCGGGGTTGCCGCGCGCAGAAGGACAATGTCGCCGTTCCAGGGCCGGGCTGCATAATTTGCGGCGGCCGCCGCCTGAGAGTACAAGGCCCGGTTGAATTCATTTTGCTGCGGCGGCGTGTCGCGATTGCGGATGCACCGCTGCCACAAGAATCGGAGCCAGACGATCTTCTCGCGAACAAATGCGCGTTTTTCCTCCGGGCTGCGGCGCAGGAAGTTGACGACATAGTTCACTGCCCGACGGCTGCCACGATGATCGGCTCCCGGTCCGTACGAATCCATCAGCGCCAGCAGATCGATGCGTTCGCCCGCGCCGCGTAGGCGCTGGGCCATCTCGTAGGCCACGTGGCCGCCCATGGAAAAACCGCCGAGCAGATACGGGCCATGCGGCTGTATCTGACGCAGCGCGACCAGATATTCAGCGGCCATCTCCGGGATCGATCCGAATATGGCCTGGTCGCTGAGCGCCATCATCTCCAAGGCGTAGACGGGGCGGACCGGCGCCAGATGGCTCACAACACTTGTGAACCAGTGAGAGCCTCCGCCGGCGCCGGTGACCAGAAACAGTGGGGTTCCCGTACCACCGCGCAAGGGGATGACGCAGGCCGGTAATGGTTGTACCGACACCGGCGCCGCTGGCAATGCGGTCATATGGGGAACCGGGACATTCATGGCAGGCTGTGACTCGGGGTACAGGGGCTTATTTGTCGAACGTCTGTCTGAAGTTCTCAGCCCGTTTTGCTGGATTCACTGCTTCATTATATTTAAGCCGTCAAAACCACTCCGGTCAACCGATTTCGGGGCGTTTATCCGGCCAGAAGAGCCGTAGAGGCAGAGTCTGGTAAATCGATACAGGCAATCAGGTGGAAATCAGGGGCAAGGGGTCGCACAAAAAGCAATAACCGCTGAATTACAGTGGTTTTCGTTGAGAAAATGGTCGGGGGTCGGGATTTGAACCTGAATCAGCCTATTTCTAGGGTTTCTCTTTTGTTTGGTTTTCTTCGTAATTCATTGCGATTAGAAAAATAGTTAACGCCTCAACCAAAGGCGGCGGCGGGCTTCACGTGGCGCCACGCCGAAATGGCGCCGGAAGAGGCGCGAAAAGTACGGCAGGTCCGGATATCCGACTTCCCGCGCAATCTCCTTGATCGACCAGTTTTGATCGTGCAGCAACATGGAGGCGTGTTGCAACCGGAGCCGGATCTGGTAGTCAATCGGCGCCACACCGAACAGCGCCCGGAAGCGCCCCGCGAAGCGCGGAACCGACCGGTACACCCGTGCAGCCAGTTGGGCCAGTGAGAGCGGCTCGGCAAAGTGCTCCTCAATATAGGAGCGAACCTGCAGATACTCCACCGGGATGGCCGGCGCCCCGCCCGTCGCACGAATCTGCCGCCCCAGATCGATCAGGAAGTTGTGCAGCAGGTTGGTCACGTAGGCCGCATTTGCCGGCGCATGCGTCGAAACCTCGCGGTGGATATCCAGGAGCGTCCGTTCCAGCAGCGGCGCCACAGGCACCTGCAGCGGCTCGTTGCACGGGATCCGGTTGCGCGCAATCTCCCGCGCAATCATCCGCCCTGTCACGAGCAGCCAGGAGTGGTCAAATTTGTCCACCGCCGCACCGAAGTCGTGCGGCACGCCCGGTTCCCAGAGGATGATCGTGCCGGGCGGGAAGGTGCGCGTGCGGCTGCCATCGCGATTGACCACCTCTGTGTAGAAGTAGATCAGCAAGTGGCAGTCGATCCCGCGCGGCCGGGTCACGCGTCTGAACCACTCGTGCACACCCAACCCTTGAAGTGTCAGTTCGCGGGTCTGCACCGGATAGATCGCGTAGTGTTGGCGCAGGGTCTGCATGGCCGTGTGATAAGAAAGTGCAACTTTATGATGCGCCTGACACCTTATGCAACAGTATACTTTGCTGTTTACTGTTTCCCAACAGGTCCAATCAGGCAAGTTCAATTGACCAGAAGCAGGTGCACGATGCTAAAGCGGCAGCAGGCGAAGATTCGCGTGGGGGTCGTGGGGCTCGGGTTTGGCAAGGAGTTCGTGCCGATCTACCAAGCGCACCCGGACGTGGCCGAGGTCGCGGTCTGCGACGCGGACACTGCCCGGCTCGACGCCGTCGCCGGACCGCTGGGCATCGCGCGGCGCTACAGCCGGCTTGAGGAGATGCTGGCAGACCGCGAGCTGGATGCCATCCACATCGTCTCCGGCATCCCGGATCACGCACGGCAGGTGATTGCCACGCTGCGAGCCGGCATGCATTGCGCCTGCACGGTTCCCATGGCCACCACCATTGCAGATCTCCGCGCCATCATCCGGGCTGTGCGCGCCAGCGGCAAGAACTACATGATGATGGAGACGACGGTCTACACGCGCGAGTTTCTCTTCGTACAGGCCCTGGTTGCCCGCGGCCAACTGGGTCGCATCCAGCTTTTGCGCGGCGCGCACTACCAGGACATGGAGCGCTGGCCCGCCTACTGGGCTGGTCTACCGCCCATGTGGTATGCTACGCACGCCATCAGCCCCTGCCTGGCTCTGGCCGGCGCGCGCGCCACGGAAGTGCACTGCTACGGTTCCGGGGTCATGCGCAAGGCGCTGCAGCGTCCGTACCATAACCCTTTCCCCGTGGAGACCGCCATCTACCGGCTGGCGAAGAAGGATCTGGCCATGGAAATCACGCGCAGCCTTTTCCATACCGGCCGCAAATACACGGAGATGTTCAACGTCTATGGCGAGAACGCCACCTTCGAATGGCCACAGATGGAGGGGGCAGAACACCCCGTGCTGCACGAGCTGTCGCCCGTCATACCCGGCCAGCAACGCAAAGCCACCCAACAGCGCATCGAGGTTCCGGACTATGCCGACCGTCTGCCGAAGTCCATCCGCCGTTTCACCCAGCGGCATGAGATCATGGACAAAAACCACCAATCCTTCCAGCAGGGTGGCGGGCACGGCGGCTCGCACCCGCACATGGTGCATGAGTTTGTCCGGAGCATCGTGGAGCGCCGCAAGCCGTGCATTGACGAAGTGACTGCCGCCAACTGGACAGCTGCCGGCATTTGCGCACACACCTCGGCGCTGCGCGGCGGCACCCGCGTGGTGGTGCCCGCGTTTGACGAGTAAGACAACAAAGGAGATGGTATGAAAACGACGAAGATGCGTTCCCTGATGGTCAGGTCTGTTCTGTGCTTGTCGGCGATAACCGCCCTGCTTCTGCTTCCGGCCTATGCCGGCCCTAAAAACAAGGATAGCAGCGCCGTCGCAAAGCCCGCTGATACAAAACCATCCGATACAAAGCCCGCTGAAGGCGGCGGTGGCGGGAAGGAAGTCACGCTCAAAGGCATTCGTTATAATCAGTATCATCTGCGGTCGTTTGTTCCCGGCATCGAAACGTATGAAGATGCTGCCAAGCTGGAAAAATTCAGTTGCCTGCTGGCCTTTGAGGGAACTCCGGCGGTTGAGGCAGAGGTGGAGAAGATCTGGTCCGAATACCACCCGGGGCCGAGCCTGGACGGGGATGCGGCCAGGAAGTTGGAGGAGCAGTTCCGCAAGCGCGTGCTGTACTACCTGGATGGACCGCTGGTGGACGCCAAGTTTATCAAGGCGGACAACTACGGCATGGGGGGGGCTTGTATCCGTCACCGGCACGATTCATGAGCAGGATGGCAAGAAATACCTGACCGTCGCTTCGACGGGGGCCTACAAGGGGCCAACCTATCCGGAGCGGATCAAAGGGCCGGCGGTTCCGCTGGTCAAGCTGCCGGTGAAACCTCCGCTGACCATCAAGCTCACGGACAAGCTGACCGACGCGCTCATCTATGTCCCGGCTGGCAAGTTCTACATGGGCAATCCTCTGGAACAATACCCGCACTGGCAGGAGGCGCCCCAACACATGGTGACGCTGACCAAGGGCTTCTACCTGTCCGATCATCCGATTACGATTGCGGAGTATATGGCCGTGACGGGCGACGCCAATTGCAACCCCAAGGCGCATGACCCCGGCTGCGCGGTCAACATCTCGTGCGAAATGTTCCAGAAATATGTGAAGGCTTTGCAGGCGTTGAATCCCGGCAAGGTCATCCGGGCACCGAGCCGGGCGGAATGGGAGTACGCGGCGCGTTGCGGGGCATCCAGTCTAAGCTGGATGATGGACAGACCGGATGCCCGGTATGGCGAGATTTGCGACCTCGGCACGGTGCTGAAAACCAAAAAACCGAACGCGTGGGGATTCTACGGAATGGTCTTCGATTCAGGATCCGAACGGTCCTGTGACAAAGGTTTTGTCCTGAAATGCCAGGATGCCACGGATCCGAGACTTCCCTGCAAAGAATGTGACACCAACCCCGCCAAAGATCATATTCACGCGAACGGCGGTTGCAGCGGGCATTACACAATCCAGGAACTCCTAAACGACAACAGCAATGTCGGCGTGGAGTTGGGCGGTGACCAGCGCAACCGTTACAAGCACTTACGCGAGCGCATTCTGGTGGAAGAGTGAGCCGACGGTCTCTCCCGGGAGGAACCATGAAAGCACGAATTGTGACGTTGACGCTGGCGTGTGCCGCGATCGGTGCTGTGGCGCAGCCCGCGCTGTGGATGGAGACGGCGGGAACGATGATTCTGTCGAACCGCGCGCCCGGCACGGTCAAGGAGATTGTGCTGACCGGCGTGCGGAACGAATGCGTCTCCGCCCAGTTGGCGCTGCGCAGCGAGGATGACGCTGCCCAGCCTTGCCAGTTTGAATGGACGGCATTGAAGAATTCCGACGGCAAGGAGATCGCCCGGGGCCATATCGAGCTGTTCCGGGAGGCCGACATCGAGGTTACGCACGGATCGGTCGACAACAAATGCAAGGATCCGCTGCGGGCCAGGACGCTGGGAATGTTTCCGGACGCATTGGTCCCGTTGTATGCGCACGACGGCGCCAACGTGGCCAACTCGATCAAACCGGAGAAAGGCAGGACCATTCCGTTCTGGGTGGATATCGCCGTTCCCGCGGGCACACCGGCTGGTCTGTATACCGGCAGCATCACGCTGAAGACGGGCGAGAATCCGCTGGCGATCCCCGTGAAGCTGACGGTTGCCAACGTGGAAATACCGGCGGACACAACGATCCCTTCCCTGTACAGCCTCCGTACGCACAAGCATATCGTTCAAAATCTCGACACCTATGTCAGGGACCTCATGGCGCACCGGATTCAGCCGGTCAACGTTCATTACCGGGAACTATCGCCCGACCTGACGGATCGGTATAACCCCGGCGGGAAGGGTTTTGTCGCCCTCGTGTACGGCGGATCAGCGGACGTCTCGCAGAAAACCGCTGACAATCTGAAGACGGTCACGGCGCACCTGAAGGAGAAGGGGCTGTTTGACCGGACATTCCTGTTGTTGAAGGATGAGCCGAAGGCGGAGGACATGGCGCGCGCTCTTGAAGTCGCCAAATTCGTCCTGCAGACGTGCCCCGAATGGAAGGGCAAGATGTCCGAGACGCTCAGCAGCGACGAGGGTGGCGAGTTGTTTCAACTGTTGGATCATCACGTGTACCCGCTCGCGCGCTACGGGGCGGCGTTGGGCGGCCCCGGTTCGTCGTCTGGCAAGAACAAGTACGGCCGGGCAGAGTGGGACAAGATCTGCGCGCACGGCGACAAGAAGTTGTGGTTCTACATGTCGAACAACCAGGGCACGCCGTTCCCCACGCTTGACATCAACACGCCGGAGGTGGCGTTTGAGCCTCGGATTGTCATGTGGATGTGGTGGTTCGAGAAATCGTACGGGCATCTGTATTGGGACATCCTCTATAAGGAAGGGTGGAAGCTGGCTCCCAAGTTCCCGCCGGGCGACGGCCAGCTCGCGTACGAGGGTGACCTCTCGGTGCCGGAGGCGCCCGCGTGGGCGCAGGTCAAGGACATCAAGGCCCCGGTCATCTCGCGCCGGTTGAAGCTGATGCGCAACGGCATCGGCGAGTGGGAGATGCTGCGCATGGCGGAGAAGAAGTTCGGGTACGAGAAGGTCAGCCCGATCGTCGCCAAGGTCTACGACCACATGGGCGGAAAATACGAAATCGGAAAACCCATGTGGAGCTACAAGGAATCCGACTGGGACAGTGCCCGTGCGGAATTAATCAAGCTGCTGGAAAACAAATAACAGAGGACGGTTGCACATGAACGACTCTATTTTGCAGTCAACAGGGAAAGAAACGACCAGCAGACTGGCGGCTGTTATCGCGGCCCTGCTCATGTGTCCGTGGTTGACAGCGAATTCAGCAGGCGCGGAGGAGCCGAAGAATGCGCTCCTGGATTCAGGCAGTTACTGGCGTACGTTCTTTGTTGTCAGGGCGCCTGTCGTGCGTGACGGCCAGAAGTTGCAGAAGCTCACCACGCTGACCGGCAACTCGCAGCCGCTTCCTCCGGCTGACTGGACTTCCCCGACGTTTGACGACAGCATGTGGGCGCGGATTCCGGGCCGGACATTCCCGGCCATGGAGAAAATCTTCAGCGTGGATGAATCTGTTTATGAAGCCGGCATCTGTTACTACGAACATTCCTCTCCGGCTCTGGCTGCCATGTGTCTGCGCGGAAGGGTGCAGGTTGCCAGCCCCAGCAATATGAAGCTTTCCCTGCGGTATCGAGGCGGCGTGATTGTGTACGTCAACGGCAAGCAAGTCGGCCAAGCCAACATGGGTAAAGACGGGGAAGGATTCGATACGGTTGCCGAAGATTATCCGAAAGCGGCGTTCCTTACTACGGGTGGCCAAATCTTAAGCGTGGAAAATGCGAAGAAGAACGCGGCTGAGGTTACGGCAGGCTGGAAAGCGCGTGTGCGTAGCGCCGATATTGCCATTCCGGCATCCGTGCTGAAGACAGGCGCCAACGTGATCTGTGTCGAGATCCACCGGGCGCCCTTGCTATCCGAGATGCAGGCCGCCTTGGGAAAGGACGTGACCCGCACCCTGTGGGCCACGTGCGCTTTCCTTGACGCGACCCTTACATCGAACGGCGGCGCGATTCCCAATCGAAGCCGGCCCAAAGGTTTCCAAGTGTGGAACAGCCAGCTTCTGAATCCGGATTTTGACGTTGATTATGGCGATCCGTGTGAACCCATGCAACCGATCCGGATCGCAGGCGCCCGGAATGGCAGTTTTTCCGGCAAAGTGGTGGTCGGATCCGACCAGGCCATCAAGGGGTTGAAGGCGCAGGTTTCAGATTTGACCGGAGAAAAGGGAAAGATTCCGGCTGCGGCTGTTCGCGTGCGCTATGCCGGCTCATCCGGGTTACAACCGCTTTATGTCGGACGATATCCAGTGTCCTCGGACTTGCTGGATAGCCTGTATGACAGTGCCCCAGCCACAGTTGAAGTCCAGACGAAGACCGGTGCCCGGGCGGCCAACTGGACATATGGAGCGGTCATGCCAATCTGGGTGACGGCGCTGATTCCGCCAGACACACAGCCCGGCAACTATCAGGGCAAACTCACCCTCTCTGCCGATGGCGTCAGCCCGGTGAATGTGCCGATTGAGGTCAAGGTTTCCAACTACCTGCTTCCCTCGCCCGACAAATTCCGGACTGTGGTTGACCTCATGCAATCACCGGAATCGGTTGCCATGTATTACAAAGTCCCGCTGTACAGCGATCAGCACTTCAAGTATCTCGAGAAATCCTTTGACTGCCTCGGCTACGTGGGCAACTGGACGGTGCACATTCCGCTGATTGCGCGAACCAATCTGGGAAATGAACAAACCATGGTGCGCTGGATCAAGAAGGCCGACGGCAGTTATAAGTTCGATTTCTCGGTCATGGATCGCTACCTGGACACAGCCATCCAGCACATGGGCAAGCCGAGAATGGTGGACCTCTGGGTCTACGACATGTTTCTCGGTCATGATGGTGGGGGTCACCCGCAGATGGAGGCGGTTTTTGCCAAGATTCCGGACTCCGCCAAGAAGATCACCGTGAGCGCCCTGGACGAATCCACGAAAGCCGTATCGAGCATCGATGTCGGACTGTACAACGCCTCCACCAAGCCGACATGGAAGGCGCTGATCGGCGAACTCATGGCCCACCTCAAACAACGCGGACTGGATCAGACCGTGCTCGTGGGCGCCGGGAATGACGTCTGGGCGACGCCCGAAATCATCAAGTTCTGGAAGGAACTCCTGCCCAATGCCGGCTGGGTGCGCTACTGCCACATGGCCGTGGACTCGCTGGGGAGTGAAAAAGGAGAAGTAGGCCTGCAAGCCTACTGCATTACTTTCCGCTACATGGCGGATGCATTCGTTGGCAAGTACTCCTGCATGGGATGGAAGAAGCCCGATCATCCCGGCGGAATCCTTTATCTTCGGGCCGGAGGCCCGGCGAACATGCGCCTGCCTCTGGATATGGCCAGAATCATGCCAGCCATGTCCGTCATCGGTGGCTGGCGCGGATTCGGACGTGCCGGCCTTGACTACTGGCCGGTACTGGCCAATGCGAAGGCAGAGGAAGGACGGGCGGCGGGCGTCATCCACGGGCGATACCCGGAAAGCTTCTGGCGCCAGCTCGAGATGCAGCTCGAGGCCTACAGCTCGCCCGGACCCAATGGCGCATTAATGACAGGCCAGCTTGAGCTCACACGGGAAGGGCTGCAGGAGGCGGAAGCCAGGATCCTGCTGGAAAGTAAGGTGGGCGGCGACCAGAAAGGCCAGGCTGTGCTGGACGATCATGCCAAGGGAATTCTGCCCGTGATGGAAGTTGAAGCTGCGGCAGGCTACGGCCAGGGCAATTCGCGCGCACGCGAGGAGAACGGGGCATGGCTGGACGGGTTCAACAATAACAAGTACCACCTCGAAGAGGCCGGTATCTTCCGCCGCCAGTATATGGCGAGCGGCTGGCAGGAACGTTCGATGAGACTGTTTGACATGGCCGGGGTAATCAGCGGCGGCAAGTAGGCGCCTATCCGAAACCCGCTCCGCCCGCTGCGGCTCGCGAGGACGCTCGCCATCCAGTGGGCCAAACGGGCCTTTCGCAAAACGCCAGGGAGGACGCGCGTCCTCGCGAGCCGGGTTTTCAGACAGCAAGATGCCGCATGCAGACCGGCAGCGCCGTCGTGCATGAATAAGACCGTATGCAGAAACAAAGGATGAAACCGATGAGAACAGCAAGTTGGTTGGTTGGTGCAGTCGCAGTAGTGGTGTTGTTGGGCACGAGGGATGCAATCGCGCTCATCAACCCGTCTTTTACTCCGATACACCTGGCGCAGCAATCCGACCTCATCCTTGATGTTGCGATCACCATGACAAAGGAAGGAATAGCGGAAGCCAGTATCGTACGTTCGCTGAAAGGCAAGCCAGGCGGCAAGACCTTCGCGATCGACTTCACCACCTGCGCGAAGAAGGAATGGGCCGCGGCCACCGAAAAAACAATCCGCAGCAGCAAATCGACAAAAGCTGTGTTCTTTGCCGGCTCGATCCAGGGTGAGACGCCCGCTTCCATGGACGACGCTCCGCCCGCGCAAAAAGGCTATCTTTTCATCAACGGCTCGTGGCTGGTCTTGTCGCCAGGAGCCAAAGGCGGCTGGAATCTGAATGATGATGCTTACACCATGCTGGGCACCTGGCAGGGTGGTTGCGACATGTTTGTCCGCGCCTTGGACTATGTGCTGATTGATCCGAATCCCGAACTTCCGGTGCGCGATGGCGTATCGTGGGCAGCGCCCAAGACCATCGGCAACGCCGGCACGCATGTGACCGCCGTCATGCCAATTGACCTGGCCTTGAATGGCAACTGGGCGCTACTGATCACAAGTGCAGACGGCGACCGTCTTTTCGAGCACAATCAGAAGACCGGCGTGCTGGCCGAGACCACCGCCGCCCACAAGCTGGCATCGAAATCCAGTGTGGTTGCATGGGCCGACTTCAACCACGATGGAATGCTGGACCTCGCCAGTTGGAACAGTGGCGGCCTTTCCATCTACACCCAGGATGCAACCGGCGTTTTTACGTTGTCAAATTCGGTGTCCCGAACAGTAATCAAGCCGGACGTGGTCTCGCTCTGCGCCGTGGACGTGGGCGGGAAAGCAGGGCTCGTGATCGGAACCGTCGCCGGTCCCCTGCTCTGGACCATGGATTCCCCTGCTCCGCAGTTTCTGGCGGGCGGCGGCGATTTGCGAGCATCCCTGGGCAGCAACTCATTGTGCTATGTGGTGGCCGATCTGAATGCGGATGGCCTGCCGGATATTCTCGAGTTGTTGCCTGGCGGCAGTCTGATCTACAAGGGGAAGGCACCCGGTACGTTCGAGCCGGCGCAACGGTGCACAATCAACCCGTGTGCCGACAGGAAAGCCAACCTGTTTCTGGGAGATTTTGATGCGGATGGCTTGCTGGATGTATTTACCATATCCGAGTCTTCCGTGCTGTTATGGCAGAACTGCGGCAATTTCAAATTCGAAGAGTCATTCGCCCTGACCGGAGAAATGTCCTACAAGGTCGCCGGAGGTGACGCGAAGGCCATTGGCGGCGCAACCTGCGACTTCAACAACGACGACCGCCAGGACGTCGTCCTGTTTCATGGCAGTGCCAAGCCGGAATTATTCTTCAACCGGGGCTTCCGCAGTTTCGGGTTCGGCACCATGATCGAGGACAATCTCATCCCCTCTATCACCCAGGGGCAGCAGGGTGGCGCCATTTGCGACTTCAACCGCGACGGCGCCCAGGATCTGGTCTTTGTGCTGAATGATGGGAAAATTGTTGCCCTGTATCAACAATTGCCAGATTCGTCCCCGGCGCTTGGCGCGAGGGGTGCACTGGGGCCAACCAGCGCCAGCGCCGGGCCACTGTTGATGACAGGGTGGAAAGGCGAACGGTGCGTAGGTGCCTGGAACATTCTGCCCGGAGTTTCCGAGGCTTTTGTCGGCATGCAGGAAGCCGGCAAAGTCGCGTTCAAGTGGCACCCGTCCCCGGCAACGCATGAAGTCACGGTGGAGAACAAGCCGGTGCGGTTCGTTGTCCCGTAGCGCCACGCGGCTACATCCAAAACACTTGGTGCCTGGCGTTGACATGTAGTCGCGCTCCATGGTTGGGCTGGAGAAACCACTGATGAAGCGGATCACGCGATGAGCCCTGCTCTTGGCATCCGTTGTGGCGCCGACGTTTTCCACCGTGTCGCACGCCCAGTACCGAATTGCGACCAACGGCGACGGCACTTGCACCATCTTGGGCTACACAGGCCCTGGAGGTGTAGTCAACATCCCCGCTTCGACCAATAGTTTGACCGTCATCAGCATTGGGAATAATGCGTTCAAGGCCACTAGTATAACCGGCGTGACGGCGGAGGAGGGGCTTGCCCTGTGGGACCGAAAGTTCTGGAGAAAAGGCGTGCGATTCTACTTTTCTCCAGAACTTCTTCACCCGCGGCGCGAGACTGCAGGGGTCGCCGAACTGCAATTATTGCTGCGGCACAATCCGCACAGTTGCTAGCATATTCACCAGTTGCAAGCTGTTAGGTGTTTCAGGAGCGCAACGCAATGTGCAGAAACAAACAATTGTTTTTCCGATATGCGATCATGCTGCTGGCTGCGCTGTGGTGGCCAGCAGGTGCGATGGCCGAGACGCCGCCGGTGGTCAGTTCGTTCACAAACTACATGCATGCCGGTGGCTCGATTAATCCTCTCTCGCTGACCCCCCATACCACTTGGACTGGCGACGTAGCCACGCTGACTTACACCAACCTCACCGATCCCGCGCATGGCCTTCTTTGGCCCTGGGATATTGCCGGCCAGACTACTGCATATTGGAGTGATAATTCCGGGTTTGTCGGCACGGATTCGTTCCAATGGTGCGCGGTCAATGGCAGTCTGACATCCGGTGTGGCCACTTGCTTCATCAGCACCACCAACTGCGTGCCGGTGGCAAGCGCCAAGTCTTGGACGGGTTCCCGCGCGGCTATGTTTTCGACGCTTGCCACCAACGGGTTTTATCTTCCTTTATCGCACGCCGATTCTGGTCAGACGCTGTCATTTATTTTCACGTCGCCGCCGACACACGGAACCCTCAGTCCGGATCCGATATCGGGCTGGGCTGGCAAATATCACTATACTCCCAACTCCGATTTTATGGGCGGAACGGACCCGTTCACCTGGCAAGTGAGCGACGGCGTTTCCACTTCGGCAACGGCGGTTTACACCATCACAATGCTCAACAGTATGCCGAGTGCCGGCGCGCAGAACCTGACTGTTATCCAGAACACCACCAGCAACCGCATTCTCTTGTCCTACTCGGATCCTACCGGCGCAAAGACGAACATGATTACCCTGGTCACGGTGCCGGCCCACGGGACGCTGGCGAATAACGGAACGCTGCACGCTGGCAGCACGCTGACCAACACCGCCACCGTGTACTATACGCCTCAGGCCGGTTACACGGGCGTGGAGTCGTTTGCCTGGAACGACTATAACGGGATCACCACTTCCGCCACGGTGACGGCCACGATTACCGTGGTCCTGGCGGGGTCGATGGCCGCGACAAACGAATGGGCTTTATATGGAACTGTCGGAAATACGCAGCAAAATACAGGAACTTTAATTATTTCGCCCGATGGCCACGTAGTAGATGCCAGTTCCCCTAGTTGGTGGAAATCGGACACACTGAATTTCTTCGAATCAAATCTTGATTCTGCGCCTGGACTTCATAATTTTCAATCTAATATTCCAAATTTACAATGTACTTTTGGTGGGGTAAATCGGCTTAATGAACCTTTGGTATATGAATATTTGGGCTATGTTGATGGTCATACTAGTTTATACCATTTGCATCGATTCAATCGGTCTTCCAATAGTTGGACAACGGTGACGCTGGATGGCGCAAACACATTTACGTCACGCTATACAAGAATATTCTTAAAATCCGATGGAAGTTTGATGCTTCTGGCAAGTTCTTACTATAGTCCACTGCTGTATGTTTCAACAGATGATGGGGACACCTTTCATTCCAGCGGCGGATTGAAACAGTATGTAAGGTCGCCGGATCCGAATTCCAGTGGAGGTTATCCCACCCCCCCGGGTACTGGGACAGGTGCGCCAGGAGTCCAGGGTGGCGGATGGTGGATGGCGGAAGGCACCCTCATACCGTGGGGCGAGGTATTTATGTCATCAGAAACGGGTGGTTTTATTCATCAGTTTGTTGATGATGATGCCACGACGTGGAGTTCGATTATTCCCTTGCACTACCAGCCGCAGCGTGCCAGTGCCACGGGCGAACCAATATTTCAAAATCCGGGTATATATGAGCAACAGTGTATCGGTAATAACGACGGTTCATTTACCAGCAAGGAGGGGGAAGTTCTTTTTGCCTCTCAGCACGGACTATTTCGATTCACGCGCACGGGCGAGGTTGTTCCGTTTATTCCTCAAATAGCCACTGGTGACTATTATTACTACAACCCCGGCGCATACCCCCTCTGTGCCTTTGCTTCTGGTTGCTATTATCAGTGGGACACTTCAGGGTCCTCCAGTATGACAAATGTCATACATCAATTTGATGGTTCAACCTGGAAAGACATTTCCCCAACGAATGCGGATGGAAGCTTCGCATGGACGCCTCAAACCATTGCATCCGACGGAACCAGCCTCTATGCGGGTTCGGATGACGGTTGGGTTTATCGATGGACGCCTGCGGGTACAGGGTCTTGTGCTTCTGTCATGACCATGACTCCCAATCCCGTCATGGTGACAGATCAGGCGACTGTTTCGGGCAACGCGGGCGGAACCAACTCCGTGGTCTATGAGTGGAGTGGTCGCGGCCCCGGAATGATCACGTTTCTCAATCCGCGTGCGCTCTCGACCACGGTTAGCTTCTCAGCTCCCGGGAAATATGTCTTGAATCTGCGGACCATTGGCGGCACCAATACCGTGGGTAACAGCATGCGGGTGACGGTGCTCCCATTGTCTGGCGGTACGGCGCCCTCCATTTCCCAGCAGCCAACCAACCTGGTTTTAACGGTAGGGCAGCCCGCAACATTTTCGTTTGTCGCAACCGGGTCCACGCCCATGAGTTATCAATGGTTTCGCGATGGGCGCTGTATTCCGGATGCGACGAATGCGATGTACACCTTGTCAAACCCTGCCCAAGTGGATGATAACGCGACGTTTCATTGCATAATCTCGAATCCATATGGGCAGGTAATCAGCAATTGCGGCGTGCTGGGTAATCCCCCCGGTCTTGTTTCTGACCTGCAAGATCAGACTGCCGCAGCGGGATCAATAGTTACCTTTTTGATTGATACCAAAGGGACCACGCCGATGTGGTGTCAATGGTATACGAACGGGACGGCCATTCCTTCGGCGAAATCCGGACAATCGCTACTGGCATTTACCACCAATGGTGTGGCATTGGCGGATGACCAAACCACCTACTCTGTCGTGGTTAGCAATATTTTTGGCGGCGTGACGTCACGCATTGCGAATTTGAACGTGAATTCGGGAGGGCCGACACGCTACAAGTTAACGCTTTCCAGTATCGTGGGGACCGCCAGTGGCGGGGGCAGTTATCCTGCTGGCACCGTTGTCCCCATTAAAACCGATCGTCCATTTAAGACGGCGACAGCACAAACGTACGATAATACCTTTTCTGCCTTCTCGCGCTGGTCAACTTCTGCAGGCAGTATCTCCAATACCATTTTGGGAAACACCTATTTCACCATGCCCGCTACGAATGTAACGGTGTCGGCGATATTCACCAGCCAGACATATCGAGTCCTTGAGGTGTTAAATGGCTTCGGAAGTGGAAGATTTGTGCCGGGCGTGTCCTGCACAGTTTCAGCCAAGGCTCCTCCCGGCCTGATTTTTGATCAATGGGTGTGTTCCGTGGGTCAGACCATGCCCGCAGGAATGATCGCAACCAATCCAGTCGCCACCTTCACCATGCCTGCAGGCGATCTAACGCTCATTGCCACGTATCTCACGCTGGCAGCCAGCGGCCCACCGGCGTTCCAGACGCAGTCGGCTGACAGCATTGTAGTCGTTGGCCAGCCGGCCTCGTTCACGCCGGTTGTTTCCGGAGACACCCCCATCTCGTTCCAATGGACATTCAACGGCACCAACATCTACGGCGCGACCAACATGGTCTACTCCATCGTTGCTGTTGCCTTCAGCAACGCCGGCATCTATGCCGTTACAGCCAGCAACGCCCTTGGCGTAGCCACCAGCAGCAATGCCACGCTGACCGTAGTGTCGAACCTCTGGACTTTGGCCACATCCACTGCAGGCGCCGGAACTGGCGTTGTATCGCTGAACCCACCGGGTGGCGTCTATGATCCTGGCGTGGTGGTGACGAACACAGCCGTTCCCGGGCCGAACAGCGTGTTCGCAGGGTGGGGCGGTGCGCTCTCCGGCACGAACAACCCGGCCTCGCTGACGATGATTGGCAACTACTCCGTCATTGCCTACTTCGGCTTCAACGGCTTCGCCATCATCGCCTCCAATGGTCCCAACGGCTCCATCTCGCCCGCCGGATCGAACAATGTGGTCACCGGCGCCTCGCAGACGTTCCTCATCACACCTGCCACCTGGTATGGCATCAGCAACGTGCTGGTGGACGGCGTCTCCGTGGGCGCGCCGACGTCCTACACGTTCACCAACGTGCAGACCAACCACACGATCAGCGCGTCGTTCTACGCGCTGCTGGCTCCAAAGGGCACGCCGCTGGGGTGGCTGGCGCAGCACGGCTACACCAACAACGAGCAGGCGTTGGACCTCAACGGCGTGGCTGTCTGGAAGGACTACCTGACAAAGATTGACCCCAACAACCCGGGCTCCGGAGCCTCCTACAACATCGTCCCGTACGCGGAAGGGTTTGAGAACCTGGCTGGCTGGGGCGGGGTCTACACCAGTGTGATCAATGCCATGGGGTGGTCTGGTGCACCCGGGGACCAGTCGCAGATCGTCTACCTGCCGTACAACCCCGCCTACACGGCGACCAACCTGCCGTTGCCAGCCATCTCACATACCAACGTGCTGCAGGTCAACGCAAAGAGCACTGTGCTGACCAACAGCTTCGGTTCCGGTTTTGACATGAGCAGCGCCAAGGTCTATCTGGACATGATGACGCAGTTCGTGCCGATCCCCGGGGCACCGGCCACCTTTACGGCCACGGATAGCGGGCTCAAGGGTGGTCTCTACGTCAACACCAACCTGCAGCTGACGGTGTATCACGGCGTGGCAGCAACGGACGGCTCGCTGCTCAGCAACACCTGGGATGCCACCTCCACGTGGCTGCCCACAGGGACCTGGCACCGGGTGACCTGGGCGATTGATGCGACGTCCACCAGCCCGGCCAACGCGCTGGCCATGTTCCAGCTGCACTTGGACGGACTGCTGGTCACCCACCCGAACGCGTATGACGACAGCTGGAAGGCCCAGTTCCAGGGGGTCGGCACACTGCCAGCCACCAGTACAACCGGGACGTGGTTCCGGCTGGCCACCACCAATGCCGTGGCCAAGATGCTCACCGCGCTCTGCTGCGCTGGCATGGGGTATCTGGACGATCTGGCGGTTTCGACAAACAACCCGTTCGGCGTCGTGTCCGGGCCGTATCTGCTGATCGTCTCCAGCAGCGGCAATGGCAGCTCCTCGCTGGGCGCCGGGCCGTATGTCGCGGTGACACTGGCCGCAGGGATCAACACGCAGATCGTGTACACGGCAGCGGACTGGAACCGGATCTCGACCTTGGCGTCCAATAACGTGGCCTTAATCGATGCCGTCGGCGCACAAAGCTACACGCAGACGGTCCTGGGCCTCAACGCAGACCTCAGCAATGCGGTGGCGTTCGCACTGGCCACGCCCGTGCAGACCGGCTACACCAACGTACCGACAGCCTGGCTGACCAACTGGACGCAGGGGGCTGTGCAGGCCGCCACGGGCCTCGACAGCTTCAGCCTGCACGACAAGTACGTGCTCGGCCTTGACCCGACTACCTCCAATAGCTACACGCTGACGATCGAGGGGTGTGCGCCATCCGGCAGCAACATCGTGGTCCGGCTGCGCCGCGACGTCACCGGCTCCCTGGCGAACGGCGGCATGAGCGGATACCTGATCCTGCAGGCAGCCAACTCGCTGACCAGCGCCTTCACCAACCTGCCAGCCGTGATCTTGACCGGAAACGACGCGTTCGACGGCACCGGCCACCGCAACTACACCAACGCCGTGGACAACGTCCGCAAGTTCTACAA
>Ga0209697_10004217_pt1 | contig 18906 bp, 18 predicted proteins | sample AliMusrvi5mmetaG_FD_184115 | JGI IMG/M metagenome (GOLD analysis project Ga0209697, IMG submission 184115) | Freshwater lake bacterial and archeal communities from Alinen Mustajarvi, Finland, to study Microbial Dark Matter (Phase II) - Alinen... | ecosystem: Environmental > Aquatic > Freshwater...
CCAGCTCCTCGGCGCTTTGACCGCGCTGGCGGCCCGCCACCAAGCGTTCCCGCAAATCAAGGCTATAGCTCTTCATGCCATAGCTTACCTCATACTGCCCTCCTGAGCGACAAATTAAATAGAAAATGCTCTAGCCTTCATGAAATTCGAATGAACCCTCATCTATGCCGGTGAGAATAGCGAAGTTCTCCTCTCGGAGCAACCCTCTTGGTGAGGACGGGCTGGCTTGCCTGGCAAGTGTATAGTTCGTTCCGAAGAAAGCGTTCCAGCCAAGCCGCCACTGGCGCTACTTCTTCTCCAGCAAAGGAGCTTTGGAACGGCCGCCATTCCGGACGTCAAACTCGGGATCGGCGATGCGGGTGATCTAGTCGTGCACCCGCTTCTGCAACGTGGCGCGAAGCGTCTTGGACTGCGCGCAGCTTGCTGCCGCTTTCGGTCATGGCAGCTTGCTGCCGACACAGGAGCTGTTGTGGCCGCAGACTCTTCGCTGTGAGCTGTCCGTCGCCCCCGCAGCAAGCTGCGTATCCCAAAGCGGCAGCAAGCTGCGCGCACTCCAAGACGCTTCGCGCCGCTACTTTTTCTTCTCCAGTAGAGGAGCCTTCGAGCGACTGCCATTCCACATGTCAAACTTGGGATTGGCGATGCGGGTGAAGTAGCCGTGCACCCGCTTCTGCAACGTGGCGCGAAGCGTCTTGGAGTGCGCGCAGCTTGCTGCCGCTTTCGGTCATGGCAGCTTGCTGCCGACACAGGAGCTGTTGTGGCCGCAGACTCTTCGCTGTGAGCTGTCCGTCGCCCCCGCAGCAAGCTGCGTATCCCAAAGCGGCAGCAAGCTGCGCGCACTCCAAGACGCTTCGCGCCGCTACTTTTTCTTCTCCAGTAGAGGAGCCTTCGAGCGACTGCCATTCCACATGTCAAACTTGGGATTGGCGATGCGGGTGAAGTAGCCGTGCAGCCGCTTCTGCAATGTGACGCGAAGCGTCTTGCTGCCGACACAGGAGCTGTTGTGGCCGCAGACTCTTCGCTGTGAGCTGTCCGTCGCCCCCGCAGCAAGCTGCGTATCCCAAAGCGGCAGCAGGCTGCGCGCATTCCAAGACGCTTCGCGCCGCTACTTTTTCTTCTCCAGCAGAGGAGCTTTGGACCGGCCACCATTCCACATGTCGAATTCGGGGTCGGCGATGCGGGTGAAGTAGCTGTGCAGGCGCTTCTGCAACTTGGCGCGCAGGGGGGCGGAGGCTGGATCGTCGATAAGATTCTTCTGTTCGTCGGGATCGGCGGCGAGGTCGTAGAGTTCGTTGGGGCCGGTGCCGTAGCGCTCGATCAGCTTGGCCTGGGCGGTGCGCACACAGCGCAGCTCTTCAAATTCATAGAACACGGTGTTGGGCCAGCTCGGAAGAGGGTCGCCGCGCAGTACGCTGCTGTAGTCGTGACCGGCCAGCTTCTGCTTGGCGGGCAGCTGGGGCTTGAGACCGAGGTGGGCCGTCAGTGTGGGGAAGAAGTCAACGTGGCTCACCAGCAGATCGCTGGTGCCGGTCTTCACCTTGCCCGGCTGCCACCAGATCAAGGGCACGCGCATGGTGCAGTCGAAGGCGCACTTTGGCCGCGTGTGATCGCCCATGCCCCACAAGCCATGATGTCCGCCGGACCAGCCGTTGTCACCGGAGAACACAATGAGCGTGTTGCCGTCGAGACCCAGGGCTTGCAGCTTCGCCATCACCTCGCCCACGCCGTCGTCGATGGTCGTTACTTCGGCGGCGTAGCGGCGGATGCAGGTGTCGTTGTTCAGGTAGTCCTTGTTGTTGAACTGCCACGGATGCATGGGCAGGCGAGGAAAGCTGGTCATCGCCGCCCCGGCATAGTCCTGCCAGTGCGGCACGCGTTCGCAGTCCTTCAATTGCGCGGGACCCAGCCCGTAGGGCCCGTTGTAGGGCAGGTAGAGAAAGAAGGGCTTGTCCTTGCTCTGCTCGATGAACTTGAGCGCATGCTGGGTCCAGAAGCGCGTGAGGTGCTGGGGTTCGTTGCGCTGCTCGCCGTTCTCCAGGACGGGCGCGTCGAAGAAGGTGGAGGTGGAGCCCAAGGGCATGGTGACCCAGTGGTCGGTGAAGCCTGCGTTGGGGTGGATGTTGTTGCCCAGGTGCCACTTGCCCATGAGGCCGCAGGCGTAGCCATGCCCCTTGAACACCTCGCCCAGGGAGGTGAACTCATTGATGACGCAGTAGGCACCCTCGCCCATCTGCGGCGGGCCTGCCCCCAGGTAGCTGTGCACGCCATGCTGCGAAGGCATGAGGCCGGTAAGCAGGGTGGCGCGGTTCGGCGAGCAGACGGGGTTGTTGGCAAAGGCGTGGGTGAAGCGCATGCCTTCGCTGGCGAGCCGGTCGATGTTCGGCGTGTGGATGTCCTTGTTGCCATAGGCACCGAGGGTCCACTCGCCCTGGTTGTCGGTGAGGATGAAGATGACGTTGGGCTCGCGCGCGCCCAGCCAGGGGCTGAGGCACGCGAGCAGGGTGGCAGCGTAGAGTACTGCACGCATGGTCAGGGCAGGGGAAGAAACCGCACACACACGCAGGCGCTCACATGCTGCTCCCGGCCGGTGGGCTTGAGGTCGCCAGAGGTCTGATCAATCTCGAACAGGACCACGTTGCCGCTGTCCTGATGCGCGGCGAAAAGCCACTTGCCGCTAGGATCAATATTGAAGTTGCGTGGCGTCTTTCCGCCGCTGGGAGTGTTGCCCACATGGGTGAGCTTGCCAGTTGCCTCTTCGAAGTTCAACCGTGCGATGCTGTCGTGGGTGCGCACCGAAACATAGACCCACTTGCCGTTGGGATGGACGCGCGTCTCGGCGGTCGAGTAGGTGGGACTGAAAGGCACGTTCTTCGGCAATACTGATACCGTGTCCAGCGCCTTGAGCGTCCCGTGCGCCGCATCATAGGCGAAGGTCGTTTCGGTGAGCGCGATCTCGTTGTTCACAAACACATGGCTGCCGCTTGTTGAAAACGCCAGATGACGCGGGCCCGCCCCGGGTGGGCACGTTCCAAAGCCATTGGGAGTCAATGCTCCGGTTCCGGCATCCAGCTTGTAACTGAAGACCTTGTCCAGCCCCAGGTCACAGATGAATACAAAGCGGTTGTCGGGCGAGAAATTGGCGGAGTGAGCGTGAGGGCCTGCCTGCCGCTCCTTGTCCACGCCATGTCCTTCATGCTGAACGAAGCTCGCCGTCTCGCCGAGCGATCCATCGTCCTTGATCAGAAATGAAGCCGCGCTGCCGCTTTCATAGTAGGCCACCACAGCCACCTTGCCCGTCTTGTCGATGTTGATATGGCAGGGGCCTTTGCCTTTGGATGCGACCCGGTTGATGAGGTTCATCTGCCCATCAGGACGCACGGAGAAAGCCCGCACGCTGCCGTCTCCCTCGCCCACGGCATAGACATATTTGCCCGAGGGATGGATCTCCAGGAAGCTGGGACTGGCCGCTTCCACCGCCAGCATGGGTAAGCCGAAGTCGCCCGTGGCCGCATCGAAATCGGCCACGTAGATGCCCTTGCTGTCGCTGGTGCCGCCGGTGTAACCGCCAAAATAAACCCGGAACTTTGAAGCGGCGGCGGATGCGGTGCGCTGGCCGGCCGCCAGAGCTCCGGCGGTTCCAACCATGCGAGTGGCGAATGTACGGCGTGTCATAGGAGTGAGATCACACATTACGGGGCAGGGGTAGGGCAAGCTTGCAGTGCAAAAGATTTGCCCCTCGTGCCGGAGGGTCCATCTTCCACGCCATGAACAAGCGGCTCTGCATGGTGATGATCGGTCTGGTGGCGTTTGGAACCATGCGTGCCGACGAAGTGGAAGACAGCATCACGGCGGCGCTCAAAGCCTACCAGAACAACAGGTCTGCGGATGCCTTCAGTGCGCTGCAAAAGGCCATGAAGCTGCTCGGAGAAAAGGCGGGCTCCCCGGCGGCGGTGGCCTTGCCCGAGATGATTGGCGAATGGCGGGGCGGCAAGATCGAAACCCAGTCGTTGGGCAGCGCCGGCGGCGGCAGCACGGTCTCGCGCACCTACCGGCACGCCGACAAGGACGGGGACGAAAAAAAGATCTTCGTCTCCATCGCCGCGGATTCACCCTTGCTCGGGCAGATCACCACTTTTTTGAAAGCCCCCGCGCTGGGCAAGCTGCTGGGTGCCAAGCCCAAGCAGGTAGGGCCCTACCCCGCCATGTATCTTGGCAAGGAAGGCATCCTCCAGTTCGCCGTGAACGCCCGCTATGCCGTGATCATCCAGGGCAGGAAGCTCGGCGAGGATGACCTCATCGAGATTGCACGGGGATTGAACACTGAAGCGTTGAAGTAATCAGCCCAGCGCCAGGCAATGAATGCGCTTGATGCCTTCGATGCCTTCCAGTTCGGCGATGACCTCCGGGCTGGGGACGGAATCCAGGGTGAGGATCACCAGCGCGGTGCTGCTCTGCTTGTCGCGCGCAAGTGACATGTCGGCGATGTTGATCTGGCGCTTGCCGAGGATCGTGCTGTAGGCGGCGATCATGCCGGGGCGGTCGATGTTTTCAATCAACAGCAGCGTGCCTTCAGGGCGGGCTTCGACGCGACGGCCGTTGATCTTCACGATACGCGGATCATTGCCAAAGAAAGTGCCGGCAACCGTCGCTGTTTCGGCGTCGTTGTGGGCAATCACTTCGATCAGATCATGGAATTCCGTCGGCTCGGCCAGCCGGCTTTCGGTGAAGCGCAGTCCCAGGTTTTCCGCCACGCCATTGGCGTTGATGTAGTTCACGTTGTCCGGCCCGGCGGCACGCTCAAGGTAGCCTTTCAACACGGCGCGCGAAACGAGTGTGGTGTCCAGGGAGCCCACCTTGCCGCTGTAGTTGATGCGCAGCGCGGTGGCGCGGGCAGGGGAGATTTGTGAAACGAGGCGGCCCAGCAGTTCGCCAAAGCGCAGGAAGGGACCAATCTCGCTGAGGATCTTCGGATCCACGTTCGGCATGTTCACAGCATTGACGATGGTGCCTTCCAGAAGGTTGTGCATCACCGCTTCCGCGATCTCGATGCCGACGTTTTCCTGGGCTTCCTCGGTCGAGGCGCCCAGGTGCGGGGTGAAGACGGTATTCGGGGCGTGCAGCACCGGGTAGTCCGCCGGAGGGGGCTCCACTTCATACACGTCGAGGGCGGCACCGCCCACGTGGCCGCTGGTCAGGGCGGCAGCCAGGGCATTGTCGTCGATCAGGCCACCGCGCGCGCAGTTGACGATGCGCACACCCTTCTTGAGAATGCCCAGGCGGCGCTCGTCGAGCATGTGCTTGGTCTCCGCCGTCATCGGCATGTGCATGGTGATGAAATCAGCGTCCTTAACGGCTTCATCCAGGTTGTCGCGCAACTCCACGCCCAGCGCCTGGGCGCGGCTGGCGGAAAGATACGGATCGTAGGCGACCACATGCATGGCAAAAGCTTTGGCGCGCTTGGCGAACTCCGCGCCGATGCGGCCCATGCCGAGCACGCAGAGGGTCTTGCCGTTCAACTCGGTGCCGCTGAAGTTCTTGCGGTCCCACTTGCCGGCGACCATGCTGGCGTGGGCCTGCGGGGTCTTGCGCGCAAGGCACATCATCAAAGTGAAAGCCTGTTCGGCGGTCGAGATGGTGTTGCCGCCGGGGGTGTTCATCACCACCACGCCACGCTTGGAAGCGGCGGCCACGTCGATGTTGTCCACGCCCACACCGGCGCGGCCGATGACTTTGAGGCCGGCGGCGGCTTCGATCACCTTGGCCGTGACCTTGACTCCGCTGCGCACGATGATGGCGCTGACATCCTTGGCGGCGGCCACAAAATCAGCCTCGGCTTTGAGCTTCAGATTCACCTCCACATCGAAGGATGGCACCGACTTCAAGAGTTCGATGCCTTTGTCTGAAATCGGGTCCGCGACGAGAATTTTGTATTTGCTCATGAAAAAAGGGGAAAAGGGGCCGCAGTGTAGGCACGAATCCCGTCTGCTCAAGCACTGTGTCACGCTGCCGGAGGAAGAGTCCAGGCCCAGTTTCGAAACCCCGCCCAAACTTGACCCTATTGCTTCGCCTGCTCGTAGTGCTCGCGAATCTTGCTCGCGCCGGGGTCCAGTTCACTGGCCTTCTTAAAGTATTCCAGCGCCTTGGTTTTGTTGCCGAGCTTGGCGTGGGTCTGGCCGATGTGGTCAAAAATCTCCGCATCTTCCACCCCGGGCTCCTTGATCACGGATTCGACCTCCTCCAACACCTTGAGCGCCTCCTGGTAATTACCCTTCTTGAAGTGAAACCAACCCAGGCTGTCAAGATACACCGGGTTTTTGGGCTGGAGCTGGTTGGCCTTCTGGATGAATTCGCCGGCCTGATCCAGGTTTTTGCCCTGATCGAGCCACATGTACCCCAGGTTGTTGAGCGCCATCGCGGCCCGTAAGGGAGCATCCTGGGGCACAAGTGCGATGGATTTCTGATACTTCTGCGCGGCATCTTCGAATTTCTTCATGCCCTGCAAGGTGTCGCCCCAGGACTGGTAAAAGTCGTCGTTGAGCAGATCCGGCGCCACCGCCTGGGCCAGCGACTCGGTCTTTTCGTAGAGACGGACCGAGTCATCAAAGCGCTTCATGGCGTGATTGGCCCAGGCCGCCTGCAAGGTGAAACGCGGGTTGTTGGGAAACAGCGCCAGCGTCCGCCTCGTGAGCTGAACGGCTTTCTCAGTCTGGCGCGTCCTCAGCAGCAGGATGCTCAGGTTCATGTAATCGTTGGCATCGCCGCCCGCAGCCTGAATCAAGGATTCAGCGTGAGGCACGGCCTTCTCGAACTGCTCCTTGCGCTCATAAATGCCGATGAGCAGACGCCGCTGCTCCACATCACCCGGAGTGTCTTTGAGCAGTTGTTCCAGCAAGATCACGGCCTCCTCTTCGCGGTCAAGGGCCTGATCCAGACGCACCAGAAGTCGGGTGGCGTCGGGGTTGTGGCTGCGTTTGGTGATGGCCCCGGCGACGTTCGCGGCCAGTTCGAGCTGGTTGCTGAGCAGGTAGTACTTGGCCACCGCAAGCTCGAATTCCGGCTGCGGCGGGCTCTGGCTGAGTTTCAGCGCCTTCTCAAAAAACGGGTTTACCCGGGCCTTGTGCTGCTCCTTCAGGTCCGGGTGATTGAGCGGCCACACCTGCTGTGCCGCCCGGCCTGTCTCCAGCCAGAATTCAGGATCGCCGACGCTCTGCTTGATCGCCAGATCCAGTGTTTTGGCCGCCTCGTCGTGAAGGTTGCGGGCCAGGAAAACGGTCACCGCGTCCCGATACAGCCCCGCATCGCTCGGAAAGCGCGCGAGGGCTTCCGTGAGCACCTTGCCGGCGCGATCGGGCTCGAACGGGTCTTCGCCCGGATAGGTGGCGTAGAAACGAGCCAGGTTGACGTAGGCGGCACTGTCATCCGGACTGACCTTGATGCACTCCTGCAGCAATTTTACCGCGGCGGGCCGGCTGTCATAGTTCAGTGCCAGCTCAGCGGTGTGACTCGCCAGTGCGGCATTGCCGGGATCAGCCTCGAGAGCGCGCCGGTAGTGCTTCAGCGCCTCGCGCATCCGGCCCGACGCTTCAAGCTGCCTGGCGGCGGCGTAATGGGCCAGCCCCTCAGCCACGGCCTGGGCAGCAGGGCTTGCGGCCACAGGCTTCACCTGTCCCAGTGACAAATCGGCCCGGGCCCTGCCAGCGTCGGATCCCAGTGCCGCAGCCGCACTTGCCAGAGCAATGCAGACAGCGGCGCGGGCGACAACAGCAACGGCCCGCCACCACCCCTCACGAACGAACGTGAAGAAGTGCCGGCGAGCACGGTTGAAGCCGCTGCAGCTTCGATACAATCGACGCGCAACGCGGGGCAAGTACATGCCTGGAAGCTAATTACTTAGCTCTTGTAACGCAAACGCTTCTTATGGCGGTTCGCGCGCATGCGCTTCTTGCGCTTGTGCTTGTTGATCTTCGTTTTTCTGCGCTTTTTGAGCGATCCCATAATGTTATCTCGGTTGGGGGGCTATGCGGTGTCAGTGGACGACTTTGTTGAGAGGGTATTCCACGATACCCTCCGCGCCCAAGGACTTGAGTTTCGGAATGATCTCCCGCACCACCGTCTCGTCGATCACCGTCTCCACCGCGACCCAGTCTGGGGTGGCGAGGGAGGAGATGGTCGGAAGACGCAGCGAGGGGATGCACCCGATGACGTTTTGCAATTGCCCTTCAGGTACGTTCATCTTGAGGCCCACCTTGTGACGGGCCTCCAGCGCACCTTTGAGCAAAAGAACTAGCCGCTCCATCTTGTCGCGCTTCCACGGATCAGCGGCGGCGGATGGGCTGGCAATGAACTGGGGGTAGGACTCCATCAAGGTGTCCACGATGCGGAGCTTGTTGGCCCGCAGGGATGAGCCGGTCTCCGTGATGTCCACGATGGCATCCACGAGTTCCGGCACCTTCACTTCGGTGGCTCCCCAGCTAAATTCGACTTCGGCTTTGACGCCGTTCTTGTCCAGGTAGCGCTGCACCATGCCCACGGCTTCCGTGGCGATGCGCTTGCCTTCAAGATCCTTCACCGACTGGACCGCCGAATCTTCCGGAACGACCAGCACCCAGCGCGTGGGATTTGAGGTGGCCTTGGAGTAGCGCAAATCCGCGATCACTTCCACCACCGCGCCATTTTCCTCGATCCAGTCGCGCCCGGTGATGCCACAATCCAGGAAGCCGTGATCGACGTAACGGCCAATCTCCTGGGCGCGCAGCAGCCGGAGCTCGATTTCATCGTCGTCCACCGTCGGCCGGTAGGAGCGGGACGGCACCACGATATTGTAGCCTGCGCGCTTGAATAATTCCAAGGTCGGCCCCTGCAGACTGCCGGAGGGCAGTCCTATGCGGAGAGTGTTTTTGGTGGCGGACATCAGGGGTGGAAAAGGGGTCGCGATGTTACGCACTCGTTTTAGTTTGGCCAGTGGTTTTTTCCCGAGGTTGCCTTTCTGGGGATTTTGGGGGCTCCCGAGGCGGCACAAATCGCGCGGCGTGGCGGGTTGTGCGCTTTTCCAGTTTACCCCCGACGCGCCTTCCCCTATAAACGGCGCACCATGCACGATCCCCGCGTTGACCAGCTTGCCCGCCAACTTGTTCGCTATTCCACCCAGGTGAAAAAAGGCGACCGGGTCTGGATCGACTGCTTTGACGTGCCCAGTGAAGTGGCTGTTTCCCTGATCCGCGCCGTGGTGGAGGCCAAGGGCCTGCCCATCGTCAAGCTGCATGACTCGGTCGTGTCGCGCGAACTCATGATCCACGCTTCCGAGGAGCAGTATGACGTCCTGGCCAAGAACAATCTCGAGCTCATGCAGGAGACCGACTGCTACATCGCCGTGCGCGGCAGCCATAACATCACGGAAAACTGCGATGTGCCGACCGAGAAGATGAAGATGGTCATGGCCAAGCTGCGCCCCCTGCAAAACGAGCGTGTCAACAACACCCGCTGGTGCGTGCTGCGCTGGCCCACCGCCTCGATGGCGCAGCAGGCCGGCATGAGCACCCAGGGGTTTGAGGATTTCTTCTTCAAGGTGTGTCTGCTCGACTACGCCGCCCTGGTTCCCGCGATGAATGCGCTCAAGAAGCTCATGGACAGGGCCGAAAAGGTCCACATCAAGGGGCCCGGCACGGATTTGCGCTTCAGCCTGAAGGGGCTCAAGGCCATCGCCTGCGGCGGCCGGCACAACATTCCTGATGGCGAGGTTTTCAGCTCGCCGGTCAAGGACAGCGTGGAGGGAGTGGTCAGCTATAACGCGCCCACCATTTACCAAGGCGTCGCCTTCGACAGCCTCAAGCTCGAGTTCAGCAAAGGCAAGATCATCAACGCCACGGCGAACAACACCAAGGCGCTGAACAAGATTCTCGACAGCGACGACGGCGCCCGTTACATCGGCGAGTTCGCCATCGGCTTTAACCGCGAAATCAAGGAGCCCATGCGCGACATCCTGTTCGACGAAAAAATCGCCGGCAGCTTCCACTTCACTCCCGGCCAGGCCTACGAAGGCATCGCCGACAACGGCAACCGCAGCCAGGTTCACTGGGACATGGTCTGCATCCAGCGTCCCGACTATGGCGGCGGTGAGATCTGGTTCGACGGCAGACTCATCCGCAAGGACGGCAAGTTCGTGGTCAAGGAACTGGAGCCCTTGAACTGAGGGGTGGCCGTGATCTCAACGATCCGGCTCATGCCGCGAAAGCCGCGTGGCCTTGCTGAGAATACCGACGGGCGTTGACCTGCCTTTTCGAAGGCGATAAGATTCTCAAATGCCCAGGTGGTTCACGAGAGTTCGGTTCAGATGGGGGTCTTCGTTGCTGCGCTGCTTGCCTGCCAGCGGGCCGGGGCGCAGTCTTCCGGCACCACCACGCTTCGGGTACATCCTGAAACGACTTTCCAGAAGATGGTGGGCTTTGGCGCGGGTTTTTATGGGGGCAGCCTGCAGAACATCAACGCCATCAGGGATCGCGAGGAGCGCGGGCGGGTATATGACCTGCTCTATGGAAACCAGGGCGCGCGACTGAACATCGTGCGGCTGACGATTTCGCCCAACGCCGAGGTGATTCATGAGCGTCCGGCACGGGGCCTGAAGGCGGCGCCGCTCCGTTACAACTGGGCGGGGGACGATCACACCCAATCGGCGTGGGAGGCGATTCAGCCGGTGCTGAAAAGGACCAAGCCCATCATCTACGCGGTGCCGTTCACGCCACCGGCAGCATGGAAAGACACTGGGAAACTCATCAAGGGCGGCGTGTTGAAGCGCGAGCATTACCAGGATTACGCCGAGTATCTGACCGGTTTCCTGGTGTACTACCACAAGGTGCTGGGGGTGGACATTGACGTGCTGAGCCTCCAGAACGAGCCGGGCATCGCCGCGCCCTGGGAATCCTGCATCTGGACGGGGCTGGAGTTGCGTGACTTCCTCAAAATGCTGGCGCCGATGGTCCGTGGCCGCGGGCTGAACACCCAGTTCATGCTCTCAGAGGGAACGAGCTGGACCGGGGCCTGGGATCATCTCTTGCCGACGCTTCAGGACCCGGAAGCGCGGCGCTTCTTGAACGTCATGGCCAGCCATTCCTATGGGTTGCCCGAGGACAAGGCCCCAGGACAGTTTGCCGCTGCCTCGGCCAGAAACGGGCTGCCCGTGTGGATGAGCGAGATGTCGCTGATGTTTCCACCCGCGCCCGATGATCCCGGCACGAAGGCGGCCATGGATACCGCGCTCTACCTGCATCGCGATCTGGTCAAAGCACACGCCTCAGCCTGGATCTATTGCTTTGCGATTTACACTGCCAAATTCCCAGGGAGCATGGGGGTGCTCTCACCCGCCGATGGCGACGGACCCCGACAAGGTGCGCTGGTGGTGCCCAAACGATTCTGGGCCATGGCGAACTACAGCCGCTTTGTCAGGCCCGGATGGAAGCTCATGCGCGTTGACAGTGGAGGCATTGCCGGCACCGGATTCATCAACCCCACTGGCGACGGCTTTGTCATCGTGGCATTGAATCCGGCGGCGAAACCCCAATCCGTGACCTATGACTTTGGCGATCGAACCATTGGCAGGATCGAAGCCGTCGCTACCTCGAAGGACCTGGATCTGGCCCACGTGCCGCCACCGGCAATGCAATCCCATGGGTTCAGCGCCACGCTGCTGCCCATGAGCGTAACGACCTTTGCGGGTCACCTGGGGCCATAAGTCTGCGCGTATTCGTGAAAGGTGGAGGAGCAGGGCGCAGGTGTTATCACCCGCAGATCAACAGTCTTTTCAAACATACAAGTGCGTGCGATTCATCGCCGCTTTTCTCGGGTCTGGTGAGCCTGCGATGTTGCGCAGGGTCAGCGGAGTCAATGGCTCTGGGCGTGGCGACGCTTTGCTTTTCGACACGGATCGAGACGTAGCCAAAGCGGCGATGAATCGCCAGCACTCCAGGACGCTCCGCGCACAGCATCGCCATTGGGACTGATCAACGAAACTGTGTCACCCCATTATGCTAGTCTCGATAGCGCCTCCTGTGATCCCTCCGAGAAGGGACCGGCCCGCTCTCAACCACGCAGGTTTTCCGTGCGTCTTTTTGCTGGAACAGCACTTTCGCCCACTTCCGAGCCGTTTATAGGAAACCATGAATTACCGTACCCTCCTGCTGCTCTCTTTTCTTCAGGCTCCATTCTTGCAGGGCAGCCCGATTACTGCGCAGGGTACCGGCGTCGAGGTGGCTCCTGGCAGCTTCAACGTCGGCAGCCGGATGGTGGGCGTGACACAGGGCGCAACCCTGCCGGTGGCGGCTGCGCCAATCCTCAGCGTGAGCGACGAGCCTTTAACGCTCTCCGTGGACAAGCCAGCAGGCTGGGCCAAAGGCACCCGGCTGCGCGGCTGCAACGCCCGCGATGTCAATGCCAGCGGCTCCTTTGTGCCAGGGTCGCTGCAAATCCGCCGCAGCGTGAAGGGCGAACTGTTGAAGGAAGGCGAGGATTACCTTGTGGACACGGAGTGGGGGCACGTGGGACTGGGGCCAAAGAGCCGCGTCACGGCCAAGGACAAGGTGTTTGCGAGCTATCGCTATTCGCTCGAGCGGATGGACACGGTGCAGGTCTCTGCGGGCGGCAAGGTTTCGCTCAAGCAAGGCAAGCCGCACATCAGCGCGCCGGTGCCGCCGGAGGCCGATCCGGGGCATGTCGCGGTGGCGCATGTGCTTGTCAGCCATGGTGCCGTCGAAGTAGCGCCTGACCACATCTACCCGATCACCGAAACGGCTGCACAAGCGGTCACCGCCTCCACTCGTGGACGCATCCCCCGGACGCTGGCGAAGCTCAAGGCCGGCGAGCCGGTGACGATTGTGTGCCTGGGGGATTCGGTCACCGCCGGTGGCAATGCTTCCAAGCCGGAACGACGCTACCCGGATGTCTTCGTGGCTGGTCTGCGCAGCCGCTTTCCGAAGGCCCGGATCGAGATGCAAAACCTCAGCGCAGGCGGCTCCAACAGCCGTCAGTGGCTGTCTCCTGACAAGTTCCCGTACAAGGGGCTGCATGGCGATGCGAATCCTGCCCGGTTCGAGCGTGTGATCGAGGCCAAGCCGGATTTGGTGACCATTGAATTCGTCAATGACGCAGGGCTTTCACCTGCGGGCGTGGAGACTTCGTACGGCGAAATTCTGAAGCGGCTGGGGCCGGGCGTGGAGGTGATCCTGATCACGCCGCACTTCACCATGTGGCGCATGATGGGATTCAAGAGCATGCGCGAGGCGGAGAAGCGGCCCTATGTGCTCGGATTGCATGAGTTCGCCGAGAAGCACAAGGTGGGGCTGGCGGACGCGTCGGCGCGCTGGGAGCACCTGGCGAAGGAAGGCCTGCCTTACCTGACGTTGCTGGACAACACCATCAACCATCCCGATGACCGGGGCCACTTGCTGTTCGCTGAGGAGTTGTGGAAGTGCTTCGAATGAATCACCGCGTCTGAATATTGTGGAAGGGATCGGGGTGGCGGCGCGTTCCAAGCGGATGCTCAGAACTCTTTCACTCCTGCTGGCGCTATGTGTTGTTCATACCTTCGCCGCAGAACCCGCGGATCCGCGCGGTCGCGTTGAAAAGGCCCTCGCATCGATGCCGGTGGAGGCGCATTTTGACCAGCCGTATGCGGGCAACACCAATCATAAGCAGATGCTTGACCTGTATCTGCCGAAGCAGCGCAAGAGCGACAAGCCACTGCCTGTGATCGTGTACATCCACGGCGGCGGCTGGATCAACGGGGACCGCCTCGGTGGCGCCGGAGGCATGATCGTCGCTGCGGCAATGGGAAACTATGCCGGCGTCTCGGTGGGCTACCGCCTGAGCAACGAGGCCAAATGGCCCGCGCAGATTTATGATTGCAAGGCCGCCATCCGCTGGATTCGCGGCCATGCCAAGGAGTTCAACCTGGACGCCGACCACATCGGTGTCTGGGGCACTTCAGCGGGCGGGCATCTGGTGTCGATGCTGGGCACGAGCGGCGGCGTCAAGGAGCTGGAAGGCAGCCTGGGCGAGTTCACCCAGCTCAGCAGCCGGGTCACATGCGTGATCAATTTCTGCGGCCCGGAAGACTTCACCATGCCAATGATGTTCAACAAAGACGGGACGCCTGCGGAACATGACCCAGCGGTGGAGGGCCTGCTGGGCGGCGACATTATTTCAAAGCACGATGCGGCGGTGCAGGCCTCGCCTGTAACCTACGTGACGCCGGATGATGCGCCCATGCTTACCGCGCAGGGCACGAAGGATCAACGAGTCTCCTTCAAGCATGCGGAGCGGATTGACGCGGCGCTAAGGAAGGCCGGCGTGGAGTCACGCTTCATTCCGGTCACGAACGGTGGCCACGGCTTCAAAAGCAAGGAACTCGACAAGCGCGTGTTCCAGTTCCTTGACCAGCATTTGCGCGGCATCAAGACAGAGATCGCGGACGGTCCGGTACCTGATGAGATGCCCGTGAAGAAGCCTTGATCAGGCGCCGGCCTCCGCGGGAACCCCCATGGCGGCGGCCTCCGGCGCGGTGCCCAGGTGTGAAGCGGCCACATCCGCTGCTGTCTCACCCCAGCTGCGCCAACCTTCCGTGAGTTCAAGCCAGGCCCACTCCGCAAGCATGGGGAACAGCCGCAGCGTGTCGCTTCGATTGAGGGAGAAGCCGGGGATGAGGCAGCGGTTCGCGCGGTTCGTCCTGCCCAGCGCATTGACGCGGCGGCGGCGGCGGGCCATCTGCGCAAACCGTCGGTTGTAGGTACTCATCAGGGCGGCAAACCAGCGGCCGCTAGGCGGTGAGAAGGGCGGAGCCAGGAGCGCCTTTTCACCATGGTTGAAGGGCACTTCCACCACACCCCAGTAGTACAGGCTCAAATCGAGGCGAAAGGCGAGGCTCAGCAAATCGAACTCGCCCATGTACTCATACTTGTCCTTGTACAGGGACTCGAACCAGCGGCGATGGCAGACCGAGAAATCGCGGTTGTAGCGTACGAGCCGGTCAGTCATCGGCAGACCCTGGCGCTGCTCGGTGATCAGGTTGGCGGCACTGCTGGTGGTGAAGGAAATCCAGTCCATTCCAGGGCTGTAGAACGGGTCCATGAAGGCGGCGGCATCGCCCACCAGCACGAAGCCATCACCGGCGAAGGTGGTGCTGTAATACGCCAGGTTCTTGCGCCAGTGCATGTCCTCCTCGCAGTACTCCGCGTCGGCGAGCATCTCGCGCGCCACGGGGTGCTGCATGAGGAAGTGCTTCAAGCGATCCCCCATCTTGCCGCCACCCTGTGGAAATTGGACGATGCGCTGGTCAATGACAAAGCCCACGCTCGTATCACCGCCCTTGAGGGGAATCCACCAGCTCCACCAACCATCGCCGATGATGTGGTTCGTGGCCGTGTTGCGCGTGCCATAAACGGCGGAGGCCCAGGCGGGGAACTTCTCTGCCAGTTCCCGGCCATCCCAGTCCTTGACGCCTTTCCAGCGCGACCAGCATGCGGTGGTGGGGTGTTCCGTGTTGGACTTCCACCAGCCTTCCTTGCGTGCCAGCACGGCGGCGACTCCAGACGCATCGACAATCCAACGCGTGCGAATCGTTTGCGTGTGGTCGCCATGCTTCACCTCCAACGTCTGCTCTCCGCCGGGCGTGAGCTGCACCTTGGACACGGTGGCCGGACGGACCAAGATGGCCCCGGCGACACAGGCGCGATGCAGAACTTCTTCATCAAAGGTGGAGCGGTCGAGCTGATAGGAGGGCAGGCGCGACAAATAGCGCGCGCCCAGTTCGCTGGCCTGATCAAGCGCGGTCACGTCATCGTTTTTGAACCAGAAGCGCAGACCCTGTTTCACGAGGTGTGACTCATTGAGGTACTGCGTCAGCCCCAGGACGCGGCCCATGAAATAGCCGCTGATCTCGACCGTAGCCTCGCCCACACGGCGGCCGAGACGGGCCGATTTCTCCACAATCAACACACGAATCCCTGGATTATGCCGCAGCAGCAAAGTTGCCGTGGCGGCACCGGAAAGAGCACCGCCAATGACCACTACATCATATTGGGCCGAGTCATCTGTAGCGTTGTTTGCCATTGCTCTAGGATGTTCGCAATCATCGGCGTTGCCAATGAATAGTGATTACCCGCATTTCTCATACCCTTTCCGCTGCGACCGGCTGCGGCCTGATCTGGCGGCGTTGGGCTCACGAATCGAGGCGGACAGTAGGTCAAATACAGCCGCGCCTCGATTCGCGTCGCCCGCCTTGCCAGATCAAGCCTCGCGCGGTCTCGCGACGAAAGTGTGTGAGAAATGCGGGATAAACCCTTACACGGCCGATGGTGACGGTACTAGAACGGACTGTTTCCTGCCAAAGAGAGTCAGCAAGGGGCCGGTGAGCATTGTGGTCACCAGCGCCATGATCACCAGCATGGTGAAGATACGCGGGGTCAGGATGCCGAGATCATAGCCCAGGTTCAGGGCGATGAGTTCCATGAGGCCCCGGGTGTTCATGAGCGCGCCGAGCTGGAGGGATTCGCGCCAGCTCATGCCGGTGAGCCGGGCTGGGATGGCGCTGCCGCCCAGTTTGCCCGCGGTGGCCACGGCAATGATGAGCAGGCAGGTAAGCCAGCCCTGTGCATCATTGAGGAGCCCCACTTGCGTGCGCAGGCCCGTGAACACAAAAAACAGGGGCAGCAGCAGCACCGAACTGAAGTTCTCCACGCGCACGCTCAGCTTGTGCCGGAAGCCGCTGGTTTCCGGCATGATGGCACCGGCCAGGAAGGCTCCGAACAAGGCGTGAATGCCAATGATTTCGGTACAGAGCGCGGCACCCATGACCACGCAAATGACGGCTGCCTGCACGCTCCTGGAAGGGTTCATCCGCCAGTCTCGCCTGACCCAGCCAGCGGGGCAGCGCGGGCCGCAGCCCCCATACCATGAGGGCAATGAACACCAGGACCAGCATCAGGTTCAATGCCGTGGCACCCAGGCTGGAGGCGCGCACGATGGCGACCACGATGGCCAGTATGCCCCAGGCAGTGACATCTCCCACCGCCGCGCAGGTGATCGCCGTGCTGCCCAGAAAGGTCCGAGTCAGCCCGCGTTCTTGCAAAATGCGCGCCAGTACCGGAAAGGCGGTAATGCTCATCGAAATGCCCATGAACAAGGCAAAGGCCAGGAAGGTGGCTCCTGGCTGCGCGTACTGACCGTAAAGAAAGTAGGCCAGCCCCACACCCAGAAAGTAGGGGACCACAATGCTCGCATTGCTGACCATGACCGCCGTCCGCGCCTTGCTTCGCACGTGCGCCACGTCGACCTCCATACCCACGCAAAACATGAACAGGCAGACGCCTATCTGGCTCATCAGCTTGAGCGTGCCCAGGGAATCCGCTGCAAACACGAATCGAAAAGGGTCCGGTGCGATCAAGCCAAACAGCGACGGTCCCAAAAGGATCCCTGCAACCATCTCGCCGACCACTGCCGGCTGCCCGCACTTGACGAAGGCCATGCCCACCATCCGTGAAACCGCGATGATCACAAGCAACTGGAGAAACAGACGGCTCAAGGGGTCATTGCCATTCCGGCTTAAGCTCGCCAGCGCGGTGTCGATCACAGAACCATCCGATGGTTTGGCGGTTGCCGTGGCGATGGAGGCTGCGGCCCCGGCAGCCGGGGCAGGGGAGGGCAGCGAAGCCCCGAGGTGCAATAGACCCATGATGCCCAACCCTAACGTGACGACAACGAGAAAATAATAGAAGGCCGTGCGCTTCATACGCCGGAACGGTGTGCCGCCAGAGCACTACGACAAGCCAAAAAAAAACCGCCGTCCTCACATTGTGAGGGCGGCGGCAAGTGTTCGGGGTCAGGGCGACTTATTTGGTGGTCGCCTTGGTTTCGCTCACGGTTTCCTTTTTGCAGCAGTCGGTGCCGCACTTCTTGCCTTTGTCCTTGCAGCAGGCAGCGCAGGCGTCTTTGCAGCACTTCTTGCAGGCGGATTCAGCGAAGCCGGAGGTGGTGGCAAGGGCCATGACAGCAAGGAGGGTAAGGATGGATTTCATTAGTTTGGATCAGTTTGGATGTTCGGTTTACCCGCTTGTTGATCACCGGGGGCCTGTCGCAGGCAGAGCAGGCTCCCGGTCTTGCCATAAAGGCAGGAAGGTGGTGTCACACGCGTGATTCCAGCATGAGGCGCGATTTGTTGCAAGCATGATCGGCGTTGCTTGAACGCCGGCCTCAGGCCAGCGCGCAGGAGATCACGAAGTCAGCGCCCGGCCGGAAGCCGGTGCGTGCCGAATCAAATCAGCAAGACGTGGAGGCAAAGATACAACCGTTCCGCGTCTCGCGGCGGTCCGTGCTCCGGCAGCACAACGGCTGCAAGTTCTTTGAATTCCCGGGGCAAGCTCACCTCGCGGGCCATCCAGAGACTGGTGTCAGGAGCTGACAGCACAGGCTGCGGCACCTCCACCCCGGTTTGCACGAGGGTGCGGACTTTCGGTGTCCTGGCGCAGGCGCAGTCTTTGGGAGCGTTCGCCGCGCCCTTCTCCTTGACATGGCAGCAAGATTTCTCCTCGACTTTCGGCGGAGCCTCAGGACTGCGCATCGACCCACAACAGCAGAGCGGACTGCCGATAATAAACGCGAGAACCAAAGCTGTGAAGCGATGTAGCATGCGAAAGGTGAGAGGATGGGAAGCAAATTGTCCCCTCTCCAATACGAAACCAATCGCCCAATTGTTCATTTCAAATGCAACAGAAATGCACACAGGGCTGCCACGCCCCCAGGGCTTACGCATGAAGATAGGCGAGAAGGTCGAGTCGGAAAGAGGGGTCGAGGGTGGCACGGCGGCGTTTTCTGCGCAGGCTGAGTTTTGAGGGCTCGCACCGCAATGCCCGCATCACCATCTCT
>Ga0209697_10004218_pt1 | contig 18906 bp, 12 predicted proteins | sample AliMusrvi5mmetaG_FD_184115 | JGI IMG/M metagenome (GOLD analysis project Ga0209697, IMG submission 184115) | Freshwater lake bacterial and archeal communities from Alinen Mustajarvi, Finland, to study Microbial Dark Matter (Phase II) - Alinen... | ecosystem: Environmental > Aquatic > Freshwater...
CCACACGCATCAGGTGGTTGAAGGTGCGGATGAACAGGCTGCCGTGGGCGATGGCGGGAGTGGCGTGGGTGCCTTCCGGCAGGTTGTAGCGGCCGAGTTCCCGGTATTCGGGCGAGGCGGCGAGCACCACCAGTTCGCCCTTGCGGCTGATCCCGAAAATCCGTTTGCCGTCGCTCACCGGCGAGGTGTAGGTCGGGCCGGTGACTTGTTCGCTCCATGCCTGCTTGCCGGTCTTGAGTTCGAGGCAGCACACGGTGCCCTGGTCATCCCACATATAAACATGTGCGCCGACCACGATGGGTGTCGGCACATAGGGCATCTTGGCCTCCGGCCGATAAAGCAGGCGGGCCGAGTCACCCTCGACCGCCACCACGGCCCCTTCGCGGTTGCCGCCACGGCCGGCGGTCGCCATGACCAGTCCCTCGCCAAGCACCGGCGAGGTGATGACAGTGAGCGTGAACAAACCATCGACGGCCCAGCGTTGCTTGCCGGTAAGCGGGTCAAGCCCTGTCAGGCCATGGGCGGGACTGGAGATCACGAGTTCCTTGTGACCGTCCTTGTCGCGCCGCAACGCCGGGGTCGCATACGACGGTTGACCGCTCTGCCGCGGGATGCGCCAGCGGATTTCGCCGGTCTTGCGGTCCAGTCCGTGGATGGCCGCGTCCGGTGATCCCTGGTCATTGGTGACGACCACCACGTCGTCGGCAACCATCACCGACGCGCCGGGGCCGAAAGTGGCATGGAAGGAACCAAGATCGCGGTGCCAGAGCTGTTTACCATCATGGTCGAGCGCGAGGGCTTCCACGCGGTCGCCGCTGACCCAGCCGATATACACCGCCTCGGCATCGACGGCGGGCGTGGCGGCGGCCAGGCTGTTGTCGTTGTGCATGCGTTGCTCATCGCAGGGCAGCCAGGTCGTCCAGAGGATCTTGCCCGAATCCGCGTCGAGGCAGGTGATGCAGCGGCGTTTGCCCGCCGGATCCTGGCAGGCGGTGAAGACGCGCGATCCCCACAGCACCGGCGAGGCGTGGCCGCTGCCCGGCAATGCCGTGTTCCAGCGGATGTTCTTTTCCGTGAGGTTGGACGGAACATCCGGTGCCGATCCAACGCCGGTGCCATCGGGGCCGCGGAACCGCGCCCAGTCGCCTTCGGCGGCACAAGCCAGCGAGGTGGCAACCAGAACTCCGACAACCCGCCCTGCGCATGATTTGCTCATGCGGCCGAGGTTGGATCCTCACGAGAGGCATGTCAAGCCGTGGTGGCGGTTTGGAGGTGTTGCATTCGCATGGATCATCCGGGTGCGCGGCCACTTGCCGGAGCGGGACATGCTCATGCGTGTGATCTGCGACACTGCTCCCGCCGCGGACCCCGCCGGGTGGCGGCAGCGGGAGATCAGGATTCTCCGGGTCGCGCTGGCGTGCGGCCTTGAGACCCTCGACCGCCTGCTGGTCCTCAAAGAGGAAATCCCCGACGGGCAGCTTGAGTGGCTGGCCGATAACCGGCGGCGCCAAGGCCGGAATCAAGCGGAGCCGCTCGGGGGGATTCGGGAGGGCGAGGCCGATGGACCGGCTGGTGAGGCGTGAGTGACTGTTGCGGGCGGGCAGTCCGCGAATTCAAAGCCCGCGCCATCGGGCCGTGTATGTGGATGGCGAGTTGCTGGCCGTGGTCGTCTATCGGAAGGGCGCGGTGGCTGGAAATTTCATGGGAGGGGTTGCAATGTCTTGTTGGCACGTTAGAGCGGCAGGGAGACCGGCCGTCCGGTGCGGTAGCATTCGAGTGCGGCGAGGAAAATTTCGTGGGTTTTGGCGGCGTCGGCCAGGTTGCAGTGCGATTCGACACCGCGCGTCAGGCAGTCGATGAAATGATCGGCCTGGGCATGGAACGGATGATGGGAGACATCCGCCGAGTCCGGGCGGATTCCGGGGATCTCGGCCCATCCGTCGTGGCCGGGCTGGCCGGGAGCGTAGAGGCGGTGATCGCGGATCGTCCCGCGGTCGCCGAAAATCCGGATCGGGAGCGCGTAGGGTTGGATGCATTCGAAGTTGACCGAGACTTTGCCCAGTACTCCGTTAGAGAAGCGCACCAGGATGATTTCGAGGCCGTCGTATTCCAGTCATAGAGTTCGCCGAGGTCAGCGGCGGCGAGGTGGCGTTTGATTTGTTGGAACATGGGGTTCCAGCGCAGGACAAAACTGACGATGGTTTTCACTCCCGCCCGTGTCACCGCCTCCTGCATCAGGCGTAACTCGGCCAGCGAGATCGCCGCCGGTTTTTCGATCACGAGGTGTTTCCCCGCGGCCGCTGCTGTTAGAACGTTCGCGCAATGGACGTGTTGCGGGGTGCAGATGCAGGCGATGTCCACGCCGTCACAGGCGAGGGCCTCCTCGAGGTTGTCGAAGCTCTGCGCGCCGGGGAGGGCGGCTTTGGAGATAAACCGGGCGGCGCTGGATTTGCTGCGGCTTGAAACCGCCACGACCTCGGCGGACGGATGGTTTTGGAACGCCGCGGCATGTTGTCCGGCCACCCAGCCGGTGCCGTGGATCAGCACGCCGAAGCGGCGCTTTGGAGGTTTGTTAGAAGATTGCACGGGTCATCAGGACGGCTCACAGGGTTGGCGTGCTTCAGGATACGGGCGGAACGGGGAAAATCTTTCCCGCCCATGCGGGCATGATGCAACTAGCAATAAGGCCACAGGCGAATCATCTAAGGAAGTTCTTGCGTGGTGGTGGCGGCAGTGGCATCCCGCGCATCCAGGTCCACCAGCAACCGCCCCGCCGTTGCCAACCCGCCCCGCGCATCAACCGGGGCCAGCAGGGCGGCCGCGGCCACAGCAAGGCCGGCAAAGACGAAGAGCGCGGACCGTTCGGATTGGACATGTTGATGCGGATGAATTGCGTTTTGACCGCGGCAAACTCGTGCATGGAGGTGCCTTCGGCCGGTTGGGCGTTCTGCTTCATGGCGACGATTTACGGAACTGTTAGGCATGAGTTTTTTAGTTCAAAGCCGTTGCAAGAGACGGTGGCCGGACCGGAGGGCGGGGAAAAGAAGTTCTATAGGTTGCAAGAGGTATTTTTGGCTATTTTGTTCTCATGGCCGTGGCGGGTTATGTGCTTTGGATTTGGAGCACCCATGAGCCATGGGCGAGTTGGTTGCGCATGTCCGCACTGCCAACCTCGGTCTAACGTTTTGTCGCCGGTGTCAGCGAATCCTCGAATTCGCGAACATTGGCCATCACAGCGGATAAATTCCAAAACCAAATCTTGCCGTGTTCATCACCAACGACCAATTCGCCCGAACGTGTAAGCAGTCCCATGCCGTTGATGCGAGTAGGCCCTGTCAACTCGCCACGATTCCTTCCAGTGGCGGCATTGAACACACTGACGCCTGACGCCCCCGCACCCGATCCGGTGGCTGCGAGCACGTAAGCGCCATCAGGTGCCCACAGCAGCGATTGAATGCTCTCCCTGTTGCCGCCGGTCTCGAACGGCCACAATCCGTTCACCTTTGCACCGGTGTCTGATTTGAAGATGGCAATGGGCGTGCCGTCAGCGTCATCGTGGAGGTACGGATGCGCGCAGAGGGCAAGCTGCGATTCATCCGGGGAAAAGGCGGCAAACATCGTCACCTCAGATTTGGAACTCAATTGTTTGACAGGTTGGTGCCCGCCAGTGTCCCACAATGTTACGCTGCCGTCGGCCGCACGCACGAGCGCACGATGAGTCGTCGGTGCCGGAATGAAGCGGGTGCAATCACCCGGCACGTCGTCGGCATGATCGACCGGTTCCCATGTTTGGGTGTCCAGGATTTGCATCGGCGCCTGGTGTGCAAAAAGCAGCGCATGCTTGCCGTCCTGGGTGAATTGGGCTCCGAAGCGATCCTTGAATGTGCGAACGGGCTTGCGTGCGCGAAGATCGATGAGGACGGTGTCGCTGGAGGTCTGAACCAGCGCTTGGACCTTGTCAGGCGCGAACACGATATTCCTCACATCCTCCACGTCCGCCTCGGCAAGGAATTCATGGGTTGCAGGATCCCACCACTGCAAGCGGCGCCGACGACCGGAGAACAAAATTTCGTTATGGGGGGAAACCGCTAGGACTCCCTGGTTCTGCAGGCCACGGACATCGATCGAGCTGTACGCTTGAAACCGTGGAACGTAAGCCGTGCCGAACTTGACCAGACGCATCAACTCATAAATTCCGGGCGGGGCATCGGCGAGATCATAGACACGCACGCGACGCTCCGGCAGGGTCGTCGCCTCTATCAACAGCCGGCGGTTCGCAGGCGGCAGCAAGCCGTCATCATCCGGCAGGCGCGCGAGCAATCGGTCGATGCGCGCAAGCGTTTCCGCAGGCAATCGAGCGTCACTTCCGCCACCGCGGGAGCCGTGCGCACTGTGGCGAAAATCCTTGCTTTGCCCATTCGTCAACAATTCGAATTCGTCTCGGGTTTCCGACAACCGCATCGCTTGTGCGGGCTTCCCGTCCGCTTCGTCTTCGACACGGGTGAGGATCATTTTGACGTACGCAGGCTTGCCGTAAATATCGGCGGTTCGAAAATCCTTGTGCGTGTGTCGATCCACCCATTCCTGATAGGTTGTCGTGGATTTCTCATGCCATTTCGCCGCTTGGGCACGATACTCGGCGAGCGCCTTCGCGGCAGGATCGACCGCGCTTGGGGCCGGTGGCTTCATCGCGGCGAGCCGTGCTGTTGCTTCAGCATTTCCCGCATTGGCGGCCTTGCGGTACCAATACTTGGCCTGTTGAACATCTTGTCCCACGCCCTTGCCTTCTTCATAAGCGCTGCCGAGAGAGAACATTTCGGGCATGCGGCCATTGGCCGCTGCGTCGAGCCAGCGAGCGCAGATGTAACGAAGCTCATGCTGCAAACGTTCCTCCAGGCCGGCGACACCGCGGGCCTTCACCAGCGTGGCCATGGCCTCGTCCAACTGCCCCTGGGCGCTAAGAACACAGCCGAGAGCGTACAGCACTTCAGGAGCGGGGTTTGGCGTTGCGGCTTGCTCATCCAAGTGTTGTCGCATCTCGCTGAGGGTGATGCCGTCGGCAAGCTGCCGAGTCTGGTCGCTGTCGGGAGGCAGGGCGTCGATGAGATGCTCCCTTGACTCTTCGATACCGGGTGGTCTTCTCAGGGTGATCATCGAAATGTCCTCTTTGCGGATTTCGACCTTGGTGACAACGATGGGTTCACCGGACCAGATGGAAAGCAGGGGTCTGAGTGGATGTGTGGGAAAGCGGTTGATCAGCATGCCTGCCCGGGCGCTTGGCGTGAAGATAATGTCCACCTGCGTGAGCGTTTCCGGCAAGTCCACATTGTATGCCCACCCCATCATGTCACCTTTTTTCCAAGCCATCGGGCCAACCCGCCATGTGCGCGCGCCGCTGCGCAGTGACACATCGAAGGCCATGTCGGTGGGTGGCTTGTCGATCTGCAGGGATGTCACGATCAGCGTCCTATCCTTGGTGTCACGGAACAGTTGCCCATGGTGGGCGCACTGCTCCAATGCCTTCTCAATCGCTGCTCGCAGTGTCGGATCGGGTTCCAGTGCGGGGACGGACCATCTTTTGCCGTCCGGCGCTTGGGCGGCATGTGCGTCCGGCTTTTCCGCCGCATGTACAGCTCCGGCAATCAAGGCCCAACAGGCGATGTAAGCATAGGTCATGTCCTTGAGAATGGTCATTGATTTTTCCGGCGATGTGTCCGCTCCCGGTTATCGGAGGCCATCCTTCGACGTGGGGGGCGAGGGTTGATCATTCGGGGGCACCTTGATCGATCTCGCTGAGAGGTCATTCCGAGACCCTTTCTTAACCGAGACTTCTATACCAGCACTCTTCAAGCTTCCGGCAGACGTCAGGGTGACAATCTGGCCTGCCGACACAACATATTGGACTGCCACAAGGCAAACAACAATGAGGAACCATGGATTCATAATCTCTGCCAGTGTTAGTACACCACATGTGGCAATCGTCCCGTAACAGCCACCGGTGGCGCAACAAGGGGCAAATGCAGCCCGGGACGGAACATCGCTGGGGTACGACTCATGAAAGGGTTCTAGCCCTTCTGAGGCAACCAGCCAAGCGGAAAACGCAGGACGTTGGAAATGCGCCGACTGCCAGCGCAGGTGGCGGATGTCGCAAACGTGGAACGCCACGCCCTCTGGCAGTTGGTCCTTTGGCGGGATGTGGTCGAGGCCGGTGACCCGGTGCCCTGCCGTGTGAAGGTGCCAGACAACGTTGGTGCCGATGAAACCTGATGATCCGGTGACGGGGACGGAGAGCGGAGCCATGCCCGGCGGGGGAGTCAACCCGCTCCCGATTGTGCTGGGCCGTCAGGCCATGGTGCTGAGCCAAGTGGGAAACCACCGATGCATCACTGGCCGGGACCCACACGCATCAGGTGGTTGAAGGTGCGGATGAACAGGCTGCCGTGGGCAATCGTGTCAACTCAGTTGGCGCTGCTGACGAAAACCCGGAAGAAGGTGGGTTTGTTGCCACCGACTGATAAGGGAAACGGCACCGCGACGGCGTCGATCTCGCTGTCATCGGCGATGACTGTCGGAGTATCAGTGCTGGCAAACCAGCCGGCGAGGTCGGCGCTGAACTGCACCGTATAGGCAATACCCGCAGCGACATAATCCTTCCGACGGCAGAACACCGCGCGATAATCGACACCATTGAAGGTGCCTGGCGCGGCAACGACGGGACCGCCGCGCTTGCTCAAGACAGCACCTGTAAGTGCCATCTGACCCGCATCGTTGACCTTCGGATCGGTCCCGAAGGCCCATTCTAACAAGTTGATGAAGCCGTCGCCGTCATAATCCGCCGCTGGCGTCGAGTTCGGTCCGCTGAGCCCCTTGCCAGTGCTCCACTCCTCGAAGGGGGTGGGCCGCGTGACGCCGACGGTGTAGGTTTTCACGGTGGAGCCATCCTGGGCGGTGACTTCGACGTCGATGGTGTTAGAACCGGTGTTCAGGGCCAGCGCGCCGCTCGCGTTGCCGGAAGCGACCGTGGAGTAAGCGCCGCCGTTGACCCGCACCTGCATGGCGGCTGTGGCATCAGCGACCGTGGGCGTGACGGTCATGCTCGCGGTGGCATTGGACACGCCTGCGGAATAGCCAGTGGTATTGGTCGCGAACACGGGCGACAGGGTGCCGGCGCTGAGGGTGAGCGCTGAGAGGCTGGCGTTGTTGTGCAACGTAGTGAAAACCACGTCGGCGCCGGTGACGGTGCCCCAGGAATTCGTCGCGCTGACGCGGTAGTGATAGGTCGTGCCGGGGGCCAGGCCGGAGAGCGTGGCGCTCGCAGCTTGGGACACCAAGCCGTCGTTAGGTGAGAGCGTCACAGTCGTGTCCGTGCCATAGCCGGTGGTTAGGCCGCTCTGGAATTTCGCCGTGCTGGCAGTGCCTGTTGGGTTCACCGCGGCGTTGAGCGTCGCCGCCGTGGCGGTGATGCTCGTGGCCGCGCTGGTGCTGCCGATGGGCTTGGTGGACCCGCCTTGCTTGACGATGGTGAAGGTGTCGTTGCTCACACCGGTTTCACGCAGAAACGTCGCATCGAGCCGGGTGCCGCTGACGTCGAGCACGAGGGAGCCGAGGTTGTTGAGCGAGATGAAATGCGCGGGATGATTCAACGAGCCGCCGCTGGTTTGGCCCGCCGAACCGGCCACGGTGTAAACCGCGCCGAAGTGGCTGCGGTTGCCGTAGAGCGGCTTGACGTAAGCGCCGTTGCCGCCCACCCGGCCGTCGCCCGCGTTCTTCTTCATCGCCGCAGTCAGCGTGGTCGAGAGCCCGTAATGGCCGTCCAACAGATAGCTGCGCTCATAGCAATGGCTGTGGCCGCAAAGCACCAGATCCACGCCCCCGGCTTCAAGGATCGGGAGGAGGTTGGTGCGCATCTCGATGAGTTCGGTCTCGGTGTCCGAGTCATGGGAACCCTTGGTGTAAGGCGGATGATGGAAAAACGCGACGATCCAGGTCGCGGTGGTGCTGGCAAGATCGTTGGTGACCCAGGTGGCCATCGCGCCGTTCGACGCGCGGCTTGCCGTCATCGAGTCGAGGCTGATGAAATGCACGTTGCCGTAGTCGAAAGAGTAATAGTGTTCGGTGCCGGACGCCACACCGCCGCACTCGCCGTTCTTCGGGAACGTGTAGATGCTGAAGTAGGGATAGGTGTCAACGTATGCTGTGGCTTGGTTCGTCTCGTGGTTGCCGAGGCAGGACCAGAACGGCACGCGGTGCATGAGGCTGCCATAGATATTGAAGACGTTCGACTGGAACTCGCTGTCGAGACCGGAGTTGTAGGCATTGTCGCCGAGTTGGAGCACGAAGTTGGGATCGCGAGCGCCCGTCCAGGTGTAAAAGGCGTCGCGCACGCTGGTCTGGCTCGAGGTGCCCGTGCCCGCGTCACCCAGCACCCACACCCGCGTGTTAGGCGTGGTGCCGGCGGTGGGCGGGGTCGTGAACTTGTGCGCTGTGTCGCCCCCGGCGAGCGTGTCATACGCGGAACCGATGTTGTAATAGTAGGTCGTGTTAGGCGTAAGGCCGGTTAGTGTCACTTCGTGGTCGGTGACGGCGGCACCTTCGCTCGCGGAACTGGTGAGCGACGCCGGAGCGGCACCGTACTGCACGCGTCCCGCGATCGCCTGGCTGCTGCGCCAGCGGACGGTCATGGTGGTCGGTCCCGCTTGTTGCAAATACGCTCCGCGAGTGAGCGTGCCGCTGCCTGGGGCGGGGTTGACAGTGATGCCAACGGCGCTCGAGGTGGTGACGTTGCCGTCGTTGTCGGTCGCCCGCGCGGTTAGGCTATAACTGCCGGCGGCGACGCCGGTCCAGGCATACGTGTACGGCGTGGCCAACGCTTCACTGAGTTTGGTCGCACCGTTGAAAAACTCGACTTTGGTGACGGTGCCGCCGGTGTCGCTGGCAGTGGCGGCGAGGTTGATCGTTGCCGGAGCGGTGAAAGTGGCGCCGGCAAGCGGTGCGGTAAGCGCCACCGTCGGTGGGGTGCCAACGATCGCGCCCGCGGAGGTGAGCGTGACATTGTCCAGACCGATGATCTGGTCCGGTGAAGTGGCCACGGCGTTGTCATCCACCCAGCGTAGTTTGAGGGTCGCGCCTGGTGCCCAGTTGCCGCTCAACGTGAAAGTCGTCGGTGCCACCGTGGTAACGCCGACGGTGTTGGGGACCTGCACGCCGCTGCCGCTGAGCGTCGGATTCAAGGCTGAGACGTTGGTCCAGGTCGTGCCGTTGTCGAGACTGTAGAAGAGCCAATAGCCGGGCAGTTCATTCGCCGTCCCCACTGCGGCGTAGCGGCGGATGTCATAGCCGATGCGCACCGACGTGATGGTAGACGTACCCGTGTTGGCGACTTGCCACTGGATGGCTGTACCGGCATTCGATGTCGGGGAAGTGGCGAGCACGCGGTCCGTGCTGCTGGCACCCTTGGCGTTGTAGCCGTTGTTGTTGGTTGTGGATGGGGCATCGTTCACGGTGAGCGGGGTCGCGGCGGCAACCATCGTCGCCACACTGGTGGTGCCGGTGCCCGGAATCGCAATCGAGTCCGTCCAGCTCGCGTTCGAGCCACTGTTGGCATTCCACATCGACCAGCCAGCCGGCGGACTCGTGCCAGCCGTGCCCATGGAATCGAAGTTTTCCGAAAATGACACGGGAACGGCTTGCACGTTGATGCTCACCCCGGCGGAAGTCGTGACCCCGCCGTCGTTGTCCGTGGCCTTCGCGGTGAGCGTGTAGCTGCCAACCGCCACGTTGTTCCAGGTATAACTGTAGGGAGCGGAGAGTGCTTCGCCGAGCTTTGTCGCGCCGTTGAAGAATTCCACTTTGCTGACGGTTCCATCGGTGTCCGAGGCGCTCGCGGTGATGGTGATGTTTCCCACATAGATCAAGCCCGGGGCCGGAGTTGTGATCGCCACGGCAGGCGCAACGTTGTTGGTGTTGGTCACGCTGATGCTCAGCGGCGCGGAAATCGTCGAGGCGCCGCCATTGTCGGTGGCCTTGGCGGTCAGAGTGTAACTGCCGGTATAGACGTTGTTCCAGAAGAAGGCATAGGGTGCGACGGTGGCTTCGCCAACTTTCGTGCCGTTGGCAAAATATTCCACCTTGGCGACCGTGCCGTCGGCGTCCGCCGCGTTGGCGGTGAAGTAAACCGAGGCTGGCGCATCGTAGATCCCGCCGGGATCAGGCTCGCTGAGCGCGACGCTGGGCGGCAGGTTTTGCACCGTAATGTTGGCCACCGCGGAAATGCTGTCGAGTCCGGAGTTGTCAGTCGCAACCGCGGTGATCGCGTGATTGCCTCCCGTCGCGCCAAGCCACGCGAAGGTGTACGGAGGGCTGATCACCTCGCCGAGTTTCGTTCCGCCATCAAAGAACTCGACGCGTGCCACGCTGCCGTCGCTGTCGCTGGCAGTGGCCGTGAGGTTGATGGTCGAGTTCAGGCCGAAGCTCGCGCCGTCGGTCGGACTGGCGAGGGTAACCAGCGGCGCCGCTGGAAGCGCGGTGCTAAAGCGGCGCGTGGCGGTGGTCACCAGGTTGCTGCCATCGTTCGCAGTCGCCTTCCACTCGCAGTTCTTGCCCGCTTCCAGTCCGGTCCAGGTGAGCGAGGAGGAAGTGCCGGCGGCAGGCACCCCGGCGGTGCCGAGCGGAATCCAGTCGGTGACGGCCGTCTGCATGTTGTAGGACAGATCGTAGGCCGGTGTCCATGACGGGATGGCATCACTGGCATCCACCGCGCGATTCAGCGTCGGCGAGTAGGATTCGACGTGAATCTGGTTCGTCGCCGGCTTGAAGGTGAGAACGCGCAGGAACCCGTTGCCGCCGTTGCTGGCTTCCTGGTAGTCGGTTAGGATGGAATAGACCGTGTGGCCCAGATAGGTGTCCGCGCGCTGGCCCTCGCCGTGCACGTGGCCGCAGAGCATGAGGAAGAGGTTCGGATTGTTCTTCAGCGCATCGTAGATGTCCTGGCCCTGGGTGCTGAATGCGGCGGGGTTGCCCGTGTTGAGGATCCAGTGGCTGGTGACGATCGCACGGCGGCTTGGATAGGCTTTGAGCAGAGCGTCGGCCCAGTCGAGTACCGGCTGATAGTAGCTCTTGGCGCGAACGTCATATTCCATGTGGATGATGATGAAGTCCATGCCGCTCGCGCTGAAGAGTTCGTAGTTGTTGGTGTTTGCCGGCACGCCGCCCTTGGTGCCGAAGTGGCCGCCGTAGTAGGGGCGCTTGTCCCAGCGAGTGAAATTGAAGTACTGGTTGAAATAGTTCGTCGTGCCACCCGCGTCGCCGATGGGCTGCTGGTCGTGATTGCCAGGTGCCACGCCCCACGGCAGGCCGTGCGGGCGCGAGGTCGTCGCCGGATTTTCGACAAGCTTCTGCGCGGCGTCGGCCACCTGCCACTCGCTCTGATAGGTGTCGCCGTTCTGCGCGATGTCGCCCATGTGGCTGACGAAGACGATGTTGCGCGTGTTGCGGTTGTCCACGCACCACTGGGTCTGCGCGTTGTAGATCGCCGCCACCGCGCCGGTGTCGATGGCAGGATTGCCCGTGGTGGACTTGGCTCGCGCCGTGTTCTCCGAATAGTACTGGGTGTCGGGAATCGCGACCACCGCGAAGTCCGGACCGGGTGTCGGCGGCGGGGTCATCCGGCCATAATAGGTGACCGTCTGGGCGTCGCCTTCGGTGTCGGTGATGCCAAGCTGCAGGCTGGTGGAGGAGCCGATGCCGGTCGCGTTGTCAGCCGGCGCGGTCATGGTGACGACCGGTGGCTGATTCGGCAGCACATGCACCGTGACCGCCGCCGACGTGCCGGTCGCTGTCATGTCGTCGGTGGCCTTGGCGGTGAGCGTGTAGTCGCCAGCCGCCACATTCGTCCATGCGTAACTGAACGGCGCGGCCGTCGCTTCTCCGAGTTTGGTGGCACCGTTGAAGAACTCCACCTTCGCCACGGTGCCGTCCTGATCGCTCGCGGTTGCGGTGAGGTTGATCGTGGCGAGAGCTGTGAAGGTCGCGCCGTCAGCGGGTGAGGAGATGGAGACAACCGGCGGCAGAGTGTTGGGCGGCGAGACATGCAGGGTGACCGCCGATGAGGTGGCCGTCGCCCCGAGATTGTCCGTGGCCTTTGCGGTTAGAGCATAGTCACCCGACGGAATCGCGGTCCAATGATAGGTATAGGGGGCGGACGTCACCTCGCCGAGTTTGGTCGCGCCCGCGAAGAACTCCACCTTCGCCACGCTGCCATCCGCGTCGCCCGCGGTCGCCGTCACGTCCAGGGTCGCGGGCGCATTGGCGGTCGTGTTGTCGGCAGGAGCGGTGAGCGTGACGGAGGGAGGCGTGTTGGTCACAAACGGATAGCCGTCCACCCAGAGCGGCCCGTTGGTCAGGGTGCCTACCGGAGCACCGGCCACGCCGACGCTGTTTGCGGTGGTGGTCCCCGTGGCATCGTTCAACCCGTAGCGACCGAGCAGGCCGCTTGCCGCCGCGAGTTCGGAATCCTTTGCCGCCGCGATCTGAGCGGCGCTGCGCGGGTAATTCCAAATCCGCACCTCATCAATGCGACCGTTGAAAAAGCCCGCAGCCGCTCCCGTTGAATTGAGGGCCGAGCCGATGGCGAAGTGCTGAATGCTGTCGTAGCGCGGGATCGCGGTCGCGGCTGTCGTCGCACTGCCGACCTGGGTGCCATTGAGGAAGAGCGTCCAGGTATAGGTGGCGTTATCGTAAGTCGCCGCCGCATGATACCACGTGTTATACACAATCGCCGTGTTGGTACCGGTGACGGGGAAATTCTGTCCCGCACTGTATGACGTCGTGTCCGGCCGGGTTCCGCCGGCGTAGGATTCAAAATCGGCGGCGAGTCTGCCCGCCGCGTCGATGCCCAGGAAGAAATTACAGTCCACGGTTGAGCCGTCGTTTTCCGCCCTGCCTTTGGCGACAAGGGGAACCGCGGTGAGCCCGCCCGAGCCAGTGCTGGTCGTGACACCCGCGCCTTCCTGCCGGAACCAGCACTCAACGGTGAAGCCCGTCGCGGGCGGCACATCGACGTTCAGCGCCGTCGCCGCTCCCATGGTGACGTAGTCATCCACCCCATCAAAGAACAGCCCGGACGAGGGCGCGCTCATGGCTTGGGAGCCAACCAACAGGCAGACAATGGCGGCATGGATCATCCGATTCTTGCTGGCAGATGTTGAGCACGAGGTGATGCGGGTGGTTGCTTGGATCATGAGGGTCACCGTGGAGTTGGAGTGGGCGTGGCGATGGTTTGTGAAGTTGTCGGCAAGGGGTTGGCGAGCGCCTTGTCCGCCCGCTCCGCGAGCACGCTCATGGCGTGGGAGCCGCGCTCGAGGTTGGGCAGGCCCGCGATGCGGTCGCGCAAGGCCGTCCACGCGGCGCGGGCCTCCTCGGTGCGTCCGGCCTGGGTGAGCAAATCCGCGCGGCGTGCCATCCACGGCTCGGGACGCGGCGCGGTCTTCTGCATCGCCGCCACCCGCGAGAGCGCGGCATCGTACAGGCCGAGAGCGGATTCCAACTCCAGGGCCTTGAGGGCGAGCGACGGAATCTCGCCGAGTTTCCTCATGCCGGCTTGCAACACCCTCACCGCGTTTTCCGGATGCTTTTGGGCAATCATCGCGTCCGCTGTCTCCACGTAGAGATCGGGCTCCGGATGCGTCAGCTTCGCCAACGCGGCCTCAAAATCCGCGACCGCCTCGTCCGGCTTTGCCAGCTTCAGCAAGACGCGGGCCCGGGCCGCGTAACCTTCCGACACCTCGGGATGGGATCGCACAAACTCGTCAAGCACCGCGCGCGCCGCCTCGAATTGGTCACCGGCCATCAGCGCCTGCCCGCGCACCAGCCCCACGGGATGCTTGCCGGGCGCAAGGCGTTCCGCTTGCTCCACATCTAGCAAGGATTGCCGCCAGTCGCCGTGCAGGAAATTCAAGTAGCCACGATGAAACCAAAGTTCCGCATTGTCGGGCGAGGCCGCGATCAACTCGTCGGTGCGCTGAAGTTCCTCGTGATAGGCGCCGTGGGCACAAGCCGTCCGACAGCAGAGCAAACCCGTCGCGAGCAGTAGAATGACGGAAAAGAAGGCCTTCATAGGATTACCGAGCGGCAGCGGAAAGACCTGCAACGCCGGAGGCTGGAATTCGAAATCACTCGCGCGACCGGAGTTTCCAGAGGACCAATTCTGAATCGGGTGAGAGGCATGATGGACATTGCGGTATGATAACCGTTCATCCCGCCGTTGCAAGAAATCTTGATAATTTTTTAGCCAGTTTTCGTTGTATTGCCAGTTCCGCCGGTGAAGCAAATGGCCGGCTCCTTGCTCTCCCGTGACGCCGCGCCCACCCGCCAGATCGCGGAAGGGGCCAAGGGCAACGTCAGGGCGGCGATGAGATGACAAATGATGTTTTGCATGGGATTCAGGAGCTTCGGATTGGCTGACAGCAAGGGGATCGACGACTCAAGTGGAGCCGCGCGAAAGTTTCCCTGTCCCCGGATTTCATTAAAAAGGAGCCCGGAAATGAATCCGGGCTCCAGGTCAGGCGAACCTGCCAGATAGCACAACCAACCGCTAGGCTCGGCGGCGACGGGCGAGGAAGCCGAGAGCACTCAGGCCAAGCAGGCCGAGGGCAGTGGGCTCCGGCACGAGGGTGCCGGAGAAGATAATCTCATCGTAGGCGAAGGACTCCGCGGCCTGGCTGGAGTTGCCGTTGGAGCCGAGCTTCAGCACCACCGAATTGGCCGCCACGCTGTCTGGAATGGCGTAGGTCAATGTCGCGTAATTCTGCTTGATGAGGCCGATGTTTTGGCTGTCGAGATCGCCGCTGGACGGTCCGGTACCACTGTCATACAAAGTCTGGGTCGTTGCATCGCTGAAGGTGAGAGTCGCCGTCAGCCTGTCCAGACCGGTGTCCCCGGGGTTGGCGAGTTCGTAGGTGGTGTTCGCGAAAAGCACCTTGACCTGCCGGACCGGAGCGAGGTCCACTCGCGGGCAGAATCTCCCACACCTTCCCCCGCCCCCTTGCGCCGCCGGCTCGCCGCGCCCCACCTTGGCGGTCCGATGCGCGGCCACCATCTGGACAAGATCCGCATGAAACGCTCGACGCCACCGCTGCTAACGGCTGAACTGTGACGCGGCGCAGCCTGAATCGAATCGCGCAGCAGTCAGCCCCCGGAACAACTTGAAAATGAAAACTCCCAAACTCCTTGCCGCCACGCTCGCATACGCGCTGGCATTCACGAGCGCAAACGGGCAGCAGTTCCCGCTGCCCAAAACTGCTGCCGATGTCGCGTGGATGGATTACGACGCTGCCGTGATGAACGTCAGCGTGGCGGAGGCAAACGAGCTTTCCCCCCAACGCCGCTGGACGTCGGATGAGGCGTGGGACTGGTACAAGAAGCAGCCGTGGATTGTCGGGTTCAATTACGTGCCCAGCACGGCAGCCAACACGACCGAGTTCTGGTCGGCGGAGACCTTCGACGAAAAGACCATTGACCGCGAACTCGGCTGGGCCGCAGGGCTGGGGTTCAACTCGAGCCGCGTCTTCGTGCAATACCTCGTTTGGAAACAGGACGCAGCAGGACTCAAGCAGCGCCTGAACACGTTTCTTTCGCTCACCGGCAAGCACGGCCTGACGACCACGCTGGTGCTGTTCGATGATTGCGCGTTTGGCGATCCGGCGCAGACCGAGCCGTACCTCGGCAAGCAGCGCGATCCGATTCCCGGCATGATCCTACCAAGTTGGACGCCCAGCCCCGGCCATAAGACGATTTCAGACAAGGACAAGTGGCCCGACTTGGAAAAGTATATCAAGGAAATCGTCGGCACTTTCCGCGAGGACAAACGCGTGCTGATGTGGGACCTCTACAACGAGCCGTCCGTTTCGCTGCCGCTGGTGGAGGCGACGTTCGGCTGGGCCCGCGCCGCAAAGCCTTCCCAACCGCTCACCATGGGGCCGTTTGGCGGTCCGGCCGAATTCAGCCGCCGGCAGATCGAACTCTCCGATGTGATCAGCTTCCACTTCTACGGCAACTACGAGGGCTTGCGCGGCCAGATCGCCAGCTACAAGACGCATCTGCGGCCGGTCATCAATACCGAATGGATGGCGCGGCCTACTGGCAGCCAATGGGCAACCGACCTGCCGCTTTTCAAGTTAGAAGCGGTGGGCTGCTACAACTGGGGACTGGTCAACGGCCGCACGCAATGCCAGTTCGCATGAGTTCCTTGAAGATCGTTTGCTCCTCATCCTTGGTAATTGCCCGCTTTTGTTTCGCGCGCTCCTTGCCGATGCCCAGCTTGTGACACGGGTTGAACAGACACCACCCTCGTCTAACCGACTCCTGAATGACGCAGCCGAGCGTCTTGAGTTCCACACCAGCGGTATTGGAGCACGCGTTGGTTTCGGAAGTGCGCCACTTGACGTAATCATGGCAAAGGCCATAGGTGACCTCCTGGGGGTGCTGGATTTTGCGCAACTTCAAGAAAGTGGAAAGGGAAGACCACGAATACTCCATCCGCGTGCGCGTGCCAGCATTAACGTATTTGTACTTGATCCAGCCAGGCACCCAGCGATCCAACAGGGCCTCGGACCCGTCGCCGCCAGTCAGCGCCTCGGAACTCGTTTCCTGAGCCACCATGTGGTGGATTTTCCGCAACGCCCCCTTATCCGCGCCACGCACCTTACTAGATCGCTGCCCCCACGTTCCATCAGCTCGCCGGAAGCGAATCCAGTAAAACGGCGAATCCTTGCGGGTGAAGTAGCTGGCCACGGGCGGAATGTAGCACAGCGTAGCAAAAGGAGTCAACATGAATAAGCAACAATCAGCAATTTCAGCGGAAAACAACCAAAAACACCCCGTACAGTGTTCTACCAGAACAGCAACCGGTTCGAATAACAATTGTTAAGGCCACACGTTCGTGAACAAAACTGTTAGCTATGAAATCCATCGGCTCACTTGCGATCCTCTTAGTCCTATTCCTGCTCATGCCGAGTTGTAGGAAGCCGACGAACGACCAAGCGCTTGCCGCGAAGGATTCCTTTGGTCACGACGCTATCAATACAGGCGCAAATGATAACACGACCCTTGACGAGGACATGTTTACTGATGAGCCATATGACTCGCCTGGCATGTCTTACTATAGCGATTACCCGTCAATAGAGAGAGTTTTGGGCCAGCCCTGGGATAATCCGAATGAATCGAAGAAAACAATCTTGGATTTTGCTTGCGTCGTCCAAATTGGCGCGACGGGAGAGTCGGCAGTGAAGGAAATTGTCGCTGGCCACATCCCATCGGACATCAGGGACTATATTCCGATTGGCGCGGTGTCAGGGCGCTATCTTATTTGTAGTACTATTCCATGGGGAGGGTGGCAGCTCGATCCTAAGCATGGACGGCCCATTTTTGTGGCTTGGCTTAGAGCTGATGACAGTTTTTCATACGGGTACGACGACGAACTCACCAGCAATTTGGAGAACCTTCGAGAGAAATGCGTATATACCAACTAGCAATACTACGAGAGCCTGAATGCCAAGCTATTAGTAGTCAAGGAGAACCCGAGACACGCTCCAGAAAGCTAACAAGCCGCCGTAGCCGACCGGCATCAGCACCACAGTTTCACAACAACCACACCCCAATCGCCCGGCGGCTAGGCTAGGCGTTCGGCAAGAAATCATGCTCCCCTCATCAGACGATCTGAGACGAATTAGCCCGGATCCTACACGACTGCTGGAACTGGTTGCAATTGTGGCAGGATGTCTCTGGGGATTTCTTGGTCTAGTGACTGGCCTGGCTGCAATATGGTGGCCTAGCCATGGCATCCTCGACAATTCACCTGAAGAGTGGCTCATAGGAATGCTCTTGCTCTCCCTGATATTCGTGGTGCCAGCGTTGCTGTCATGGCTGTGGGATCGTCGAGTGAACTGGCTTGTCAGACCGGATGGGGTTACGGTCTTTCAGGGAAATCGGTTGCACAGATCATTCGACTGGTCAGATATAGAAAATTTGAATGTGCTGCGCTACGCACTCGTTGTCCGGCTAAAGAAAGCCCCATTTACAGAGAAGTTGCATTGGCCGAACAGCAGCGATTCCACGTGGTTCCAAACCTCTGTTCGAGACAGACTATCAGGTAAAAACAGAAGAACTGGAGCCGAACAATTCACGCCTGAGAACCTTCCATAAGCTTTTCAAGTTCATGATCACTAATCATTCATTTGCGCGGTCTCAGCTCTTTTGACGTTAGGCCACAAAAATATGAGAGCGGTCATCATACTTTCGATTGTCGCGTTGGCATCATGCGCCTGGGCTACTGAGGCACTAGACCTTGCCAATGGACGTTCACCTGATGGAGGCTTTTCAGTGCGTGTCCGACCACCTACAGACGCAGGAGCACTACCATCCATAGAGGTCATCAGTGTTACCACGAATATGGTGATCGGATCGACCCACACAGGTGGTTATGCTCACTATCCATCAGTAGCTGAGGACACGTCGACAGCAGTTCTATGGTCACCGGATTCGAAGCACCTCGCATTGATGACACGGGGAACGAAGCGCTCCACTGAACTAAGACTATACCGGGTAGCGGCATCTGGCCTGACTGAGATCCTATTACCGTCCCCCACGGATCGAGCCTTTCAGCTGTTGAAGGCCACTGAGTCGTATCGGAGCGTATTTCAGAGACCACAGAAGTGGATCGACAATGAGACGCTCACTGTCCGTGCCAGTGGCGACATCAAGAACCCTGCTGAAGAAGGGGTTCCAATCTGGTATGAAGTGGATATCACCTTCAACGCACGTTCCCCCGCCCATTTAGCCGCTTTCCCTTATCCATCTAGGCAATCCGCTGATTTTCTGTTTCCAATGTAGCCATACATTTGAAAATTATTT
>Ga0209697_10004236_pt1 | contig 18851 bp, 25 predicted proteins | sample AliMusrvi5mmetaG_FD_184115 | JGI IMG/M metagenome (GOLD analysis project Ga0209697, IMG submission 184115) | Freshwater lake bacterial and archeal communities from Alinen Mustajarvi, Finland, to study Microbial Dark Matter (Phase II) - Alinen... | ecosystem: Environmental > Aquatic > Freshwater...
GTCTTGCCATGTTTCAATCCGCGCCCCCCTTGCGAGGGGCGACTCCGTAGATAGGGCAACGGGGTAATACCTTACTCGTTTCAATCCGCGCCCCCCTTGCGAGGGGCGACAAGTTGATTCTGGCCACACCCCACCATTTTTCGGTTTCAATCCGCGCCCCCCTTGCGAGGGGCGACTCCGCCGCGCAAACCCCACCCCGGTCTTGCCATGTTTCAATCCGCGCCCCCCTTGCGAGGGGCGACGACAAGGCGATTTTCCATTCTATCGAGTCTCTCGTTTCAATCCGCGCCCCCCTTGCGAGGGGCGACACAAGGGATTGCCAAGCATTGCCAGCAAATACACGTTTCAATCCGCGCCCCCCTTGCGAGGGGCGACTTCCTCGGCGGTCCATCCGCCAGACGAGCGGGCGTTTCAATCCGCGCCCCCCTTGCGAGGGGCGACACATGCGCACGCCCGCCGGGCTTGACGGGTACCGGGTTTCAATCCGCGCCCCCCTTGCGAGGGGCGACGTCCCTACCCCGGACACCCGACATGCGCGAGCTGTTTCAATCCGCGCCCCCCTTGCGAGGGGCGACGTTTCCTCGGCGGTCCATCCGCCAGACGAGCGGGCGTTTCAATCCGCGCCCCCCTTGCGAGGGGCGACCATGGTTCACCTTCCCGCGTATGGTAGCGGCGGGTTTCAATCCGCGCCCCCCTTGCGAGGGGCGACTAGGTGGGCGGCGTGGTTGAGTGGTCAATCCATGGTTTCAATCCGCGCCCCCCTTGCGAGGGGCGACATTTTCGGGAGCCGATTGTGACACCATATCGTGTGTTTCAATCCGCGCCCCCCTTGCGAGGGGCGACCCAGACGGTGCGCCAACATCAGAGGCAGTCAGCGTTTCAATCCGCGCCCCCCTTGCGAGGGGCGACTCCCGTAACCGTGGACGTAATCACATCGGAGGGCGTTTCAATCCGCGCCCCCCTTGCGAGGGGCGACCGCTCCCATCTTGTCCTCCCGACCCGTCTCTCTGTTTCAATCCGCGCCCCCCTTGCGAGGGGCGACTAAGGCTAAGGTAGGGTGGAGCCTGTCAGACACCGTTTCAATCCGCGCCCCCCTTGCGAGGGGCGACCTGCAGCACGAAAGGAGGCCGCATGATCGCCATTGTTTCAATCCGCGCCCCCCTTGCGAGGGGCGACCATGCCGCTGAGCCCCGTGGTTAACCCCTGATCTGTTTCAATCCGCGCCCCCCTTGCGAGGGGCGACTCCATCGTCTCCTCTATGGTCGAGCGTGCGAAGGGTTTCAATCCGCGCCCCCCTTGCGAGGGGCGACTAACTCGTCCGGTGCCTTCAGCTTGACCTGGACGTTTCAATCCGCGCCCCCCTTGCGAGGGGCGACAAGCACACCGTTGTTGATATTGGGCATTCGTTAGTTTCAATCCGCGCCCCCCTTGCGAGGGGCGACCGGTTATTACTATCAGGGGCGAGATGTGAAAAGCGTTTCAATCCGCGCCCCCCTTGCGAGGGGCGACCCATGGCCAAGGAGATCCCGGGGGATGCGATGTTGTTTCAATCCGCGCCCCCCTTGCGAGGGGCGACCGAAAGGAGCGGGAGATCCGGGAAGGCCGGAAGGTTTCAATCCGCGCCCCCCTTGCGAGGGGCGACTGGCGATCGTCCGGTGGGCACTCTTGTGGGGGGATGTTTCAATCCGCGCCCCCCTTGCGAGGGGCGACAAACGCCCGAGGCGCTGGAGGCCTACCCGGCATGGTTTCAATCCGCGCCCCCCTTGCGAGGGGCGACGGTGCTGCAGCATGAGCACCTGGCTGGACATGGCGGTTTCAATCCGCGCCCCCCTTGCGAGGGGCGACCGTGTATGCTTATGGGGTAAGTGGCTCTTTGACCGTTTCAATCCGCGCCCCCCTTGCGAGGGGCGACTGATAGAGGCCATGCTTCCGGCCCTAAACAACTGGTTTCAATCCGCGCCCCCCTTGCGAGGGGCGACCATGGTTCCGCAAGGATGTGATTCGCCTCCTCAAGTTTCAATCCGCGCCCCCCTTGCGAGGGGCGACCCTGTCCAAGTGTGCAACCGGCGGCCATCGCTCGTTTCAATCCGCGCCCCCCTTGCGAGGGGCGACTGCAAACCCTAACCCATCAAACCCCCACCACTAGTTTCAATCCGCGCCCCCCTTGCGAGGGGCGACTGTGGTTACTGGGTTGCTCACAGCAACGAGAGCACTGTTTCAATCCGCGCCCCCCTTGCGAGGGGCGACCGGCAACCTGTGCGGACTCGTCATCAGTCAATCCGGTTTCAATCCGCGCCCCCCTTGCGAGGGGCGACTTGCCAGTGCTGGCAAAATAAATAGCTCCCAGAAGTTTCAATCCGCGCCCCCCTTGCGAGGGGCGACTCGGGTGTCCGGGGTAGGGACTGGACACCGGAGGTTTCAATCCGCGCCCCCCTTGCGAGGGGCGACGGCGTCTCCTGCGTGCAATAAGCGACACCCGCAGGTTTCAATCCGCGCCCCCCTTGCGAGGGGCGACCGCGTTAGTCTGGAACGTTTTCCGCTCTAGGGAAAGAATAGACTTATCCGCGAACCCATGATTTCGCGACCGCGATTTTATGAATTTGATGATGTCAAAGAGCAGAATCCCTAGGATTTGAGCCCAGCGCGAACCTTCTAGTCTTTTCAAGACCACTTGGGGTTCGCGCGATAAGATCCTCCAGCCGGGTCGATACTTGAATCGAACGAAATCATAGAATCAGCGGCCCCTCAACATCATATCCTTGTTTGGCCCCATGGTGGTCGACGCGATGGTGCCAGTTGGAGCCAAGATGATAGAACCGCAGACTGTCAGTCTCCAGATCGATGATTTCCAAGAGCCGACTCTTCAGAGTGACAAGCTGTGCGGGATCCACCTTGCACTCGAAAACGGAATTTTGAACACGCTGTCCGTAGTCTAAGCAGGTCTTAGCGGTTCTTCTCAAACGCGCTCTTCCCGCCGGAGTGGTGGTGGCTACATCATAGGTGACTAGGATATACATGGGATTAAAATCTGAGATTGTCGTCCATGCGTGTTAACGGGCGAGGAAGGCGGGGTAGGCATCAATGTCACCGCGAAGGTAGCGAGCAAGCAGTCTTGCCTGAAGATGAGGCAGCAGGCCAACTGTGGTTTTTTCGTCGAGAAACGGGTGGTTGATTTCATCCTGTTTCCGCTCCTGCCACGCGGTGAGGACTTTCTTGCGAGAGTCATCCTTTAGCAGCACGGCCCCGTTTTCCTTGATATCGAAATCCTTGGCCGTGATTTGCTGGCGATTGAAGAGAGACAGCGCAGTTCTATCCGCCAGAAAGGCTCGAAATTCCTCCATCAGGTCGAGCGCGAGTGAGGGGCGTCCGGGGCGATCACGGTGGAGGAAGCCACATTGGGAATCGAGTCCGCAGCTTTCCAAGGCACTCCGGCAATCGTGCATGAGCAGAACGTAGAGGAACGATAGCAGGGCGTTCACGGGATCAAGAGGAGGACGCCGGCTCCTTCCAGAAATCGTGATCTCAGGATCATGATTCGTTAGAAGATGAGGGAACGCAGCGAAGTAAGCAGCGGCGGCATCTCCTTCGATGCCCCGCAACGTATCGAGACTGCTTGCCTTGGAGACCAGGCCGATGCGCACGGCGAGAAAATCGGCCGCTTGAGTAAGGGCATTGGCCCGCCCAGCGGATTTCTCGCCATGGTCGCGTGCTGCCCGCATCAGAACATGGCGGGAATTCGCCAACTTGGCGGCCACCATGTTAGTAGCGATAGCCACCGATGCTGGTTCATGATCCGCACGCCTGTATTGCTCACGGCGCAGCAGAATATTGCCGGAGGTGAAGCCATTCGAGCAGGCGAGGAATTTCCCGTGAGGTGTGTGAAACGAAAGCGAGACCTTGGCCTCCGCACACGCAGCCATTAGAGCAGCGGAGCAGGAGATGTCCCAACCGAAACAAGCGATTCCATCTAGATTGTGTAGCGGCACACGCAGCTTGCTCTCACCTTCATGGCGGATTTCCACCGCAGCACCATCCTTGCGCAGGTAGGCACCTTCAAGTGTGACAAAGAGGGTATTGAGATGCTTTTTCATGGGAGTTGGGTTTTGAGACTGTTGGAAAACCATGCAGCCGCGCCTTTCTTGAATCTCATCGCGTGCGGTTGGCATTCGTCGATCAATGAACACGCGTCACAGCGCCGTTCATTGTATTCCGCAAGAGGAGTGCGCCCTTCGGCAAAATGCGCACGGACTTCTGACGCCGTGGTCTTCACCAGTTCCCTCAGTTCATCATCAAACTTCACCTCCGTCCGTCTCCGCTTCTCCCCGTAAAACAAAGCACCGCACGGCACGCGGATATTCAACATTTCCTCCAGACACATTGCCTGCGCACACAACTGCACTTCGTCCGCCCGGTGCGCCTTTGGCTTGCCGCGTTTGTATTCCACCGGCCAGACCTGTCCGTCTGCATGAAACTCCACCACGTCGCATTGCCCCGTCAACCCGTAGGTTAGAGATGCTACCGGCATACCACGGGTGATACGTACGCCTGCTTTGGTTTCATCTGCACCCTCATGGGCGTTCTGATGCAAAACCCGGCCTTCGGCAGTGAACTTGTTCTCCGTCCATGCCTGCTCCAGATGGATCAGAGCGCATTGCCGCGGACAATACAGCCAGTGCTGGAGCGCAGAGAGCGGTACTAGTTGGTCCTCGTCATACATGATCAGGGCGGTTCCTCCTGCACGATGCTCTCGATTTCCCCGACACTGAATTCCACGCCGCGCAAGCGGAACAGTGGTTGCGCAAGGGAGCCCCTTTTTGGATCGTTCACCCACTCCAGGATACCCCGGAGCGGTTTGGCGTGATCTTTGAGCGATACACGGACCCGTCGGCTGAGAATCACTCCCCAGCGTGATTCAAAGGCCCGCTTCTTCTCATCTAACTCCTCACGCCATTTCCTGAACCCATCTTCCGGCCCTTTCGCGTCAAAGTTAAATTGCCCTTGGTCGAAGTTCATGGGGTGATATCAGGTGCATCCATTCGCCGACCCCATCGTCTCACCGGTCTCGATCACGCGTGCCACTTTTCCGCCGCATGCCGGGCAGAAGCCACGCAGGATAATGTCGCCAGAGGGGTGAAGTTCTCCACTCGCGTCACGAATCCCTGTGCCATCGCAGGTGCCGCACCAGATGCGCTCCAGAATCAATTGTTTTCCGGCATCGCTCATGCGCGCCCACCGCTGCATCGCGGCGGGCGTTAGGTCAGGAGTGATGTGCATGGCCAGATCCGGCGGATGATGGTGGTATCAAAAGCCCTCTACAATCTCTGGGATCAACTTGGATTGCTCCCCGTAATTCAGAGATAGCGCTTCCTTCGTGAGTTCCGCGCCGGTCTCCATTGCATTGGCAAGTTTACCATGAACTTTTGCCGAAGACACGTCTCCGCTGGGACAACTGTGTTCCCACCAAACCAGCTTCTCTACCGCCATGCTTCCATCTGGACGAGCGGATGAGACGTCATTTTCGAACATAGTCCGTAGAGCCTCCTTCAGCTGTTTAGCATCATTATCACTGAATCCTGTGCCGGTTTCATCCGAAGCGAGCTGCGCGTTAATGCTGCCGTAGAAAACGTAGGTGCCTTGATCAACTCTGTGTTTCATACCCATCGTGTCAGCGCCGCGCTTTCCGTCTTTTGTGTCTTCCAGATTAGTACTCTTGGTGATCTGAATGCTGCTGACTGTAACCGGCTCAATACTGAATGCGGGATGGACAGAAACGGGACCTCGGACGGGAATTGAAACACCCTCACCTTTCGTTTTTCCTTTAAATGGAAAGATTTGACCAAAGGCGCGAACATCGAACCACTTGGCACATGCCTTCTGTTTGAAATCCTTGGATTCGGTTTTAAGGCCCGAGGCATCAATACGGGCTTTTATGCTTGTGAATTCGTCAACCCTGTTATCGTCTGATTGGACAAGAATATCCTGGCCCTTTTCTCCGTCCCTGGACATTCGCATGATTCGATTGCGGATCTTACGTTTGATACAAACGTCAGAGATTTCTCCTAGGCCGTCATAGTTGACGCGAGGACGATTGCCATTCAGTGGATCGCCGTTGGGATTGGCATTTTTAACGGTGAGAACGACTGCAAAGTCGATTTTTTTGCTAATGCTCATAGTAGTAAATGGTGAACTGATTTAGGATTCGAGTGAACTTGATTCGTTGGTTTCTGCGTCGATTTCTTTGAGTTGTTTTTTCCATAGGGCGGCATGCTGAGAGTGGTATGCTAGTAGAAATTCGCCTGAAAGCTTGGTATCTTTATCAAACTGATCGGCGGTGAAAAGGTCCATGACTTCCTGCATCTCTTTTTGGTAGAAACCAAGAAGGCCTGGCGCGTTTGAGCGCAGCCGTTGCCTGGATGGTTCAAGGGCCAGCGCAATCGTCCGCCAAGTGGAAAACGGGTGGTCAGCGAAGCGTTGCATAAAGCGTGCTGCGTTACTGTCTCGCTTTTCACCAGCAGTCCTTAATGCGCTGCTTTCGAGGTGATCTGCGATGGCTAGGAGTCTTCCGTATAGGTAGTCTCTGGTGGTTCTATCACGTTCAAGTGCCATAGTATGTTGGTGTTGGTTGAGATCGTTTTGTTGTTTTCGGTAAAGCGAGCAGGCGATGCCGAGGCATTTTTCCCATTCCCAGTGGTCCATGCTCATGCGAGCAGTGGCTCGCCGGATGCAGTTTTCGACGATGTCACGGGGTAACGGAGCGCTTTCAATGATGCAGGGAAGCAACCGGCGATGTGTCGCAGCGACGAGCTTGTCGTCCAGACGGGTCCCGTAGGCACATGTGGCAATGTCTTTGGGTGATGCCGCGCCGACGAAATGACGTTTTTGGCCGAAATTCTGAAACCAAGCACATTCCGTATGCCAACGCTCCAAGCGCTGCAGGAATTCTGACGAGGCCAACTCCCGATAGTAGGTCATCGACATTCTTCCCGGCGTGGCGGAGTCGAGAGCGAGCACGATGATTTGCGCAGTGCTGCCCAAGTCTGCTTGGTAGCCACCAATTTTTTGCTTCAGACGCAGTGCGAAATCTTGAGCTACTTCTGCATGAGTCGGTAACGCGAGTGATTCGTCGGTTTCGGGCGCAACGTAGTCGTTTTCCTCACTGAGCAGACTGAAGGAATCCACCACAATCGGCGGCACGTTTTTTCCTGTAACTGCCCAGGCAACGATTGCTTGCTCTCCATCTCGCCGGCCTTGGCGGGCAATCAACCAGCGCAAGGCATTGTGGGCTTTTTGGGTGACGTCGAAGCTGACTCCACAGGCTTGAGTTCCATCTGGGTCTGTGAACCGTCCACGAAACGTGAATCCGCTACTGTCATTGGAGGAAATGAGCTTCGCCTTGTCGGCGGCGTGTCTGAGTTTCGCTGGATGTTGTAAAGCCAAAGGAACGTCGGTTCCTGTGACATAGCAGAATCCAGAGGACTTTTGGTTGCTCACGTAATACTCGCTCCAGCTCTTCCAGACTGATTGATCCATAAAAGTTCGCGACTCGTGATCATCTGGAATCTCCACAGCCCAGCGAATGAATGAATCCTGAGGGGTGCTTGTTGCAGGCAATGCCGCAAATATTTCGGGCGGAGTGGCCTCTTCAGATTTCCATTCGGAAATCAATGACTTCGCGCCGCTATTGCATTGAAGAATACGCGCTTCGACGAGATCGAAGATCAGTCTCTTTCGTTTCACATATTCCAGAACAATCTTCACCTTGGGATGAGCAACCGGCGATTTACACCAATCCGTAAGCAGGTTCACGTATGATTCGTGAGGTTCTGTAGGTTCTGTTGCAAATCCAGATGTCACAGTGCCCTCGTAGTCGAGAAAATCTCCAGCCAAGTATTGAAGCTTGTCACACAGAGGATGGCACGTTGGTTTTGAACCCGAACGACCTCCTGATGATTCAGTGCAGGGGACTACGGTCCGTTGCTCCATTTTAGGGAGAACACGGGCTCGAACAAAATTTGAATTGCCATCCAGGGTGACCTCAATTTGGGCGTTCTGCGTCGTATGAGACAGAGGCAACAGCGGGTCAGGATCGTTAGCATCTCCCACACTTGCTGCGCAATTTTCGTAGGTTCGGTAAAGAGTCTCAATCCAGTTCATTCGAAGAGTCCTTTCTCGTTTAGTCCTTCGGTTTGAGGGCGATTGGCTTCCATTTCACGAACAAATCTTCGTGTGATTTCCGGGCTGCTTGGATGCGGGTAATCGATGACTCCATTGCGGACAACCGCGTGCCAAAACCGACTGTGCAGCTCGGATTTGCCAATTGAATCTGGATAGTCGAATCCATGAAACATGAGTCCGTAGCCAAGTTCTCCTGCATCATCGTGAGGTCCCTTACCGCTGCCAAACTCGCAGGGTTCGACGTAGCCCTGGCAATCGCGCGTGCCGAGGAAGATGTCGCGCCGCCCGCCTTTTTTGAGCATTCGCTTTGCGACGTCAAAGTGTTTTCCTTCAACTCTATCATATTCGAGGTCATCCCGGTGGAAATTCCACTCGAAGTGGGCGACGACTTGGTATTCGACCTTTGATAGGTAGGTGTATGTTGCCAGAGTATTGAAGGGTTCCTGCTTTTTGATCGCTGGATCTTTCATTGAAGGATAAATGCCGCTGATATTGATCGGCTTCATGTTTTTCGCCTCCGTTCGGATAGGATTCATGATGCGGACCCGATCTATGACCCACGTAAACGTGGGTTTCCAATAAATGGACTCGGTGATTCCCTTTATCGCTTCGTAAGTCGGGATGTGATAGGAGCACTTTTCGCCGCCGATGCGGGTGAGCGGATCAGTGAATAGCGCGTAGCGTCCCCTAACAATGAACGATAGGCTGTTTTTCGGTGTGGTATAGCTCATTAGACGTGGGTGAAATGGAGTTCGGAAAGTGCTTCATGGGTGACTCCCAAGTCAGCGTGGTAGTGTCTTTCGTCGAGATAGTAAATTTGAGAATTTGGCTGAACTTCGCGGATTGCCAGCACTTTATGTAGCTTGTCGATCATGTTTGGGAAAACGTTGACTGTGAAATGCTGGGCTTTTTTTAGCAGAGGAATTTGTTCGTTCAGTGGGCAATTTTCGTTGGCGAATGCCGCTGCCATATCACCGATCAGCTTCCTGCCTTCTTCACCGTAAGGAACGAGTATACCGCGAGTCGGGGCATCAATTACTTGGAAGGTTTGGGCCGCAGTGGAGAATGCTTGTTTGAGAGGTAGGGCCAGGGCATCCCTCGAATCCTCACGCTTCGCGGATTCGAGACTGGCTGGATTCATGGTGAGCAAATCGAGAATGTTCGTATCCTGAGCGATTGGAGGATTTCCTTTGCCCGCCTTAAGCAGGTAGGTCATTTCTTTTGCCCGCCGGAAGAAGTAATATTCGTAGAATTGCTGCATGGTTTCCTCTGAGAGGAGATCATGATGAAACCGGGCGGGTTTCGCCTTAAACTCCCCCAATATTCTGGCGGTTATTTCCTGGGCAGTGGAAATTTCCGACAATCCTGTACCGAGGATTTCTTCTGAAAAATTGAGGATGTAAACGTAGCCAATCGTTCGGTTTCCATGACGATTGCAGCGGCCACCTGCCTGAGTGATAGAATCCATCCCGGCAAGCGAGCGTATGACACAGCCGAAGTCCAGATCGACGCCTGCTTCGATGAGTTGGGTGCTGACGCAGATAATCGGTTTACCAGCGTCTGGATGCAGACAGGATTTGATTTCGTCGATTTTACTACGGCGGTGCGCGGGACACATCGAGGTACTTAAGTGCACGATCAAAGCATCTGAGCTTTCGCGGAGTCTTTCGAACAAGCGGCGAGCTGAGTCCTTAGTATTGCAAACGATCAGGAGGCTTTGATGAAGGGCGAGTTGTTCGATGGCAAAGGTTTTGATTTCTTCGTGACTCCATTTTTCGACACGGCACTTGTCGATGATCTCCGTGCGTTTGAGTTCATGAAAGAGACGGCGCTTGTCGCGGACGATTTCATTTTCAGAGGTGATTGGGAGGGCGCCCTTCGATGAATCCACCCTTCCGAGCAGAGGTTGAGTGGCTGTGCAAAGAACAACAGTAGCACTACAGAAAGATGTTAGAAAATTGATCGCGTTGTTGAAAATGTGAATGGTTTTGACGGGAAGCGTCTGAATCTCGTCGAAGATGAGGATTGAATTGGCGAGTTGATGCATCCGCCTGGTGGCGCCCGTGGACTTCGCAAAGAGCGAGTCGAGAAGCTGAACCGACGTTGTGAAGACAACTGGGGCATCCCAGTTCTCCGAAAGAACACGATTCCTCCAATTATCGATTTCTGGGACGAGGTTGGTGTGGTGCTCAAGGACGTTATCGTTGCCTAGAACTTCGCGCACTTCTCTCGCATTCTGATCGATGATTGAAGTGTATGGGAGAACGTAGATGATCCGCTCAATGGCTGGTTGCTTGGCTTGGGCTGCTCGGTGGAGCGCGAAGCGGAGACTTGCGAGGGTTTTGCCGCCGCCAGTTGGGACGGTTAGCGTAAAAAGACGTTCCGGCCGAAAAGCAGCTTCGAGGCATTCTTGCGAAATTTGATTGCGCGTTTCGTCGATTGGGTTTCTGACTTTGAATTTATCAACATGTAGGTCCAATTTTTCGGCGAATGCCTGCCATTTCGGCGTGCGTCCAGTGGTGCGAAACTCGGCACTCTTAGGCTTTTCGAAGTCGGCAGTGTTGAGTCGGTCCGCATCGAGCAAGCAACTGAAGAGCGAACGCGTAAGAAGTCCGTAAAAGAATAGTTGTGCCGTTACTCCTCTTGCATTCTGGTCAATCTTCGCGATAAGGATTTTGAATTCTGTCAGAATTTCCTGAGAACTAAGAAGACCTTCAATTTCTGCGATGATTTCTGGGTCAGCATTATTCAGCGACTCTACGATATGTGTTTTTTGCCTATCTTTCCCCAAGCGGTTCAAAAATGGAGATTTTCCATCGAGTGCTATGAAATCCTTCAAGCCTGTTCGGCTATGGTGGGACATGAGTGCCACGGAAAGAATTTGGGCTAAGGAGCGAGCGAGTTTTCCATGATTGAGCCGTTCCCAAATCATCTGCGCACCGGCAGTCGCATGGTCGATAGTTCCCTGTTTGGAAAGGGAAGCTGCCCGGACGTCATCGCCGTTCATACCCGAAATTTCCCGAATATATATCTGAAATGCGTGCGAGTATTTGCCCAAGTCATGACATAATCCGAGAAGCCGTCCACACATGGGCAGTCCGATTGATGCCGCAAATGACTCAGAAAGAGCCGCGGTTTCCGTCAGATGCAGGGCGACGGTTTGAATCAAACCATCTCTTTCCCGGCGGTGGGCAATGAAGTGTTGTATCATTAGCAATTACCGGGATAGATCGGACGGCTGTGTGCGTAGGCGGGCACGATGGCAGGAATTGGGCGGTAGGCTTGGAAACAGATAGGGAGTTCTAATGAACAGGTCAAACTGAAAATCCAGAATGATGATATTTTTAGAGGTCAGGGGTAAGATGACGCATCTTCGAGGGGATCGTTGAAATTGTCGGGAACGACAAACTCGCCTTTGCAGAGTCCAATCGGCCTTGGAGCGAGGGGGAGTCCAACTGGGAGAAGCATGGCAAACGGCACGTGTTCTTGCTCGATGAATACGGCTTCACCGGACCGCATGCAGGAGAGGATACGGGGCGATAGGGCGATTTCCTGAGCGTCGATGGTGAGCATGTTGCGTGCTTGTCCTTGGTAGGTGGGCGATATTGCCGAGGTGTCCATGTTAGAGATCGAGGTGGCGGCATTTTGGGCAGTTCTTGCGCTGGCACTGGTCTAGGCCCTCACCAAATCGAGTGAAGAGCGGATCCCACCGTGGGGGTTGCGTTATCGGGAAGAAACCGCTTGGGCACTACAGGATTGGGTGTCATGGAGGAGCTGAAGTAACGGCGGGTGGGACAAATTCCAGATGGGGGAGCGAGTGTCATGGAGTTTGATGCCGCAGGACATGATTTCAAATCGGTTTCAAAGTGATTGCATTTAGCATGCGGCGCGGTATTATTGCGGCATGAATGTGATGACGATTCGCAATGTGCCGGACGAACTGCGTGAGAACTTGAAGGCTGAGGCGAAGCGGAACCGCCGCAGCGTGAATCAGCAGGTTCTGGTGTGGTTGGAGGCGGCGTGGCGTGGACGGAGTGAAAAGCCCGGAGATGTGGAGGCGGAATTGAGGGAAATCCGAGCATTGAGACGCGGAGTCCAGCCGATGAGCGCGGCAGCAATAGATGCGGCAAAGCAAGAAGGCCGTGCCTAGTAATGCCACGACTGGAACATAGGCGTTGCGTATCATTTGCTTGAGAGTAATCAAAATTCAGTTGAGGTCAATTTAAAACAATAATTGCTTTTTGATTTTCACCCCTTAGGATTTGTTTATGAACTCAGAGGCGATCCTGGTGGACTGTTGTGCGTTGGCCGATCTTTTCGTCGGGGAGGCGGATTTCGAGCAGGCGTCGGCTAACCTGCGGCGGAAGTTTCCGATTTGGTATTCGCCGGCATTGATCAAAGCCGAATTCGGCAACGTGTTGAGAACTCAAGTTCGGGCGGGAAAAATGACCGCGGAAAAAGCGTTGGAGATTTGGTCGGTGGCCATTGGCAAAGTGTTGTTGTGTGAGGAGGCGGATGGGGCTGAGATCTTGAAGGAGGCCAACGCGAGTTGCCTGACTTTTTATGACGCCACCTACGTGGCCACGGCACGTGCGACCGGCCTCCCGCTGTATACGCGCGATTCTGACATACTGAAGTATTGTCCAGATGTGGCTCAGCCAATAGTGGATGCTTGAATCGCCATGATTTTGTCGGTGTCCGGTGATCATTTTGTCGCCCCGGGCACTGCGGATTGAAACAGTTGAGGTCAGTTTAAAGCTGCTGGAAACCGGAGGAAAATCCTCCGGTTTCTTTGCATCCGGGTCATGTGGGTGGCTGAACATCAACTTATAGGCAGAATGCTTTCGGATCGTCGGCACCATCACCAAATGGAGTGAAGAGCGGTTCCCACCGTGAGGGTGTTTCCGGGTAATCCGGGTGGGTGTGTGCGTAGGCGGGCACGACTGGAGGGAATTGGACGGCAGGTATATAAACAGATAGGGTGTTCAGATGGTCAGGGTCAAACAGGTAATCCAGAATGATGATATTTTGGAGGTCAGGGGGTAAGACGACGCATCTTCGAGAGAATCCCAGATTTCGAGGGGATCGTTGAAATTGTCGGGAACGACAAATTCGCCTTTGCAGAGGCCAATCGGCCTTGGGGCGAGGGGAATTCCATCTGGGAGAAGCATGGCAAAAGGCAAGTGTTCTTGCTCGATGAATACGGCTTGACCGGGCCGTATGCAGGAGAGGATATGGGGCGACAGGGCGATTTCCTGAGCGTCGATGGTGAGCATGTTGCGTGCTTGTCCTTGGTAGGTGGGCGGAGTGGCCGGAGACCAAGGATGAAACCGCGCTCGCCGAGCGCGACGACAAGCTCGGAATCACCACGGGCAAGACCCCGGTCAGCAAGTCGTGGTTTTACGACCGCCACGGCATCCCATTGCCCGCCGAGGGCGACGAACTGCTTTACCCGCCCGCGGCGGAACCTGTCGTGACGAATCCGGAGGATGGGAAACCGCAGGCAGGAATCGAGGCGGCGGATGCCAGCGGCGTCTGGCAGGATTTTCCGCTGGGCTCAAGGCACCCTTGGAATCCCGCGCCGTGAAATGCCACAGATCCGCAGAGGTGACAGATCGGCCATGGTGCAGTTCCTGCGCTCGCGCGGGATAGAGTCGCGGCAGGAGGACGTGGAACCGTCCACGCTCAAGCCCTCACAGGCGGAATATTCACCGGACAAGGTGGACACTGCCAGAAACATCACAGGCGGCACCCGGGCCATTCTCATTTCCAAGGATAGCCATGTGTTAGACGGCCATCATCAATGGCTGGCAGCACAAGCCAAGGGCGAGCCCATCCGCGCCATCCGTCTGCTGGCACCCGCCACTCGCGCACTGATGATGATGCACCGCATGCCCGGCAGCACCGTAGCCTCATGATCACCATCAAGCCCAAGCGCTGGGACTTTCTCACCATTCCCCTCGTCCCCGAGGCCAAAGGCTTGTATGCGGCCGCATACGTCCGGAAAACCGGGAAAAAGCTCTTCCGGCCCCGCAGGTCAAACGGCACCTTGTGCCATGTCCTATCCGCCAAGGACCCCTCACAGAAATGCGGCTTCCGCAACATCTACATCCTCGACCGATGAACAACGCCGGAACCGGGGTTTCCGGGCCGGAATCTGAATTCTCATGCCCGCGTAGCGGCACGAGTTCTCAACCCCAACAATCCCATTTCGGTAATAACTTTTGGCAATCAGTATACGGCCTTAGTTGAATCCGTCACCCGCGGACCCCGCCACCACGACCATCCTTGAACTGGCCCGGCTCTGGAGTTGGAATTGCCCATTTATGGCGGGGCGGAATTATGGCGGGGCGCATTTATGGCGGGGTGGAATTATGGCGGGGTGGAATTATGGCGGGGCTTTCAGGATATGCACGGCAGCCTGTGCAACGATACGGAGGAAATCCTCATATCCTAACTTGTCACCGGTGTTGGTAGCGCATATACGGGAGTCCGCCCGGGGACTTTGTACGGCATTCGCTCTCCTGCCCTCCCATGCCCGCCAAAAGCAAGACCGCTGCTCCCTTAACGCAATGACTCTCTCTGAAATCGAACTCGAACAGAACCTCATTGAAATACTCCGCAGCCTCAAATACGCATACCACCCGGATAGCCCAGCCAAAATTGAACAAGGCAATGCTCGATAGCATTCCCATTCCTCACCCCTATATCACAGTGCAAAAGGCAATCGCCAACTGCCTCACATCCCTCGCAGACCTCATCGCCGCCCACACCCAAAAGCTCGATCCCCTCAAGACCCACAACACAGGGCTGATGCGGCAGCTTTTTCCATCCCCGGAGGAGGTTGAGGCATGAGCGCGGCGCTGGAGGCAGAAGCGGCCCATTCATCGCCCCACCTCTATTTCGTGGACGAGACCGGCGACGGCGTGATCTTTGACGGCAAAGGCCGTATCTTGGTCGGCACGGGCAAGGTGCAGTCCTATTTTACCTTGGGAATGGTGGAGTGCTGGAGCATGGCAGCACTCATCGCGGATTTGGATGCCTTGCGCGCCCGACTTCTGGCGGACCCGTATTTCAAGGATGTCCCCTCCATGCAACCGGCATCAGGGAAGACCGCGCTTTTTTTCCATGCCAAGGACGACCTGCCGGAAGTCCGCCGTGAGGTCTTTCAGGTGCTCCAGCGGCATGACTTCTCCTTCTATGCCGTCGTCCGCACCATGTCGGTGGTGGCCCGGCGGGTGAAATCCCGCAATGAACGGGATCCGACTTACCGTTACCGCCCCACGGAACTCTACGACAGCGCCGTCAGACGTCTCTTTGACAAAAAGCTGCATACCCGCCCGGCCTTCGAGGTGATTTTCGCCAGCCGGGGCAAGGCCCGCACCCAGGCCCTGCGGGAACACCTGCTGAAAGCGCAGGCTGAATCACGCAAAGCCGCCGATACCTTTCCCGATGCGTCGATCCAGGTGCGCGCCATGCCCGCGCACCAACATGCAGGGCTTCAAGTGGCGGACTACTGCCTGTGAGCACTGCAAAGGCTCTTCACCAAAGGAGAAGACCGGTTTCTTTCCCTGATCTGGCCGAAAGTCGGGCTCATCGTGGATGCCGACGACACTTCGGAAAAACCGTATGGCACCTATCACACCCGCAAGCGCCCGCCGATGAACGATCTGGGCATAAAAAATCGGAAGGTAGAGGATTGAGCGGCGGACCGACAATCACACGGCATGAAGCCGAATTTCACCTTCCGATGAGGAGAAGCTACTTTGATCCGCCGAGAACCGCAACTCAATTTTTACAACTTAAATTTCACAACCCGCGTTTCCCAATGACCGACACCAACCAAAAACAATTGGGCCAGACTCTCAGACTCTCTGCTCCTTAATGTGCGCATGCCCATGGCCACACGGCTTCCGCAACATCTACGCCTTAGTTGAATCCGTCACCCGCGCACCCCGCCAGCACGAGCATCATTGAAACGGCCCCGGCCATAGGCCTGACCAATTTTGGCGAGACGGAATTATGGCGAGACGGAATTATGGCGGGGTGGAATTATGGCGGGGTGGAATTATGGCGGGGCTTTCAGGATATGCACGGCAGCCTGGGCAACGATACGGAGGAAATCCTCATATCCTAACTTGTCACCGGTGTTGGTAGCGCATATACGGGAGTCCGCCCGGGGACTTTGGACGGCATTCGCTCTCCTGCCCTCCCATGCCCGCCAAAAGCAAGACCGCTGCTCCCTTATCGCAATGACTCTCTCTGAAAACGATCTCGAACAAAACCTCATTGAGAAGCTCCGCAGCCTCAAATGCGAATGCCGTGCAATTTACTAACGAATCTATCCATGAATAAAATGAACCTATATCACGGCTCAGTAGATAAATACGCCTCCAATGAGATTATAGGACCGTTCGTAAAAAATAGATGTTCCGAGAGAATAAAAAAGCCAAACGGCTCTCTCTCCGGAGATGACATACTGGAATCATGTCGCCCTCGGACAAAATTTTCAAGAATTGATTCGGTGTTTGCGTTGGATCGTCCCGAATATTGTTACGAATATATTCGGGCAGATTCGAAATATTTGCTGGAAGAAAGTTCTCCTCTGATTAATATTTATGAAGTTGTTATGGATTCATCGACAGCGTGTCCAATGGCTCTGGTGAATCTTATTAAAGACGGCGAAAATCATTACCTTATAAACGAGTATTGGGAGCCAAGACTTACGTGGAATTTTCTGGAGTATTTAGCTCCAACAATGCAAATCGTAAGAAGGCTCGATGAGCCAAATATCATTGAGATTTGCGAGGCTAGAACCAAATATAATTTGGACATTAAGCAGGGCAAAAAACTAATGGAAACAATAACCACGGAGACGAGAAAGTAGACGCGACAGACCAGAATCAACTCAACAACCTCAACCGCCCTGCGCCATGCCCGCAGCAGCACTAGACGTCTTTGGGGACAGTAATTAATGGTGCCAACTTAAAGGACTTTTGGGATAGCGGATTCCGAGATCGACCTGGCGAAGACCCATGGCGAGTTGCTAGAAATCGAGAAGGCTATTCAGGAGGCAACGATTAAACACAATGAATTCCTGAAAGAGCTAGACCTGCCACCTTTGCCATAGCCCAGCAATGACGCTGCCCAAATCGAAATTTCAGTCCTGCCATCATCATATGATGGTGCTTGATAAAAGCGGCAGCCATGGTATTGTTCCACGGTAGCCACGCCATGAAAGACTCCATCCAGCAGATGTCTCGGGAGTTGCGAAAGATTCGCATGAATCAGCCAGTGCTTTCATCGGAAAAAATGCGCGAACGCTTGGAGGCGAACAGTTCGGACTACGCAGCCAAGCTTCTCGATGCCCTCCGCAACGGTCCCAAGGCCCGCTCCCCGGAGGAAGCGCACGGGAAGCCGCCGCAACCGCCCGCAAGGAAAAGCTGAACCGGGGCCTGACTGACGCCATTTCCAATGGGAAACAAGGGAAAGGTAGCCAAATATCGCGAAGCACTCGACAGTTTCCCACAGAAACCAACTCTCACGTCCGTGACGGCGGGCGACAAGATCGTGCTTGATAAAACCACGGATTCTGGCATTATGAACCCGTTGACCGATGATTCCAAACGAGACATTATCCAAGACGCAGAAGCGCAAAAGCTACCTGGAACAGATCAGGATTGCTCGCTCAAATCCACCGCGGATAACTTCCGAGCAGTTCTATCAACAGATGGAACGCTCCACGGGGACAAAGACGAGGTGGATCTTATCCGGCAGCAATTCGTCGGAATTGCCCGTGAGGCATCGTTGAAAGGATGTCTTCTTAAGGAGCAATTCCTGGTGACGAAGGGCGGCGTTGAGCATGACGTGGTGTTTGACCACGAAACATCAACGGTTCTGAAGTTTACCAAGCCCGGAAAGGCGGCGTATGCAGTGAACTTTGATTTGGGCACCCCGCAGATGGTTCCCGCGTTGCCGTTGGAATACTAGGATAGGCTGATGCTTCAAAACGAGATTTTTGGGGACAATATACGCTTTGTCGGGATCGGGGGTGACGAGGGTGGAAGGCAAATCATTACCAGGCAGGATCTTGTTACCGGGAAACCGGCCAGATGGGAAGACATCACCAAACTCATGGTGAATGACCTTGGATTCTCCAAGCTGAGGCACAATCACGGCATTGGATACGAAGATTCCTATGCGTTTGTCAGTGAGGATTCAGCCGTTTTCGACATGCGTCCGGCTAACGTGTTTGTGACCGATGACGGATTGATCATACCCATCGATTGCATCCCGGTAAAATTGCCTCCGGGAAAGCGAGCGTTCTTCGACAAGTAACGGATACCACTCCCGAGCGTAGGCCTTTTCCCGTCCCGGCGTAGAGCGGGGGCATGTTATACCGCCTGTAACTGCTTTCCCAAGCCATGATCGACACATGGCTGCGCCGCCTTTTCGGCAATCTCTTTTGGCAACCAATTTAGGCCGCCCATTCAAGGCTGTTACCATTGTGACGCGGAAATCCCAGAGCGTTGCCCTTTCCAGGGTAGCCGGTAGCCGGTGCCCGGCAACCCTTCGCTATGTTACGTATCCCCGTTGGGGATAGGAGGAATTAGGAGTTTAGGAATAGTGAAGAAAGAGGAAGACGAAGAGGGAAGAGAACCACGCATGGGAATGTC
>Ga0209697_10004238_pt1 | contig 18849 bp, 15 predicted proteins | sample AliMusrvi5mmetaG_FD_184115 | JGI IMG/M metagenome (GOLD analysis project Ga0209697, IMG submission 184115) | Freshwater lake bacterial and archeal communities from Alinen Mustajarvi, Finland, to study Microbial Dark Matter (Phase II) - Alinen... | ecosystem: Environmental > Aquatic > Freshwater...
TTTTAATGGCGGTCATACCATCGTGACCAGCGGGTCGAGGCGACCGGCGCCTGGGCCGGCGCTAGCCACCGCCAGTCGCCGCTCGGAAATCCCGCTGGAAGGGGATTCGAAGGGCTCCTAAATCCAGACTGTGCGCACGCCGGAGATGGGCCTTGTTCCGTCCCCGGTTTTTCGTGCCTGGAAAGCGAAGGATTATGAAGTCGCCACCCGCCGCAAAAACTCCGCCGGGCTGACAATCGGGATTCCCTCAAACCCAACCCCACAGTACCGGGAGACAAGCTGTCCATTCCCGCCAGGATTTGATCCCAAAGAATGCCCGTGAAATCGGGCCGAGTCTTTGTCCCTCCGGGACCGAGGCAGTAGCGCGCATCCTAGCCTGACCAGCAAGGCTTATGGAAGATTTTACCTAAACTCTCTCTGCGTCCTGCCGATATACACTTAGCACTGACACCAGCGTCGCGAAACACCGCGACCGCTTGGGTCGACGACGAACGGTGAGCGGAAGCTTTGCCGCTGGAGGCAAAGCCGCGCCGGACCAGGCATTGCTGTTTATGACAACCAAACCGCAAGCACCGCCCCGATGCCCGGCCAGAACCTGGCCGGCAAATACCTCACCTTCAGCCGCAGCATGGCCAAGATCAAAGGCGTCCTCAAGGCGTTACTCCATATTGCCAAGATTATCGGCGGAGAAACTGTCGCTCGCCTGACGACCACCTCCCCGCTCACACACTAAAGATTTCAAACTCGTAACTCCCTCAACCAAACAGAATTATGAATCAATGGACCATCGGTAAGAAACTCATCACCTCCTTCCTGGCCGTCGCGGCCATCACGCTGCTGCTGGGCCTCGTCGGCTACTACGGGGCCGCCAAGAGCACCCAATCCATCAGCGAGATCGGCAAGGTGCGCCTGCCTAGCGTCGAGTCCCTGCTGATCATCAGCGAAGCGCAGACAGCGGTGGACGGCGCCGAAAATGCGCTATTGAGCCGGGACATCAAACTCAAAGACCGGCAGGAGAAATACACTACGTTCGCGGCTGCCTGGAAACGCGCCGACGATGCGTGGAAGGTCTATGAGCCGTTGCCCCAGACCCCCGAGGAGGAGGCCACCTGGAAGAAGTTCGTCCCGGCCTGGGAGGCATGGAAGAAGGATCATCAGACCTATGTCGCCCTGTGCAAAGAATACGATAAGACCGTCGAAGCCCAGGAGAAAGGGGCCGAGGGCTACTCCAAAATGGCCAATCAGGCGCTGGTCATTAACGCGGAGTCATTTGTCAAGGCCAAGCGCTTGCTGGACCAGGTTGTGGAAATATACCGGGCCAAGACGGACAACGCGCAAGCGACCAACTACGCGCGGGGGGATTTGCTGACCGTCCACTCGCTGCTGACTATCAAAGAGGCGCAGACGGGGGTGGACGCCGCGGAGAATGCCCTGCTCGATCGCAGCGGCAGCCTGGATGATCGGAAGGCCAGTTACGACCGCATCGCGGCGGCGTGGAAGCGGATCGAAGCCGCACGGAAGGTTTATGAACCGCTGGCGCAGACGCCCGAAGAAGCCAAGCTGTGGAACGAATTCGTTCCGGCGTGGAACGAGTGGAAAGGCGACCACGAGGCGTTCGTCGCCTTGTCCAAGTCTTACGATACCACCGTGGAAGGCTACCGTCGGGGCAACGAGCTTTACAAGAAGATGACTGAGCAGGGGCTGGTTCAAAATGCAATCACCTTTGGCTCCGCCGAAACCCTCCTGAACAAACTCGTCGAGATTAACGAGACAGTCGCCGCCGAAACCACCAGGACGTCCAGTGCCCAAGCCTCGGTTCTCAAGGGCTTAAGCCTGGCTGCCATGATCGCGGGAGTGGTAATCGCTTTGGGTATGGGCATCCTCATCACCCGGGGTATCAACCAGGTCCTGAAGCGAATTTCCGACAGCTTGAGTGTCGGCGCCGATCAAACCGCCAGTGCGGCGGGCCAGGTTTCCTCTGCCAGCCAGTCGCTGGCCGAAGGCGCCAGCGAACAAGCCGCCTCGCTCGAGGAAACCAGCTCTTCGCTTGAGGAAATGTCCAGCATGACCAAGCGCAACGCCGAGACTGCCGGCAAGGTCAAGGAGTTGGGGAGCGACGCTCGTAAAGCCGGCGACCTGGGCGTGAAAGATATGGCGGCCCTGGTGACAGCCATGGACGCCATCAAGACCTCCAGCGCCGACATCGCCAAGATCATCAAGACCATTGACGAGATTGCCTTCCAAACCAACATCCTGGCGCTCAACGCCGCCGTCGAGGCGGCCCGAGCCGGCGAAGCGGGCGCGGGGTTTGCGGTGGTGGCGGACGAAGTGAGGAATTTGGCGCAACGCTGTGCCCAGGCGGCCAAGGAGACCGCCTCCAAGATCGAAGACGCCGTGCAAAAGAGCGCGGTGGGCGCGGATATCAGCGCCAAGGTGGCCAAGAGCCTGGAAGAGATTGTTGGCAAAGCCCGGCAGGTGGATGAGATGGCAGGCGAAGTGGCGGCGGCTTCCCAGGAGCAAAGCCAGGGTATTGCGCAGGTCAACACGGCGGTGACGCAGATGGACAAGGTGACACAGAGCAACGCGGCCAACGCTGAGGGAAGCGCGGCAGCGGCGGAAGAGTTGACCGCTCAGGCGGAGTCTTTGAAGGAAGCGGTAGCGGAACTGCTGCGTTTGGTGGACGGCCAAGCTCGTCAAGCTGCTTCGGCTGCCTCGCTGAATTCGGCGTCCCACAAAGGTGGCGCGAGGGGAACATTTGGCAAACCACATAATCTGGTTACCGCCTCCGCCCACGGCAACGGCAAAGGCCATACCATTGTGACCAGCGGGTCGAGGCAGACAGCACCTGAGCCGGCGTTAGCCACCGCCAACCGCCGCTCGGAAATCCCGCTGGAAGGCGATTTTAAGGATTTCTAACCCTCAGATCCTTCGTGCGCCGGAGACGGGCCCTGTCCCGTGTCCGGTTTTTCGTGCCTGGAAAGCGAAGGATTATGAAGTCGCCAGCCACCGCAAGAACTCCGCCGGGCTGACAATTGGGATGCCCTCAAATTGCCGCAGGGCGAGCAGATGCTTTTTGTCGCCGCTGACGATGAAGTCTGCTTCCGACGCCAGTGCACATTCCAAAATCATTTCGTCGTCGGGATCAGGCGTTGCGCCCGAAGTGCGTTCGACAGGGAAAACCAGTTCGGCGGATTGGGCCAATACCTCCGCCCAGGCCACGCATTTCCGGCTGGGATAGTCCAGACGGAGTTCTTCCATCGTTTCGTGATATTCGGCGAGCAAGGGGGGGCTGACCACCGCCACGCAACGCCCATGCGCCCAAGCGGCCAAGCAATCAAACGGCGCACCCCGCCAAAAGCTCGCACTGGCGACGACGTTGGTATCGAAGACGACTTTCACGCTTTAACGCGGCGGCGGGTGCGTTGCACGGCGGCGGCCACCGCAGTTTCATCCTGACCGGTCAATTCCGGCAGATCGCGTCCGCCCAGGAGCAGCGATCGCACCCGCGCCGGCGTGAGAGCCCGGCGTTTGCGCATGACAATAAGTCCACCGGAATAGCCAACCTCCAATTGATCACCGGGTTTGATCCGTGCCATTTCACGTATGGCTTCCGGGATGACCGTCTGGCCCTTGACTGAAACTTTCGCAATCATGCGGTAAGACTAGCATTACTTGGGTAAGAATCAAGATGCTCGCAGCAATGCTGATTATGGCCATTTCGCTAGGAATCTGCCCCCGCGATATGCGGGAGTGCCGGAATTGTGCCATAAGACCTCCCGGGAAGAAATCAGTCCTGTGCCCAATTGGAGGTCCGGGCGCCCGGCACAAGCTCCGTAGGAGCGCCATCTTTATAGCCAGCAGCTGTTGTGGAAATCAGCCAAGCTCAGTAGGAGGCACTGGAACCGGTGGACAGGACACCTGCTAACGACTCGGCGGAGCGCGCCGGGTTCGGTTCGGAACATGCCGCTGCCAATGAACCGCGGCGTGATTGGCTCCGTAAGTCCCTTTATTCCAACAAGTTCATTCGCACAAGTAACAAGCCCCCAGGTCTGTTCGGTTCTCATACGGAGCGTGGCTGCACTGTGGAGTCGAGGAGTGGCGCGGTGGTGTTTAGAACATGCCGTAGCCGAGACCGACCCTTTCGGTTGCCGGTGCCTGAATAGCCTGTTCCTGCACTCCGTTTCCACTCCCCGCTCTTCAAACCGGACGGGCGGTTTTCCCGCATCCGGCTTCCGGACAAGGTGCTCAGGTGTTCGCCCACGGCAATTTCGCGGGGTTTAGCCTGTAATGACTGCTGAAGGTTCCAAACCCTCTCGGGAGTTATTAGGCTCATGCCAATCTCCGGGCTTTCCCTTCTTCGGTCATCGTCCTTGAACTGAGGCTCCTTTGCTCCACCGGCATTACCCGGCTTCCTCGCTCGTACGAACCTCTCCGCCACCCCCCACAGCCCAGCCTGTCCCTCGCGGGTTGCTGGTTGGGAGCTTTGACCTCCCCTCGTGTTGGGTTTCCCGTGTTGCCGCAGATCTCCGTTGCGCGCATGTCCTCACCCATACCCCGGCGATACGGACGCAGTGCTCGCTTCGTTCGCTTCCTGCGCCCTCTCAGCCTTCCCCGTGTTTCAACCGGGTCGGCGTTCGCATTGCCCTTTTCGAGGCTTGCTCGGTGTTCACTCATATTAGGACCTGCTCGCTCGCTGACTCGCTTGCACGAGCCTTTGACATCGGGAGCTTCGCCCGCCGCCGTTACCAGCGACACGCGTCCCGACTGCTTCCGGCGGAACGAAAGTTGCCGGGTGGGATTCTCTCTCCCACGGGAGTCCTGCTCCGTGTTCACGGCGCACTGAAACATTGGGCTACTATCGTATGTCCCTCCGGGACAATCATGTGGCCCGGTTTTGCGGGGGCTTTGCTGGAAGCACATATTAGCGGCATTAAACAGGCCGTTGGTCCCTCACCGGCTGCCGCCCGATCCGCCCACCGTCGCGGACAGGTCGGGAGACTCGCCGGACACTCGCCGGACACTCGCTGGACACTCGCCGGACACTCGCCGGACACTCGCCGGACACTCGCCGGACACTCGCCGGAGATTCGCCGTAGTACCCTCGATCCGGATCGAGGGTACTACGGCGAGTGTCCGGCGGAGCCCGCGTGGGGCTGGGGGTGGCTAGGCGAGGGGATGGTGGACGGTCTGCAATGGGTCACCGGGTAGTATCAGCGCAACAAGATCCGCGCATCCCATTGACTGGTAGCCAGTTGCGGAGCCGCCGATTGCCTGGGTCTGGACTGCGCGCATTGGTGGCTAGAGCGTCAAATCCACTTGCCAGCGCCAGACATCGGGGTATGGGCGCGGCAGCGTCCCTGTGCGAAGTGGTTCGGAGTTCGAGCTTTAGCTGGTAGGGGCTGGGGCGTGGCCTCCAATGGCACTGTCCAAGCAAAAACGTGGAATCTCAACGGATTGGCGGCGGTCACGAATTTGCCCTGTCGTAAAAGCCTCGTCCTGCGCCGCTGTTTGCTTGTCGGTCGAATTAGTGCTACTATTTGCGGGCATTACCCGCAGACAAACATAATATGGGAGCACATTTTTCGTTTCCAACAAGAATCAAATGCGGCCCGGGCATCCTGCGAGAATTGCCGGGCGAATTCACGGTGCTCGGCATGCGCCGGCCCCTGGTGGTCACCGATCCGGGTTTGATTCCAACCGACGCTTTCAAATCACTCGAGCACCTATCCGGCAACAAATGGACCGTGTTTTCCGGCGTCCATCCCAATCCCACCATCGAGGATGTCGAAGCCGCTGCCGCCGCCTATAAGGCAGATAATTGCGACTCAGTCATTGCTTTTGGTGGAGGCAGCGCATTAGACGTCGGCAAGGTTATTCGCCTCAGCATCAAGTATCCCGGCCGACCGCTGGTGCCCTTCGACTTCGATGCCGAATGGAGCGGGCTGGCTCCCTGTGTTACCATTCCCACGACGGCCGGCACCGGCAGTGAAGTGGGCCGCAGTTCGGTGGTCATCAAGGATGGCCGCAAGTGCGTCATTTTTCATCCCTCGCTGCTGGCCAGTCTCGTTATTCTGGACCCCGAATTGACGCGCGGCCTGCCACCCAAATTGACGGCGGCTACCGGCGCCGACGCCCTGATCCATTGCCTCGAATCGTTTACCTCGCCGGTATTTCATCCCATGTGCGACGGCATCGCGTTGGAAGGCTTGCATCTGATCAATGAATCCCTCGTCCGCGCCGTCAGCGACGGGGGCGACATGGAAGCCCGGGGCAAAATGCAGATTGCCGCCATGATGAGCGCCGTGGCGTTCCAAAAGGATTTGGGCGCGATTCATTCGTTGGCGCATCCGCTCTCCACGTTTTGTGGATTGCATCACGGCACCGCGAACGCGCTGTGCGCCCCGTTCGTCATGCGGTTCAACGCCGAGCGCGTTCCCGGCGTTTACCGCCGCGTGGGCATTGCCTTGGGGCTGGGCAATCCCGATGACGCCTCGACCATCGGGCACTTGAGCGATCTGCTATGCGGAATCGGTCTCGCGCCCGGTTTGCGCGCTTACGGCGTGAAGGAATCGCAACTGGACGCGATGAGCGAGCAGGCGTTCGCCGATAGCTGCCATCTCACCAACCCGGTGCGGGTAACACGTGATGATCTTCGCCGGCTCTACCAGGCAGCAATGTAAGGCTCATGAGATATCCCACCCAACTTTTCATCAACGGCAAGAACTGCGGGGCTGCCGGCGGTCAAATGCTGGCCGTCATCAACCCGGCCACCGAGGCAACCCTGTGTGAAACCTGCGCGGCCACCCCGAGCGACGTAGCCATCGCGGTCGCGGGCGCGCAAACCGCATTTGAAAAGTCCTGGCGCGATTGCCCGCCCGGCCGCCGCGCTGAAATCATGTTCCAAATTGCGCGCGTGCTCCGCGAACATGCCGAGGAATTGTCCCAGCTCGAAAGCCTCTCGATCGGCAAGCCCATTTCTGACGCCCGGGACGAAATCGCGATGGGCGCGCGGACCTTCGAGTATTACGCCGGGGCGATTTCCAGATTCTGCGGCCAGACCATCCCGGTGGCGCGCGGCGGGTTCGATTTCGTGCTCCGCCAGCCCATGGGCGTGGTGGCGGCGATCGTCCCGTGGAATTTTCCGTTTCCCATCGCCGCCTGGAAAGTGGCCCCGGCTTTGGCCGCTGGAAACGCCGTGGTGCTCAAGCCTGCCCGGCAATCACCGCTCACGGCGCTGCGCCTGGGCGAGTTGGCCGCCGAAGCCGGTCTGCCCGACGGTGTCCTCCAGGTGCTCTCGGGCTCGGGCACCGAGATGGGCGACGCGCTCGTGACGCATCCGCTGGTCCGGAAGATTTCCTTTACCGGTTTGACCGTGGTCGGGTCGCGCATCATGCAACTGGCCGCGCGCGACATCAAGCGGGTCTCGCTCGAGCTGGGCGGCAAATCCCCCAACATCATCTTCGCTGATGCCGACCTCGCAAAGGCGGCCGCGACTGCGCCCATGAGTGTTTTCGCCAACACCGGCCAGGACTGTTGCGCCCGCAGCCGCGTTTTTGTAGAACGGGCCGTCTTCGATCAATTCGTCGAGCTGTTTGTGGCGGCAACGAACCAAATCATCGTTGATGACCCTGCCAAGACGGAGACTCAAGTCGGCCCGCTGGTTTCGAGCGCGCAACGGGAATTGGTGGAAGGATATTTGCAGAGCGTGCGCACCCCACGTCACCAGATTGTCTGCGGCGGCGACCGTCCGGCGCGCAAGGGGTATTATCTCAACCCGGCGCTGGTGTTGGGCTGCGAAACCTCCGACCGCGCGTGGCGGGAGGAAATCTTCGGACCGGTCGCCTGCATCCGCCCGTTCGACCGCGAAGAGGACATGCTCGCCGAGGTCAACGCCTCGCCCTACGGCTTGAGCGGGTCGCTATGGACCAACGACTTGAAGCGGGCATTGCGCGTCGCGCGCCGCGTGGAGAGCGGAGTCCTCAGCGTGAATTGCCATAACAGCGTCCACGTGGAGGCGCCGTTTGGCGGCTTCAAGCAAAGCGGTTTGGGCCGCGACCTTGGCATGTCGGCGATGGAAGGTTGCACGGAACTTAAAAACGTCTATATCGCCGAATAGTCGCTCTCGAAAACGCGCATGAGACTCTCATCGCTCAAGGCCCGAAGGCAGCGCAAGGAAATTGACACGGTTTTGGTGGTGTTTCCCGATGTAGTAGGCCGGCTCGTCGGCAAGCGTCTTACAGCCCGTCATTTCCTGGAGGATGGGCTGGCCGGTGGCGCTCACGCCTGCAGCTACCTGCTTACCGCGAACATGGGAATGGAACCACTGGGCGGTTTCCAACTGGCCAATTGGGAGAAAGGCTTTGGCGATTTTGAACTGCGCCTCGATCTCGGCACGCTGCGCCTGCTACCGTGGTTGCCGGGTTCGGCCATGGTCATCTGCGACCTTTATCATCATGACGGCAAACCCGTCGCAGAAGCGCCGCGCTCGGTTTTGAAGCAGCAACTGCATGCCCTCGCGGCTCGAGGTTTGACCTGCAAGATCGCCAGCGAATTGGAGTTCTTCCTGTTCAACAGCACCTATTCCGAAGCGTTCTCCGCCAGGTACCACGGCCTGGCGGCGGCTAGCGATTATCGCATTGATTATCACACGCTCCAGCCGGGCCGGGACGAGACCATCTTCCGCGCGGTACGTAACTTCATGGACGCCGCCGAAGTGCCGGTGGAATCCTCGAAAGGCGAATGGGGGCGTGGCCAGCACGAAGTCAACTTCGTGTATGACGAACCACTAGTCATGGGCGACCGGCACTCGGTTTTCAAACACGGACTGAAGGAAATCGTCCAGCAAAACGGTAAGTGCGTCAGCTTCATGTCGAAAATTGACGCCGCCGAAGTGGGAAGCAGTTGCCACATCCATCAAAGCATCTGGCGTGACGGCAAAGCCCTGTTTTGGGACGGAAAGAAGCGCCGACCCTCCAGGTTCTTCCGCCAGTTTCTCGGCGGCTTGATGAAATATTCGCGCGAGCTGAGTTACTTTTTTGCCCCCACGATTAATTCCTACAAGCGCTACCAGTCGAGCAGTTGGGCGCCAACCAAGATGGCCTGGGCGCATGACAATCGCACCGTTGGTTTTCGCGTCCTGGGCGAAGGCAATTCCTTTCGGTTCGAAAATCGGCTGCCCGGCGCGGACGCAAATCCCTACCTGGCGTTCGCGGCCATGATCGCCGCCGGGCAGGCGGGTGTGGAGGAAGATCTGGATTGCGGCGATTCGTATGAGGGGAATGCTTATCTCGATCCCAAGCTTCTTTCACTCCCAACATCATTGTGGGAAGCAGCCGACCTGCTGGATCAAAGCCGACTCGCGCGCAAAACCCTGGGAGACCCTGTGGTGGAGTTTTACGTACACACGGCCCGCTGCGAAGTCGGGGCTTTTAATAATGCCGTGACCGACTGGGAGCGGATCCGGTATTTCGAGCAGATCTGAATGTTTCCTTCGCGCTGTGCCGCAGGAGCATCGGCGGATATTCTTCGGTGACCTTGTGGGGCGGGCATGTTCAACGACCAGGTCGGTGGGAATTGTCCACCCGGGCCATCTGAAGTTAAATCAGGGCCTCATGAAAGTCGGCCCTCGGAATTAGGGCATTCGTTCCCTTATTCCGAAAGGTGGACAAATCAGGCATCGTGGTTCAACATCCGCCCTCACATGCAGCGGTGAGTGGGCCTGGGTAGTTTCTATTCCGCTCGAAACCGCGTCGAATGAAGGCAAACACATGAAGAATACCGATCAAGCAAGATCAACGCGCTTCCGTTTCAGCCCGATTTATCTTAACGCGACGACTTGTGTCTTTGCGCGAGCGCTTTCGGGGAAGGAGCCCAGCCGTGGCACGATTGCGCCACTAGGGCAAAGAGGGTTTTTGACCGTGAGTGTAGCCCTCCTGGTCCTTACCATGACGGTGCGTGTGCCCGGTGCGCCCTATGTTCATGCACCCTCCGTCGATACGTACGCGCGGCATGATCCGAATGGCCTGACCGTTCTTTCAAATGGCCGCCACCTTAGACCAATTGGCAGGCACCTGCCCGTAGGCCACTCTCCCTACGGCCTGGCCATCAGCCGCGACGGTAAGACGTTGTTCGTGGCCAGCGATGGAGTGGGACAACTCATCACGAACTGGAGCGGAGCACACCCGGATGTAGCAGCCGTCACTGCGCCCTCTTATCAACGAAAAGCCGGCAAAAAGGACAAACCCACCAACGCCGGTGGCGCTGATTTCTCGCCAGATGGGCGCACGCTTTATTGGAGCAGCGGCGAAACTGGTGCCATTTATGTCTTCGACGTGGCGTCCCGGGAGAAGGTGGCCGAGGTATCGCTGAACGCGGAAGTTGGCGGACGCAATTATGAAGATAGCTATGCCGTGGACGTGAAAGTTAGTAATGACGGCAAACATCTTTATGCTGCGGACGTGGCCAACTTCCGCGTCGTCGTGGTGGATGTGGAGGGCAGGCGAGTGATCGGTTCGGTGCGGGTGGGACGCTATCCTTACGCGCTGGCCGTGGTGGGAGACAGGGTCTATGCCGCGAACATCGGCCTGTTCGAATACAGTCCCATCGGGCTACCCAATGACGACCGCTTTGATAAGCGCGGCCTCACGTTTCCTCCCTACGGCTATCCCAGCAAAGAAGCGCGAGACGGGGTGGAATTCGAAGGGCGCAAGATTCCTGGCCTGGGCGAGCCGAACGTGCCTGAATCGTATTCTGTCTGGGGCGTGGACGTATCGATCCCCCAGGCACCAAAGGTCATCAGCCGTCTGAAGACGGGCCTGCTAGTCGGCGCGCCCGCGGACAACGGCAAGACGGTGGGTGGCAGCGCGCCCAACTTCCTCGCGACACATGGCGACGCCCTTTTCGTGTCGAACGGGAACAATGACATGATCGAGCGAATTGACCTGGAAAAGAACAAGATTGTGGAGAAGAAACGCATCGTGCCCTCTCCGGTAGTGGCCCGGGTGCGCGGCGTCAACCCGTCGGGGATGGCGGTGTCGCCCGATGGCAGGCGACTCTACGTCGCCGAATTGGGCATCAACGCCATTGCCGTACTGGACGCCAGGACGCTGGCGGTGCTGGGTCACATTCCGACGGCGTGGTACCCGTATCGCGTCGCGCTCTCGCCGGACGGCCGGCAACTGGTTTGCATTTGCTTCCGGGGCTTTGGGAATGGGCCAAACGCAGGCAAGGAAATCCCCGAGAGCGTCTTCCTCGGCATGCGCGGTGCGGTGAGCATTCTCGAGGTGCCATCCGACAGCGAACTCAAGGCCATGACCGCGGACGTGCTGGCTTACAACGGAATGGTGGACCGTCGCGCCGACCGAGACAAGATGTCCTCGCCCGTAATCCCTACCGTGCCGGGCAGGCTGTCCAAGGAGATCAAGTACGTCGTCTTCATCACCAAGGAGAACCATACTTACGATACGATCTTCGACCGAATTCCGGGCGCCAAGCACGACCCCAGCCTGTTGCGGTGGGGACTGCATCAGACGATCCAAGGCAAGGGGCAGCCCACGCTCGAAGACGTCGGCGTGATGGTTAATCACAACGCGCTGGCGCGCCAATTCACAGTGAGCGACAACTTCTACATGGAACCGGAGGCTTCGGGGGTCGGGCATCGCTGGCTGGTGGGGGTGCAGCCCAACAACCTCATGCAGATGACCTACTCGGTCGGCTGGTCGTTCAAGAAGAACAGCAGCGCCCCGGGCCGCCGCTATTCGATGGGATCGAATGCCTCGCTCCTGCCCGAGGATTACCCTGAGGCGGGCTCCATGTGGGAACATCTCGCGCGGAACGGCGTCCGGTTCCGCAATTATGGCGAAGGATTTGAATTCCCCGGTGTGGAGGAGGAGGAGGACGAGCATCCTACCGGGGCGCGGGAAGTGGTCAACACTCCCATGCCGAAGGTGCTGTATGACAACACCTGTCGCGAGTTCCCCATCTTCAACCTGCGCATCCCGGACCAATATCGCGCCCACTGGTTCATGAAGGACTTGGAGGAACGTTTCCTAAGCGGCAAAGAACCGTTCCCGCAGTTCGTCAACATCGCCATCTGCAGCGACCACGGCACTGACCCTATGCCCGCCAAAGGCTATCCTTATCTGGCATCGTGGATGGCGGACAACGACTTGGCCCTGGGCCGGATAGTCGAGTTTCTGACGCGTACGCCCTACTGGAAAAATATGGCGATCTTCGTGACACAGGATGATGCTGGGGGCGAACCCGACCACGTGGACGCTCAGCGCAGCGTGCTGCTGGCCATCAGCCCGTGGGTGAGGCGCGGCCATGTTTCCCACAGCCACACCACCATCGTGAGCATGCATCGCACGCTCTACCAGATTTTCGGCCTGCCGCCCTTGAACATGTTTGATGCCCTGGCAAACGACTTCTCCGATTGCTTCACCACACAACCGGACTTCCGCCCCTACAAGTGCCTCTCGGTGGACCCGCGCATATTTGATCCGGAGAAGGCTAAGGATCCCAAAGACCCCGATTACGGGAAAGCCCGCAAGCTGCCTTCTTCTTCGATGGATGATCCGGAGGAAATGGAAAACGTTCTAAGGCGCGGCGAAGGAGAAACCAAAGCGCGCTGATTCCACAACTCTAGTTGGCCATTCCAGGGGTTCTCGGGCAATATCGGGTTCCCACGCATCCACCACCCGAGCCCGCGCTTTCCCAATTATCACCCGAAGGTGTGTCACCGGGCGGAGCCGCTCTTACAGACGGTCAAGCCGGTGACCTTCTTGCCTGCTCTAAGCCACCTCAGCCCGGGTGAGGCACGACCACTCATCTCCGTAATGGCCTGGAGAGGACCGAGGACAATGGGATAAAAGCAATTCTTGGACGCCTTCAGCTCCATTTGAATACTGGTTGAATCAGCATTGTCTAAATGAAGGTGGGGCTCGGATGACCCTTCCCAACTGTTCAGTTGTGCCGCGCCTGTGCACGACCTCCGATATCAGTGACGCGTTCCATCGCGTTCATGAATCCGTCGGCAGAGAAGCGGTCGCGGTGAAACGCATCCCTATGTGAGCAGTTGCGGACCACCGGAATCCCCATAGGAGCACAAGAGCAACACAAGAGGAGCACAAGAGGAGCACGAGAGAGAAGGTCCCAACCCCCTGGCTTGCACTTGGCTTGTGCCCGGCTTGAACGTGGCCATGGGTTGGCTTGTGGCTATTTGCAGTTTACCGCAGCCGGGTAGCCCGTCCCCGCTCAATCCCGCTCCAGTTGCTGCTTTCGCTGCCCCCAATCCGGTATCACCCTGTTCAGAAGCGCACAAACTACCAGCCCCTGAACTCAGAACCGCTGGATTTGGAGCAACTGCCACCCAATTCTCCCGGCAATCAGGAGGCGCGGCTATGGACGTTCATGGCGAACCACCAGTGGGCCAATTCATTCGTCCTCGCATCTGCCGAAACCAAGGCCGCAATTACTGATTTCGCTCGCTCCTTGGCAGTGCCAGCCAATTTGCATAGGAAGCGACTTATTTGCCGAGCCTGGCCACGCTATCTAACGAAACGGCTCTCGGCGTCATCACCATGCTGATAAACGACGCCGCGGCAGCAAGCCAAAGTGATCCGGCAATTGTCGGGCCGCTGGTCCTACGTCGGGCGGGCGATGCTGGCGTTGCGGGCGCGGCCGATGGCCCAGTTGCGCTGCTCGGTGACCTGTTCAGCCATCGTACGGGCCAGCGGCACGGTTTGGCTCAGGGCGGTGAACACATGTGTCGTGGCCAGTTCCTGTTTTGCGTAAAATGCGTCGTAGAGCGCACTGATGATCGCCTCTTCGATCTCGGCGCCGCTGAATTCCGGGCTCGCTGTGACCAGAGCCGGGAGGTCGAACTCTTCGGGGTTGCGATTGCGCTTGGCCAAATGAATGCGAAAGATCTCGCCCCGCTCCTCCTCCAGCGGCAAGTCAACGTAGAAGATTTCGTCCAGCCGCCCTTTGCGCAACAATTCGGGCGGGAGCTGAGACACATCATTGGCGGTGGCGACCACGAACACGGGCGCGCTCTTCTCCGACAGCCAAGTGAGGAAGGTGCCGAATACCCGCGCAGTTGTTCCACCGTCGGTGATGCCGGAGCTTTGTGAGCCGGTGAATGCCTTGTCTATCTCATCCACCCACAGCACGGCGGGGGCGATGGACTCCGCCACCGCGATGGCCCGGCGGACGTTTTCCTCCGACGAGCCAACGAGGCTACCGAACATGCGGCCCATGTCAAAGCGCAGCAGCGGCAGTTGCCACAGCCGCGAAACAGCCTTGGCGCACAGGCTCTTGCCGCAGCCCTGCACACCGAGCAACAAGACCCCCTTCGGCGGGGGCAGCCCGAATGCGTGTGCCTCGGCCGTGAAGGCCACCGCGCGTTTGTTCAACCAGTCTTTCAGCACTCCCAAGCCGCCCACGTTGGCGAAATCCTCCTCGGCCGCGTAATATTCCAGCAGCCCGCTCTTCCGGATGATCTGCTGCTTCTCGGCGAACACCTCACCGACGTGATCAGCGCTCAGTCGCTGGTTCTTGACGATAATCTTGGCGAAAACATTCTCCGCTTCCCCCAGTGTTAAACCCAGCGCCGCTTGCAGGAGCCGCTCACGCCCTTCTCCGTCCAAGTCAATTTCCACTTGTTGGGATTCCCGCAGGTCAGCGATGGCCTGGTCGAGCAGTATGGCCAGGTCCTCCTTCGTCGGCGGCGGGAAATTGAGTACCGTGATCTCCTTGTCGAGCTCAGCCGGGATCTCCATCACCGGCGAGATGAGCACGATGGTCTTCCGGCTGTTCCGCAGATGCAGGGCAATGTCCTTGAGGCGGCGGATGACGGCGAAGTTGGACCGGGTGAGGAACGGATGGAAATCCTTGAACAGGAAAATGGCCGGTTCGACCTGGTCAATCACGTGGTCCAGCGCCGCCAGAGGATCCTTGGTGGCTGGGTTGCGGCCCTTTTGAGACTGGATGGAGGCGCCGGCGGGCACAATCCCGGAGCTATAGGTCCACTCAAAGACCTTCTTCTGCCGTCGGCTGGCGATCTCCAAAAGGACCTCTTGCACGCGCATCTCTTCGCTACTGATCACGTAGAGAATCGGGTAGCGGGCGCGGATGAGGATCTCGACCTCAGTCTGGAAGTTCATGCTTTGCTTGTGTCCCCCGGTGGTTAATCAACCGCCGAAGAAACGCCGCCACCAGGCCCGCGAGGAGGACGGGGGCAACTGCTTGACCGATTCCTCCAGCCGGTGCGCGATGGTGGGCGGCACCGAGGTGTGCAGCGCATCATGACGTAGCATGTCCTCGACGCTCGCGAACTCCTGCGTGGCCGACGACCGGTTTTGTTGTCGCCCGGCAGCGAGTTGTTCCTGCTCCTGCTGGGTAAGCTTGGTCTCGCGTTTCATCATGGCACCTCAATTGGTTTTGTGGAACAGGACGGCAAAAGCCTTGCGGGCGCGGTGGAGCTTGCCTCTGACCGCGTCGGCCGATTGGTCGGTTAGCGCACCAACCTGTTCATAGCTCAATTGTTCGTCGGCGACCAGCAGCAACAGGAGCCGATATTCCGGGGGTAGCCCATCGAGGGCCTTTTGAATGCGTTGGCCCAGTTCCTTGGTCTCGAGCACCCGCAATGGCGAATCGGTTTGTGCCGGCGTGGTTTCCCAGAGCGCCTCGTCAGCATTGGTCAGCATGTGCCGGTCGTGCCAGGCGGCCTGCAGGTTGCGGCAGTGGTTGATCGCAATGCGATACAGCCAGGTCCGCCAGGAGGATTCCCCGCGAAACTGGTTCATCTTTCGGAAAGCCTTCAGGAACACGTCATGGGTCGCGTCCTCGGCCTTATCCGGATCACTGAGCAGGCGCAGGCACAAGTAGAAGATTGCCCGGCCGTGCTCGGTGTACAGCTCAGCGAATTCGGACGACCCCAGCCCGGCTCGCGGTTCGTCCGGACACTCCCGTTCTGCAGGCGGCTCGCTCACGATACTGTTCACTGGGGATTAGACAGCACCGTGCCCCCGATGTCACGGGGATTCCCCACTACTTCTGCGACAAGTCAAACTCGATCACCGTCCGCGAGCCGTTCGGCTTCCGCATCGCCATTTCCTTCAATTGATACTCGCCCTCAACCTTCGCGACGGTTTTCGGCTCGAAGTGCTTCAGGACATTCCTTTGGGCATCGTAAGCATCCGCATGCATGATCCCGTGCGGGCTCTCGATCATAATCCACGACTCCACCCGTGCGTAGCCGCCAGGGACTGGCGCCGGGTTAATGCTCTCCAGCTTGTGGCAGGCTTTGTGGACCTTGATCACATTTCTCTCCAGCAACCGCTGCCTCGGCCAGTGGAGAAACTCCAGCCCCAGGTCGGCGATCCAGAAATCTGAGCCGGCGAAGGGTGCCATGATCTGAGCCGGCGTCAGCACCTTGGCGACAGCGTTGGTGGCGCCGGAGATGGAGGGATCAAATAATTCATAGCGGTTGGGCCCCTCTCCAGAATGAGTGACGGTCAGCTTCGTTCCGCTGCGTCCGCTCGCAGACGGCAGGGTTGTATAGACGCTGATCCAGTTGGTTGGGGTGGCAGTAATCTCGAAACGGACCGGGGTTTCGCGTTCCTTGTCCGCGTCATCGCGGATTCTCATCTTGCCGGTGTCGGTGGTATTCTGTTCCGGCTTTGCCGCGAGCATTTCGGCCACCAGCGCGCGCGCGTCCTTCTCAGCCAGGACTGGATCCAGCGGGGCAGGGCGTGGATCATTGGCTCGTTGGCCGAAACAGGCGAACGAAGTGGCGAAAACCAGCAGCAGGAGAGCGCAGCAAAGCAGACCAAGCGGACGATACTTCCCCAAGACCAAGGCGGGGCGGGAGAAATCCGAAGTCCGAAAGCCGGAGGCCGAAAGAGATCCGATATCCGAAATCCGAGGAAGCAAGCGAGCACGCATTCGATCCAGGGTTGTTGAAGGGGAAGCAGGCCAAGCGGCGGCGTGCGTGGCCGTTCGACTGGCGTGGACAGGCAGGGGTTGGCAGTTTCGGCCTACAGGTTTCGGCGTTGCTTCGGGGTTTGGATTTCGGTCTTCGGTTTGCGGGCTTCCTTCGGATCTCGGATTTCGGATTTCGGATTTCCGCGCCTTCCTGCGGCGCAAGACACCCACTAACCCTTGAAAGGCGCGGCACCTCATTTCTCGCGCAACGCCAGCGGCAGCAGTTCGGAGATGTACCGAATGAAATGCACTTGCAGCTTCTGCCGGACCTCTTCCGGTACTTCGCTCCAGTCCGCCCGGTTCTGCTCCGGTAGAATGATCTGTTTGATGCCGAAACGCGCCGCCGCGAGCACTTTCTCCTTGATGCCCCCCACGCGCATTACCCGTCCGCGCAGGCTGATTTCCCCGGTCATCGCCACGTCCGACCGTACCCGCCGCCGCGCCAATAGCGACGCCAGGGCAGCCACAATGGTGACGCCTGCGCTGGGCCCGTCCTTGGGGGTGGCGCCGGCCGGCACGTGGATGTGCAGGTCGTATTTGGCGTAGTCATCCAGGTCAATGCCTAGCGGCTTGGCCTGGCTGCGCAAATAGCTTACCGCCGTTTGCGCGCTTTCCTTCATCACTTCGCCCAGCGAACCGGTCAGCAGCAGGCCCCCCTTGCCCGGCATCCGCGTCGCTTCAATGAAGAGGATCTCTCCCCCTACGGGCGTCCATGCCAGACCAGTGGCAATCCCGTATTCCTTGATCGTCTCCGCCGTCTCGTTGATGAAGCGCGCTGCGCCCAGGTAACCCTTCAGAGAATCGGGCCCCATGACGAGCGGCTTGTCGCCGTTCCCGTTGCTCACAATGTGGCGGGTCGCTTTTCGCGTCAGCGCCGCAATTTCCCGTTCCAACTGCCGCACCCCCGCTTCCCGCGTGTAATCGTGAATCACCCTAAGTAAAGTAGTATCCGGGATCTTCACCTCCTTTTTGGCCAGGCCATGCTCTTCCAACTGGCGCGGCAAAAGGTACCGCTTGGCGATCTGCAACTTCTCGGATTCTGTATAGCTCGGCAGTTCGATCACTTCGAGCCGGTCCCGCAGCGCTGCGTGCACCGGTTCCAGCCAGTTGGCTGTCGTGATGAACAACACCCGTGACAAGTCGAACGGCAAATCCAAGTAGTGGTCACTAAACGTGTTGTTCTGCGCCGGGTCCAGCACTTCCAGCAAAGCCGCCGCCGGGTCGCCCCGAAAATCCGCGCCCACCTTGTCCAGCTCATCCAACATGATTACCGGGTTGCGGCTCTCGACTCGCCGCAGCGTCTGGATGATTCGCCCGGGGAGGGCGCCCACGTATGTGCGGCGGTGCCCACGAATCTCCGCTTCATCCCGCATGCCGCCCAGGGAGATACGCGCGAACTTCCGTCCTAGGGCTTCGGCCACGCTCCGGCCCAGAGAGGTCTTGCCCACGCCAGGCGGGCCGACTAGGCACAGTATCGGGCCTTTGATTTGTTTCCGGCGCTTGATGACCGCCAGGAACTCCAGCAGCCGGTCTTTCACTTTCGTCAGCCCGAAATGCTGCTCGTTCAGAATCCGCTCGGCTTCGGCCAGGTCGATCTTATCCTCCGTTTCTTTCATCCAGGGGAGGTTGAGGATCCAATCCAGATAATGCCGGCTCACCCCGTATTCTGCCGCGGCCGGAGGCATCTGCTGCAGCCGCTCCACTTCCTGCGTCGCGACCTGTTTCGCATCTGCTGGCAGGGGAGTTTGATCGATCTTCTCGCGCAGCATGCGGATTTCCGCGGCGTTGGGGTCAGATTCGCCCAACTCCCGTTGGATGGCCCGCATCTGTTCACGCAGGAAGAAGTCACGCTGGGTCTTGGAG
>Ga0209697_10004244_pt1 | contig 18833 bp, 20 predicted proteins | sample AliMusrvi5mmetaG_FD_184115 | JGI IMG/M metagenome (GOLD analysis project Ga0209697, IMG submission 184115) | Freshwater lake bacterial and archeal communities from Alinen Mustajarvi, Finland, to study Microbial Dark Matter (Phase II) - Alinen... | ecosystem: Environmental > Aquatic > Freshwater...
ACCAGATGCCGCCCACAAGCCCACAGACAAGGTACAGCCGCTCGGCACCGCATTTGCCAGGGAAGATCGCCTCGCCCAAATCGGCAGCGTCCTGGCCCGATCCTTGCCAGCCTTCCGCAATCCGGCCAACACTGGAAAGAATTCATTCCCGACGTTCTGATCCAAATTCAGTGACAGTTGCAGCGTCGGAATCAATGTGTGTTCCAGCGTCCACGGCTAATCACAGGCTGTCCACCCTAATGTGCTTTAACGCCGAAATCCAATTTCCAGGAGCAGAGGCCCAAGAGAGTTGTCAGGCTCGATCATGGGTGCTCAATCAATACAGGTCCATGCGGAGGAAACTTGTGCCCGTATGGTTTCTTCTTCCCAAACCCTTTGAGATTTCCAATATAAATCGGTGAATCAAGTTGCCTTAGCTCCTCAACTTCCCAGAACAATGCGGAATCCGGCGTATCAGTCACAGTGGACTCTGGGCGATGTGCCGGGTTTGGGTGGAGGCCAGATACACTTTGGACAAACCCAACATATCGAGCGTGCCAGGAGACACTTGGATCGTGATTTCCACCTGCGTGAGACGCATACAGGTATACGTCAACCTCGTCGGCTCCCCGAAGTTGATCGAGTTTCAAGAATAGCTCAAAGGCGAGGCTTCCAAATGCAACACGTCCTTTCATAGCGGCACCTGACTTCAAATGAATCAGCGGCACAGGTGCAAGCAAAGCAATATCTTCGGCTGTCTTCATAATTAGCCTCCTCGTGTCTCAGCTAAGTGGTCTTCGGGATCGTCCTGATCTGCTCCACAAATACGTCAATGGCTGTCAGAAACCGAGCCAACGTTTCAGGGTCCTTGAGCAAAGTCATCTCAAACGAAGGGTACTTGTTGAGCGCATCTTGCGGGATCTGAATTCCTGGCAGTTGGTTCAATGCAGTCACCAACGCTTCAATTAGCGCAAGCGGGACGCCACGTTGACGGATCACTTGGAATTGTAGCTGAACCCGTCCATAGGTCCAAATTGCAAAGGGAAAATAGTTAACGCCATCGTAAGAGATGCCAACAAAGCAGGACCCGTCTTTCCTGCCCTCACCCCACCAAATTGTCGGACAATGCGTTGGCGTCCAATTCAAGACGGTCTCTGCAATGGTAGCCGCTTCGATGCCACGGCGCTCCCGAAGTGCGCTCATGAAGGACTCTCGATCCCACTGAAGGGCTGGTCCTTTAGCGCTCTGTGCCGTCCCACGTTTTAGAGACCGGATCACGCTTGGAACAAGTGTTCGGACTCCAGTACCCACGTACTGCCGAATTTCGATTGCGAGAACTTCTGCCGGGTTCATCTGCTCGTTCAAAAACTCGACAACCCTTCGCAGTTCGGGTGGAATTGAATCTGCAGCGAAGATCAGGCGGATTCTTCCAGCACGCAAGTTCGTCTCCACCGTCTCCCAAAACTGAGCGATTTTCATCTCGGCATCGGTGAGTCCAGTTATACCAATGAAATCAGCAACCACCATACTCGGTTCTGAGCCAGCATCCTGGCAAGTTTGCTCGAATCGTTGCCGAATCGTCTCAACAGGCCAATAAAGGACTGCGTTGGCAGCATAGTCGAGCATCTGGCCTACAACTTCACGCCGAATGCGGGTGTCGGTACTCCTCTTTACTTCAACGAGCGTGGGTATTCCATTTTGGTCAATGAATACATGGTCGAGCGACCAACGATCTGACCCGTCTTCTGAGTCAGGGATTCCGGCCTCTCTTGAAACCAGCAGCCACTTGACCGGAGCACCGACGCTCATCTGATCTCCTGCCAGTACGCTCGGAAATTGGGCCAGCAACTTCTGGAGCAGATCCTCAGAGTCGTAAGGCTGATCCTTCATCTCCACAATCTTGTTGTTGTCGTCAATGAGAAAAATGGTTGGAACTGGCATCGCAAGGGAACAAGCATAGCAGACAGCAAAGAATCATTGTGGACCATTGCATCGGAATTATCGGTGGAGTGTTGTTCGTTTCCCCACGCCGTTCCATTAGTTTGACAATCAAGTCAAGACTGGTTCTTGTGGAAGACGAAAAGAAACAGCGTCACTGTCAGAGTCGCCAGCATATTGATCAACGATCTCAACAACGACATCGCCGGAAGCACATCATGCATGACGCCCGAGACGGTGATGAGGAAATCCGCCGCCACCAGGATTGTCAGCAGGATCATTCCGACCAGGGCCAGCATCGCCGCACTCTTGAGGTTCATGGTCGGAGTATGATCTCTTTCGGCGGCGGTCGCAAGGGTCGGATTGACAGCACAGCAGAATGTTTGCAGGACCCCTGAACGCTGGAATCGTCCATCCCGGTCACGTTCGCTTTCCAATTTGTCAGGCAACGACTTAGAGGCAATAGTTCTTGCATGGACGCCAAGGCGTATAATCGCAATGGAGATGGAGATGGAGATGCTCTTCATAAGAGTGCTGGTTTGGCTGACACTTGCAACAACAGCGAAGGCGGGTGGTGAAGAAGTCACTTTGTTTAGCGGCAAGGGTAAAGCTGCCGCCTACATTGCGATTGACGAGGAGATGACGATTTACATGTGGGGCGGGAAACCTGTGGGTTACCTGACCCCGGACAAAAAAGGCGGTGGTTTTCACATATACGGCTTCAACGGCAAACACCTCGGCTGGTTTGTACAGGGAGTTGTTAGGGACCACGACGGAGACGCTACTTGCGCAGTCAAGGACCGCATGAAATCAACTGATTTCGAGCCATTCAAAGCGTTCAAAGAATTTAAGCCATTCAAGGCGTTTAAAGAGTTTGCTCCATACCGCCCTGCCTTTTCAAAGTCCTTCAGCAGCGTGACTTGCGCACTATTCCTTGCAGAAGGTGGCGAATAACCTAAGCACCACTGCTACCTCTCGCCAAATGCTTCCTCGAAACGAGATGCCTCAGCGCCGACATAAAGTCGTTTGATGAATTCCCCCTCAGCCCCCCACCGTTCATCGAATGGGCCGACAAACAGATCTCGACTGAGCGGAATCCGAGCATAGGGGTTCTCATGCACAATCGCACGTACAACTCTATCGGCGTTTGTAACAGGGGCGGTTTCGGTGGTCGCCGTCCATGCATCCTCATCCGGTATTGGTTTGCCAGACTCTCTCTCACTATTGTCGAGAGCCATCTGCATTCGTCTCTGTCTCAACGGGTAGGTGCAGATTACAATGATAGAACTTATGGTCGTGTTCTGAGCCGCTTCTCGCTGGTAGTTAATCATTTTGCCGCCAGCCCTGAACACCTGCTCTATTGGTTCTTCTGGGAACCCGTTCTCTGACGGCTGATCTTCGCCAGATAGAAAACCAACTGGAATTTGAAAACCCAAATTCCCCAACATCGCTCCAAAGATCAGCAATGGATCGTCAAGCCGAACAAACGCCGACTTTGGATTCGCAAGCACCAAGGAACAGGAGAACACTTTGTATTCCTTGAACTGACGAGCGGCTTGATTGATTTTTGCTCGAATCGGACGATAGGGATTGTAGGCACCTGCGAATCCTGGCGGCAAGATTGGACCGTCAAACTCCTTGGCCTCGAAGATATGCGAATCGCCAGCGTGGTTAAGGAGGTAGTCAGGGTTCTTGATCTTGCCTTCGATTGCTGGTTCATGTGACCAATCGTTGTAATCATGCTCGGTCAGGTATTCCTCAAACAGCAACTCGGATGCGTTTCGTGGCGATGGTGGCATTGCGGTTCACTTCCCAACCGTGTTCAGGCTCTCTCGTGATGTGTGGTGTTTATCAGGAGGTCTTCTTCACCGACGTAATTACGAAAGTGTCCTCTCTCCAAGGCATTCGTTCATCCTTCCAACTGCGCAAAGCGAGGATGCTACCAACACTCCACATCATCACGATCCTACCATTGGAGTCTCGCTGCTTGCCTTCAAATGGCTGCACACCGTGCCCCACCAACTCTATTGCGAGGCTGCAAGTGGAAAATTCGATTACATTGTTCGGGTCGGTGATCGAGGCGGCATTGTTGAAAGACTTGCTCGTGTCGCACTTAGCATTGTAGGTACTGCCATCGTGCTTGACCGTGATGACGCCGTTATCGTAGGACTCGATGAACCAAGAATTAGGGTCCGTATCGGTTTTCATCCTGCATCCTCCAAGAAAACCCACAAATCCAAGCAGTGCGAATATAGGCTTCATACCAATACGCCAATGATATCAACGAACACAATGCGTAAGGGGTAGAAGCGGCTTGCCTTACCTTGGGCGTCTCTTCGGTATAGATCTGATTGTACTTCTCACCAACTCACAGGTTCTCGAAATAGTCCTGATCCAGGCGCTTCAACGTGTACGACTTCGTAGCCGACACTCCGACATCGTGCTCGATCATCAATGATGCAAGCTGCTTTCCATCAATGAGAACAATCTTCTGCGGCATCGCTTCCACGAACTCCAACGCATCCTTCGTGAAAGTCGATGTGGTGATGAAGACGCCACGGTTGGCATGGCGCTTCGTCAGGCTTCCTGAGAACTTCATAATCTCTGGACTGCCGACAACATCCTTCCAGCGTTTCGCCTGGACGTATATGGCGTCCAGGCCGAGCTTGTCCTGTTTGATGATGCCGTCGATGCCGCCGTCGCCAGATTTGCCGACAACCTTCCCTGCATCCTCGACGGAACCGCCGTAACCCATCGCTACCAGCAGGTCCACGACGATTTGTTCAAAAGCCGAAGGTGTGCCGTTCTTGATGGCTTCCAACAAGTCATGTGCCAGTGCATCACGAAGAATCTGGTAGCTCTTCTCCAGGGATTCTTCCGGCGTGGCCTTGGTCTCGTCTGGCGGTGCTTTAGATTCGACTGTCTGCGCCGTTTCTGTACCCTTGCCCTCAAATTCGATAAATTCAGGGAACTGGCGCAATGTCTTCACCGTGATTTCGGATGGCTGCGTCTTCATCAACGAAGCGCCCCTCTCGGTAATCCCGTACACACCACGGCGCACGGCCCGGATCGCACCAGCGGACTTCAAATACTGAACGGCCCATCCGATGCGATTAGCAAACACCGTCTGCGAATCACTCGCCAACCGTTCCGCCAACTCGTCTTCGGTAAGGTCCAGATCGTTGGCAATGTGTTGGCGCATCTCGGATACTGTGTGTTCTTGGCGATCTCCGACGAGCCGCAGGACGGGGAGCATCAAGGATTGGTAATCAGGAATTGGCATCAGTGTGTTGAACCATCTTCTCGTTCTTCGTTGCGTTCATTCAGCCTGTCTTCCCTTTGGGCTTCCGGTCACTTGATGAATCTCGAAGCCGCCTGATACAAAGGCGTAAATGCGTCAGCGGCCATGTGAAGAAGATCCCTTGTCCGATCCGGCGAAAACAGCGCATTTGCCGCAATTGAGATGAGCAGGCTGATGAGGACACCTTTCCAATCAAATCGTCCCAACCGCTTCGACGCTTCCTTGATGTACTCGAACTGGGCATTGATGAGTTCCCGCTGTTCGTGTTGAACATCCGCTGACGCCAGCAACGCAGTTCTAATCTCATCTATGCGAGTTGAAATGTAGCCCTGTTCGTCAGCCGAGAATGGTGTGTTGCCGCTCTCCATGACTGACGTGAGCCGCATGAAGTTTCGGTCCCGAAGGGCCAGCGCCCACAAATCAGGCGCATCAACCTCTCGGTGCAACTCGGCCAACCACGTCCTGACAGCATCACATTTACGATCCCAATTATTGAAATGCAGTTCGCCAGTTTCTACCCTGCTTTCTGGTCCAGGCGAAAACTGGACACGCAACCCACCAAACACGAAGAAATAGTTCGTTGGACGATGCTTCAAGCGAGAAACCCGGTATTGAATAAACTCAAGTTCAAGGTACTCATCTGTGTCTTCCGCCAACCACTCGAATTCAAGAGGGTCCATCCCGATGCCTTGGATCATCACAAGAATTTCGTTCTTCTCGGTTCGCCTTAATCTGACATCGTTCATCGGATTATGACTCCTGTCCGTGCACTTCTTTTCGATGAGTCAGATGAAACGTGAAGTCACCTTCAGCATCGTAAAGGTAGCTGTGCCAACTGTCTGGTCGAGTACTTGCGCTCGGCAGTCGTGTCAATGCCTGTTCAATCACACCTTCGATTTCGGTGCCTTTGAAGCGACGGACGAGAGCATTCCACTTGGCTTTCAAGTTCTTCAGCCTCTCACGAGCAAGCCGAACATCTCGACATCGGCCACCATCAAATAGGCTCGTAATGAATTCAATATCAGCGATGCATTCTCGATAGATTTCGTGCTTATCCATATTCGTCTTCATTTTATAGATTGTTGAGAGCATCGTTCATTTGGGTAGATTCGCCTCATGCATCGCCAACAGAAACGACGCCACCCTTCCGGCCATGTTCACTGCAAGCTCCGCATGACGTGGCAGCAGCTAATTCATCTACAACTCTCGAACTTTCGGCACCAGCGGACATCCTGACGAGGCAACAGAATAGTCGATTGATTCCGACGACGAAAACCCAATTGTTGGCATTCTCTGTGGTTTCAAAACGCCAGATGGATCGATCAGCGACTTATCAAACTGCTTCCATGCATCACTGACCAAACGATGAAGCGCACCGACTCGAATTTTCACTGGATCACCGTTTCCCGTAAACTCTAACGCTTCGCCGTCCTCGCTGCTGAGACATACTCCTGGCGGAATCACCGCATTGTGGGCGAGGCCGTTTCGATACCACCATTCCAAATGTTTAATTTGATCCGCAGTGAGCGACAAACCGAAACAGGAATGGTTTAGAACGAGAAACGGGTTGTTCTTGAGAAACTTGTACTTCTTGTCAAGGGCCAAATACCCTCCGATAGCATCAACAACACAAAACAAAAGCAGGATGGCCGGATAACCCAAGCACCCGCCGTCGCTCTTGCTGAAGTTCAGGCACAACCCTGAAGCTATGATGTACTCATCAATCGCTTCAATGGATAAGCTGTCAATTTCCTCGTGAATCGCCATCAACTTCCGATTCTGGAACATTGGGTGGTGGTATGCAAGCGGCGGATGCGAGACTTTCGCAATAGCCTCGATGCAAGCACTCACCTGTCAAGTCGGAATAACACCCGCTTCTGCCAGTCATCGTAAAGCCAGACTGAAGTAAAAGGGCTTCGTCGGATTCGCTCGACAAGCCGCATACGCCACCTTTCCATGTCGTAATTCAATTGCGGCTCGAAAGGAGATTGGTGGCCCACTGCAAAATACAGGATCAAATGGAGTGGGTTACCTTTGGTCGTGTATCGGTTCCGGCATTTTTTGAGGAAGATGCGAACAAGCGGTTGACGTTGAAGAAAGCCACCACCATAAACGGCTACTCGGTTCCTCTGAGCAATACTGGCGGTACGTGCCAACCCTTCAGAGGTCACTTCCCCAAGCTCGAAGTATTCCAACTGACCGGAGATGCGACAGCGGGTGTCCGGCAACGGTGGGGATGCGGAATTCGGATCACACATCTCGATTGAACGTGGATCAATATCCAAGGGAGATGATTTAGCAAAGGACCGAAAAGTCATCCATTCGTTGTAGACTTTCCGTTGATCTCTCTTTAGGGCGTCCCATACTCGTTGCCGTTTCTCGGTTGGCAACTTCTCATACCAGTAGGAAAACGCTGCGGGTTCCCATGATGCTGTCTTTGAACGAGCCATATTCACGAATCGGACTCTCAACTTTACAATGTGATTGTTAGACAATTGTCATTACGTTGTTCAGCACAACGTATCAAATCACCCGATAGAGCTTCCTGTTTGTCTTAACCTCACGGTCAAACATCAACCCAACCTCAGTCTCGTTTGTCACTGCCAACTGCTGCTGATCAACATCGTTCAGCCGAATGCTTCTGACAATCGCCGGATAGCAGCACGACACGCCGCACACGTAAAACCGATCCCCAAGCTGGAACTCGACGTGCTGCATCTTGGCCACTACTGCTCCGTTTGCAAACTTCTCAGTTACGGCTCCAACTGTTGTCGCAGCACCATTTTCTTCTTTGCGGGAAACCACAGCCCACGAGAGCATTTCGCCAATTGCGACACACAGAGCTTCCACAAGCTCGGATAGTTCGATGATCTTCGTGACACTTAAAACCTCATCCACGACTCCGTGAGCAGCGTCGTTTCGGTCCTGCACGAATTGCTTCAATTCGTTCTCTGCCTTGGTCGAGTCTGATCCCACCTTCTCGACATAACCCTGTACTTGTCGATGTCCTTGAATCCAGGCCCAAGATTCCAAGACGGCGACCGAAGTGAAAATTTCCTGCAATATCTCTTGACGATAGTTTTGCTCCCGAAGCGCAAATGCTTCCGGCAACAATTCGTAAGATTCCGCACCGGACACGGCCTGATGAAAGCCACGAATAGCATCAAGAGCCGTTAGGTGTCGGAACTTGGTGGAGCCGAGATTCTGAAGTACCCTCGCCACACCTTTGCGGTGCTCCTTATGGACTGAATCAGACAAGGTTTGGTAGTTCGGCACCAGCTTTGGAAGAAGCGAAAGCCAGTCCCCGACGATCTCAACTACGAAGTGCTCGTATATGGCATAGAGTCTCGTGACTGCGGCACAATGATCATGAACACGCCAGAGCGTTGGATCGGGCGGTGTGTCAATGTGGGCGAGGAGCGTCTTCTTCAGGTCTGCCACTTCTCCCTCATCTTCGGCAAACACAATCGAACGAAGCTGCTCGTTGGTCTTTAGGACGGATCGTACCGATTGAATGGCTTCCCTCGTGCGCTGTAGCAGTTCGTCGTACATGGCCCTATTCGCTTACAACAGCGTCCAGCATTCTGCCAAACAGATCAATCCGCATTTCGATATCTGCCTTCGTGTTTCCTCTGCCAGTGAATGTCCCCGAAGGATTGTTTACAAAAAGCTCTTCCGTCATTGTGAGGACTCGCTGACGACGTTCTACGAGTCGGTCCCGAGTGTCGAGACGGCGACTGAGTGAAACCATGACGGCATCGTAGAAGGCTTTCTGCGGTGTTCTGTCCCACTTTCCCTTGCGGAGATTGTACGGTCGAAACGTCAGTTCGCCGTAGAGTTCTTGTGCCAGTCTAAATGTATCTTGAAACAAGGTCTTGAGAGCAGCTACGTCCTCATCTCCGAATGTGAGAGCACGGACTGAATACTTGGTAAGAAAAGACTGCATTCCACCTTGGAATTGTTCGACGTGACGAAGGGAGAAGAATCGAAGCACAAGCTCCACATCTTCCATCGTTTGCCACATGCGGTTTGTGAGCAACTTAAATGATGGAGCCAACTCTTCCGCTTCCGTGACTCTCGGAATCCCCCAACAGTCACGGAACTCAGGGGTCTTTGTGAGGTCCAGCAGCAGGGTGTTGAACTTGCTTTGGTATAAGGCGTTCCTGATTTCCTGGTGCGAGAGTTTCACGCCGCCTGTGTTCAGTCGCTCAAACACAAGCTGCTTAAGCGTCGTTGCCTCTTCTTCATCCTGAGCGGACTCTTTCAGTAGGACGATAGACGAGATCGAACGACGGTCTATTCCAGATTTGATCTTGGATGGTAATTGCTGGTATGTGCGACCGTTGAGTTCGGGCCACCGCTCCAAACCCTTCAGCACGAGGCGGTTTTCGTAGAAATCCTGAATTGCCGTTATTCGTTGCTGTCCGTCCATGACCTCGTAGGAGTTATATGCCTTCTCATACAGAAAGATAGGCGGAACCGGAACGTTCACGATAAACGACTCAATCAACCTCGACTGCCGGGTTGCGTCCCAACGTTTTCGTCTTTGGTAAAAGGGCTTGAGCAGAATGTAGTTGGGCTTCTTCAGTGCTTCGACAAAGTTCGGGAGCTTTTCCCTATTCGACTCAGTGACGATTCGCTGTTCGCCAGATTCGTATTTCTCGTTGATCTCGCCGTCAGATGGCACCTGCCGTGGAAGCGCCAGTTGCTTCTGCCACATCCTCGTCTCAGATGGTGCTGTTGGTTGCATCAGCAAACTCCTTTACCAAACGCTACTTCAATTCCCCACATAAACGCTCTTCCCCTGGCCCAGGTACGCTTCATAAAAATGCTGGTAGACCGTATCGCACTTCTGTTCGTACAGTTCCTTCGTATACGTCCTCGGAAGCTCGTCCAGCACGTCCTTGATGGTCGTGAACACCATCGCCCTGGTGGTCTGTTGCTTGCGCCAGTCCAGCACCAGCTTCTCTTGTTTCAATTTTTCCAGCAGTGCTTTCGACACTTTCTTCACATCCGCCTCTTCTGGCTTGGTGAGTACGATGTTGGGCTTGGTAAGCAGATCGAAGATCACCAATTCTTCTTCCGTCAAATTCTCAGAGATGCCACGCTTCTCTTCTTCGTTCAGCTTCTTCGTAAAGGCCATCAGCTTGGCGAAGAACGTCTCAACGTTCGATGACCCGGCGTTATACTCGTCAATCATCTTCTGGAATTCTTCGAGGAAGTCGATCCGGGTCCTGTTCAGCTTCACCATCTGCGCCAGTTTGACGGCCACCTTTGCCCGGAGCTTCTGAACTTCAATCGGCTTGCGACTTTTATCGAACTGCGCCTTCAACGCCTCAAAATCGATCTGCGACAGGTCGATGTAGCGTGATGGATCATTCGAGACTGGCGGCATCACGTATCCACCCGCTGCGATGGATTGATTCAACAGCGCCTCGACATCCGCCATCACTGCGGAGATGTCCACAACCGGAAGTTCTGACCGAATCTTCTCAGCCACCACTTTGAACACATTGCAGATTGGGCTGAACTCGAAGGCAGCGGCATCAGGCAGCAGCGACTTGAACAGTGCGTCCACACCAGTCGCCAAATTCAAATACTGCCGTCTTGTCTCATCGTTGACAACCAATGCGGCCACGGCATCTTCCTTCAATTTTTCTCGCTCGAAGCCCCTGGCGTCTCGAATTTTCGCAGGGTCAACATTCCGCTCCATGCAGTAGGCCGTAGTGGTTGAGATCGCTTCCCGCAGTTGCCGCACCAGTTCGCTCTTGTCGTGGATGGGCGTATCGCCTGCACCGTCTTGTGCTGCCCCGTAGATCGCCAGTGCTTTTTGCAGGTTGCGAAAGACGCCCACGTAGTCCACGATCAGACCGTTCTGCTTGTCACGGAACACCCGGTTCGCTCGTGCGATGGTCTGCATGAGCGTATGGTTCTTCATCGGCTTGTCCAGGTAGATGGTGGAGCACGACGGCACGTCAAACCCGGTGATCCACATGGCGCAGACGAACACAATTCGGAGCGGATCATCATCCTTCTTGAACTTGGTTTCCAGGTCTTCCTTCACAAACCGTTTGCGGTGGGTGGCGATGTCCAGACCCTTTTTTTTGAACTCTTCGATCTCGTTTTGTGATTGGGAAACCACCACGGCCATATCGGTTTCCTCAAAATACTTGAGCCGTTGTTCGAGTTCCGGTTTGTCCATCGGGTCGGCGGCGGCAACTTCTTTTCGTAGCTTTTCGATGGCAACTTTCCAGTGGTTCTGCACCTTGTCAAATGTGCGAACCGCCGTCGCTTTGTCAATTGAGATGACCATTGCTTTTGCAAGAACGCCACGGCCCATATAGTGCGCTACGATGTCTTCACCGATTCTTTCGAGACGGTCTTCTCTTGTGATGAGTTGGTACTCGTTCTTGAAAGTTCGCTCCAGCTTTGTCTGTTGATCGTCGTCCAGATCGGCATCTTCAATAATCGCCGCCATCTGCTCGTTCAGGTCGTCATTGACAAGCTGGACTTCAGGGATACGGTTTTCATAATACAGAGGAACCGTGTTCTCGTCGTCAACAGATTCTTTGAAGTTGTAGACCGAAACGTACTCACCGAAAACTTCCTTGGTAAGTTCTTCCCCGGCCATTAATGGCGTTCCGGTGAACCCGATGAATGCAGCGTTGGGCAGGGCACTTCGCATGTTGGCGGCGAAGATGTCGTACTGGCTGCGGTGCGCTTCGTCGGTGATTACGATGATGTCTGTCCGTGTCGAAAGCACCGGGTAGCGTTCGCCGTAGTCCGTGCGAAACTTCTGTATCAGCGTAAAGACGTATCTATGGTCCTCTTCGTTGAGCATCCGCTTCAAGCCAGCGGCGCTGTCTGCTCGGACTCGTTTTTCGTCTTCGAGCACCGCCCCAGTGTTTGCGAAGTTTCGATAAATTTGCCCGTCCAGGTCTTCTCGGTCGGTGACGATAACGAAGGTCCAGTTGCCGGGGATTGTTCGCAAGACCTTCTGTGAAAAAAAGACCATCGAATAGCTTTTGCCGGAACCTTGCGTATGCCAGAAGACGCCGATCTTGCCCCGGTTCTCTTTGATCCGCTCGACGGCGGCAATGGCATTGTTCACACCGAGAAATTGGTGGTTCTTGGCGACGAGCTTCGTCAGGTCGCCCTTCGCTTCGTTGTAAATCGTGAAGTTCTCTACGATGTCCAGGAGCTTCCGTTTCTCGCAAACGCCACGGATCATCGTGTCCAGGCTGATCAGGCCGGATTCTTTTTCGTCGTCAATCTTCTTCCACTCAGAGAAGTGCTCGAACCCGGCTGTCATGCTTCCGATTCTGGCTTTCGATCCGTTCGACAGGATGATGACGGCGTTGTACCAGAGCACCTGTGGAATGGTGTCTCTGTAGTCGGACAGGTTTTTCTGGTATGCGAGTTCGAGCTTCTTATGGGAAGCCTTCAATTCGATGAAGACGAGCGGAATGCCATTTACAAATCCGACGAGATCAGCACGCTTCTTGCCGTAGTCGCCTGAAACCCAGAACTGCGAAGCCAAGAAAAAGTCGTTGCGTTCCGGGTCGGTCCAGTCGATCACCTTGACGATCTCAACCGATTCTTCTTCCTCGTCACCTTTCCTGTAGGTGACCTTGACGCCATCTTTGAGAATCCGGTAGACCGCCTGATTTGCTCTGGCTGCGCTCATTGCGCTACGGTCTTTAGTCATCTCCTGGACGGCGACTTCGATGGCGGTTGCTGAAATTTCAGGATTCAGCTTTTCGACAGCGGCTTTGAGTCGATTCGGCAGCACCACGTCGGCCATCGTTTCCCGGCCCAACAGGGACAGCGGCCCGAAGTTCTCGTGGTAGCAGTTGAGCGTGTCCCACCCCAACTCTTTGAAGAGAGCAATCGTGGGTTGTTCGATGGCGGCGTCTTCGGAATCGGGATTGATGTAACTCACGCAGTTTGCTCCTTGAGTTCAGCAGCGGTAACAGGAACTTCACCTGAAATGAGCTTGGGCAGGAGGAAATCTCTGGTCGTGCGGAGGTTGTCGATTTTGCGATGCATCACGTCGATCAGGCTAAGTAGCGGTCGCAGCATCAAATCGCCTTGTATTTGAATCTCAAGCGGTGGTCGGACGAGGAGGATTCGTCGCAAGTCAGCTTGTCGAATTCCGAGCACCGTGGTTCCGCTTGCTCTCGCATTCAACCGCTCTTGCCCTTCCGACGAACTCAGAAAAAGGAACAGCAGAGAAGGCTGTAACACTCCGCACTTTGATCGCATAGCGAAGACACGTTGACTCAGACAATACCGCCGTGTCTCTGGCAAGAAATACACTTCGCCCAATGGAGCTTCCGAGGTCATCAAGACGTCACCTGCTCGAAGTTCTGACTTCATCCATCGATCATAAAGCTCTTCACTGACGAATTTTGCTTTATCGAGGTTGATGAGACGCCCCTGTTTTACGTTCAATGCCGATAGAGCAAGGATGCCCATGTTCGACCAATCACCACCGAGCTTTTTGGGAGTCTTGCCCCGATAGTCGATGAACTCTTCCACTACCTCTTCTAAACGCTCAACTTCCCATCCTTGCGGGATTAGCCCCAACTCCGACTCAACCATCCGCACCTTCTCGTGGCCGGGGAAGCGGAAGTTGACGAACCACTCCCGGTAGATAATCTGCGCCATGTTTTCGAGAATCTTGATGCGCCGGGTGTTGTTCTCAATCAGGTCGTCGTAGGCGGAAAGGATGGATGCAATGCGCTCCTGAGTTTGAATCGTTGGGAGCGGAACCTGAAGTTGTTCAAGAATCCCTTGATTCAGATTTGAGATGTTGGTTCCACCGCCATACAACGAAAGAGCTTGGCGAATGAGGCTGGACCTAAACAGATATGCGTAGAAGCGTGGGTGGCACTGCGAAGAGGCAAAGCGCAACCTAATTGAAAAAGCCGAGTGGGTGACTTTCTCACGGAGTCCGTTCACAAAAAGGCTCCTGCCGATCAGGTCTCGATTTCCGTTAGATCGGACGAACAAGATGTCGCCGTCTCGGAGCAGGTGTTCCTTGCGGACGACACCTTTGGGGTTAATTTCCTCAAGCTGATCGAAGGACGCCCTGACGTGATCCTGAAAGTCGCTCACTCCGATAACTTTGATGCCAGTTCCAAAGTTCGATTTGTTGTAGTTGACGCCGTTCCTGAACTCAGCAAGGGTCCCCAACGGAACAATGGGCCACTGGTCTCGTGACGGCATCAGTTCGCCGCCTCCAGAATCGCAGCGACGTTTTCGGCAACTCGAATTTCCAGTTCACTCGCCTCTGCGTTCAACGTCTCCAGTTCTTCGTTCAATTCTTCAAGACGCACTGAAAACTCGAAATCATCCGCAGCCCGTTCCGCCACTCCAACATAGCGGCCCGGATTCAGACTCCATCCCTGCGCTTCGATGTCGGAAATCGTAGCGACCTTGCAAAGCCCAAGAACATCGCTGTACGAGCCATTCGGAAACTTCTCCGTCATCAGCGCCTTGCTCCCGGCGTCGGTCTCGACCGCTTCGCCCCTGTACAGCCGAACGATGTTGGAAAGAAACTCGACTTGCTCCGTCGTCCATTCCCGATGTGCCCGGTCAATTTGGCGGAAGATATGGCGTGCGTCGATAAACAGCACTTGATCCTTGCGCTTCGTGTTCTTCTTGCCCCGGTCGAAGAACCATAGCGTACATGGCAGTGTGACGGTGTAAAAGAAGTTGGGACCAACGGAAATCATCACGTCAACAGCATTCGCCTGAAGCAACTGACGACGGATCTCCATCTCCGAACCTCTCGCATCGCCTGCACTGTTTGCCATGACGAATCCAGATCGTCCTGTGTCGTTGAGCGCCGAATAGAATTCCTGAATCCAAAGGTAGTTGGCGTTGTCGGTTTTCGGCAGGCCGAACGGGTAGCGCTTATCGTCCTTCAACCTTTCTTTGTCCACGCCGTTGACGTTGAAAGGCGGGTTCGCCATCACGAAGTCGAAGGTGGCTACACTCTTGTGGATGTTTTCGTAGTAGGTGTTGCCCTGCTTGATGTCGCCAGAGAGACCGTGAACGGCGAGGTTCATTTTGCAGAGGCGAATGGTCTCGTCAACCTTTTCCTGGCCGTAGATTGAAATGTCAGTGGTTCTTCTCTTGTGGCGCTCCACGAACTCGGCGCTTTGAACAAACATGCCGCCAGAGCCGCAGGCCGGATCAAATATGCGGCCCTGGTACGGTTCGATGATTTCAACGATCAACTTGACGATGCTGGTGGGCGTGAAGAACTCGCCGCCCTTCTGCCCTTCTGTCATGGCGAACTTACCCAGGAAATATTCGTAAATTTTCCCGAACGCATCGCCTTCTATGTCCATTGGAACTGCGGCGAAGCTCTTCAAGAGGGAGACGAGCAGTTCCTTGTCGAGGCGGTTGTACGTCCGTGGCAGAACGTCTTTCAAGTCCTCGTTGTCGGCTTCAATGGCCCTCATCGCATCGTTGATGGCCTTGCCAATGTCGGCACCTTCCGGCAGATTCAGAAGATTCGAGAACCGGGCCGTCTCTGGCAGGAAAAGAACGCCTTGCGCTTGGTAGTCAGCTTTGCCGATGGTGCGGCGTCCGCTGCCCTGGCTTGCAAACCTTTCCTTGGCCTTGGCGAATTTGTGATCGGCATAGCGAAGGAAGATCAGGCCAAGCACAGGAACGCTGTACTCTGACGATTTCAATTTGGAATTGGCCCGGAGTTCGTCGGCGGCACCCCACAGGCGCTTTTCCAGTTCCGTGGTGTTTGCTGGCATCGTGTCCTATCGGCTTGCGGAAGCCAGTTCCTTTTCGAGTTCTTTGCGGTGACGATCAACAAGGTCCACAAGCAGCGCCGAGACCGAGCTTCCCCTGCCGGATCGGACGCTTCGAGCCAGAGCGACCTGACGCAGAAGAAGCCACGTTTCGTTCGGCAGGTTGATCCCGGTCGTCCGGTGCGTGCGTTGCTGCGATTTCGGCGTTGCCTGACGTGTCTGTTGTTTTGCCATAAAACAACAGTCTATCGAAATGTTGGCAATTGTGAATTGTCGCTCGGCGCAATGGAAGAAGATACGGCGGGATTCCACGCAAAGTGGTGGATGCTCAGTGGTATTCAGTATTGGACCACGATCAATCCCTACGAGTTCTCCAGCCTAAAATCGATGAACTTGAATCGCTCTGCGTCTTCGCCGTTGAACACCGACGAATCACGCAGGTCGATACCCATCGCTGAGAATCGCCGTTCAGCTTCTCGTAGATGTTCGTTCGCCTCTCTCAAGCCTGTCGTGAGAAATTTCCTTTCGTCACCTGTGAGCAGTTCTATTCGATAACAACAATTGAGCGCATACATGCTCCCAACGCTCTGACCACTTTCGTCAAGAACGTCATCGATTTCTGTGGCACCGTGGTACGTTGCTGTGTGAGGCTGCAGCCACGAGTCAACAGCAGCACGACTGTATGCCGCAGTCTCGGATTCAAACCGTGCCCTCACCCGTTCGATTGGATTGGCGACTCCATAGACACGAAAGACCTTGTATGCAATTCCATCCACATTGAAAACGTCTGCGGTTGCTCCGCTGTAAGCACCGGGTGTGACACTCAGGCGATTGTGGACACTCATGTTTATGGTCATTGCGGATCAGGCGATCTTTTGTTCTGTTGCGTTCTGACAATTGTTATGCAGATCAGATTCGCCAACTGCAATAGCGCCGATCAAAGTCGCCACTTTGTCAGTGACCGAACGACAGCATTCCTTCCCATAGTTGATGAAGCAGCACACCAGCCAACCGTAAAAGCCCATTCCCTTGCTCTTGCGTGAGCGACAGAGCGACGATTACAGTGACAAATGTTCCGAACGATAGCATCAGCCAATCCTTGCGGCCCATCCGATCTGCAGCTTCGCCAAGGTACTTGAATTGATTGTCGATGATCGCAGCCTGACGGTTGTCGAACTGTCGCATAGAAAAAAGGGATTTCTTGATTTCATCAAGAGCATTAGTTATGTGCTGCGTTTCAACGGTGGTAAATGGGCTATTATCCAAGCCTTCCGAAGCGACAACGGTGGCAAGCGTTCGTTCCGGCCCAACACTCCTCCACACATCGGGAACGTCTACCTCTTTACGAAGCTCTTTCAGCCACGTCGCACACGCCCGGATGCGAGTCTTCCATGTTCCATCGTGTTTGTCGAGGTCTACACGTTTACCCAATGCAGGTGAAAACTCGTTCGCAAATGCTCCAAACTGAAAGTAGTATTCAGTGGGAGTATGAAGCAGGACTGAAACAGCCACACTATCACCGCCACCCATACTTGCCCGAAATGACTCGTTACCCCGTTTCTCTTCCCACGTAAAGTCGGCTGGATCGAATCCAGCCCCACTTACCAGATGAAAAATTTCGGAACGTTCAGTTTGCTTCAGCCTTGCGTCAGTCATTTCATCTCCTTGCGGTCTGTTCCTTCGCCTTGGCTTCCGCTGGCCCTATCACCATGTCATTCAGCGCCGCCAGCAGGCCGTCCTGGTCGTCGTACAAATACGGCTCCAGCACCCACGGATATCGCCGGATTTGCTCGAACATGGATGTCAGAATAGATCAACATACAAACTTATGTCGGAACCATTAGACCCAAGATATCGACCTATCCAATATGGCCGAAGCCCAATCCTCTCGCATTCGTCGTAAACGAACTGACCGTAGTCTGGCACTCGGCCAATGTACGGTGTGCTCTCGGTGCCGGAACTTCCGATTCTTTCCCAATCATCCGCAACATAGTATTTCATGTATCCCTCACCGACCTTCGGTGCTGAGAAGACGCAAACGCTACGCTTGCCGCAGTTCGCAGCATCGGTCACCTTCGACTCAAGTTGACCCACAGCGTTCCTTGCGGCGGTCCAATTGGAGTGCGCCCGATCCTCTGCCTCTCGCTTTCTCCGACTATCAAAATCTCCTTCATTCCGTTTTGCATTCTGTTCGGCTATACGACGAAGAGCATCCAAATCCATGCTTCAATTGGAGCACATCTGCATGGTTGACAATGGTACGGAAATACTGTACGATAAGTATATGCGCTGCGCTCTCTACTGCCGTGTTTCAACAACCGATCAAAACTGCGAAATGCAGTTGAAAGAACTTCGTGAATACATTTCCAGGCGGGACTGGAAGATCGGCGGCGAGTATGTCGATACAGGATTCTCCGGTGCCAAGGCCAGTCGCCCTGCACTGGATCGACTGATGGCCGACGCTGCACAACGCAAATTCGATTGCATTGCCGTCTACAAGATTGATAGGTTCGGCAGAAGCGTGCTCCACCTGAATCAGCAATTGGCTGCACTGACAAGTTTCGGCGTTCGGTTCATCGCAACCAGCCAGTCTCTCGACACCGACGAAAGGAATCCGACCAGCCGCCTGCTTCTCCAAATTCTTGCCAGCGTTGCTGAGTTCGAGCGGGAAATGATCCGTGAGCGTACACTATCCGGCATTCGGGCCGCTCAAGCTGCCGGGAAAGTTGTAGGTCGTCCGAAACGAGTTTTTCGCAGGGACGAAGTTGTGCGGCTCCGAGATGTGGAAGGTTTGTCCTGGCGTGCCATCGGCAAACAACTCGACATTCCGGCGATGA
>Ga0209697_10004248_pt1 | contig 18819 bp, 3 predicted proteins | sample AliMusrvi5mmetaG_FD_184115 | JGI IMG/M metagenome (GOLD analysis project Ga0209697, IMG submission 184115) | Freshwater lake bacterial and archeal communities from Alinen Mustajarvi, Finland, to study Microbial Dark Matter (Phase II) - Alinen... | ecosystem: Environmental > Aquatic > Freshwater...
TAGGCGAGACGCTGATCTACACGATCCGTGCGCCTGCAACGCCAGTGAACGCGGCGCTGTACGATCTGCGGATACAGGACGTAGTGCCGGCGGGATTGAGCGTGATCGGCGTATCGAATAACGGTTCCAGCCTGTCGCCTGGTGCGTGCGTGGCGATAGCGGTGACGAACAACGGGTCCGGTAACAATATAGATTCGACATACAGCTGCCTGCCGCCTAACGCGCAGGCTGTGATAATCGCGACGGCGACGGTGAGCAATATAGCCGGGAACCAGGCGGGGACAGTCCTGTCGAACGCCGCCTCGTACACGTGGTCGAAGACTTCGGGCGGCGCGGTGCAGCCCGCGGTGTCGACGGCAGGAATAACGACGACGCTGGCCGAGCCCGCGCTGTTGGTTGAGAAGACCCTGTTGTATGTAAGTACGGCGAGCGCAGTGCAGGGTCTGCAGGCTGGCGACAAAGTGAAGTATCACATAAAGGTAGTGAACGCGGCGGGCGCGAATGTATCCCCGGCGTACGATCTGGCGATTCGCGATATAGCGGACGAGAATCTAATATCGCCGGTGGTGACAGCGAATCCTGATAACCCCGGCGCCGGGACAGGCGAAGGCACGGCGGGCGGTGTAACAACTACGCGCTGGGATTTGGCTGGTCCGCTGGCGGCCGGTGCGACATATCAGTTCGACGTTGAGTACACGCTGGGCGCGAACGTGCAGCCGGGCGAGGAATTGCTGAACCGGTCGAGCGTTACGTGGACATCTATGGCCGGCGCGGCGGCGGGCGAGCGCACGGGCGCGGGCGGCGTAGACGATTACTCGGCCGGGAACGGCGCGCCGGTGACAGTGAGCGTTGGGTCGGCGCATGTAGAGAAAGCTATCAAAGCGCCGGGCGGGTTGACATACGCGGTGGGCGAGCTGGTAACGTACCGCATCGATTTCACGTTCGGGCAGGGATTGGTCAGCGATGCGCATATAATAGACGCGCTGCCGGCCGGGCTGGCGTACAGCGGCGTTGAGCTGTCGACGGAGTCCGTGCAGCGTGCGGGCGGCGGAACGGTGTCGCTGGTAAGCGGGCCGTCGGCAGGCGCTACGGGGAGCCTCGATTTCAGCCTTGGCGATCTGCAAAGCACAGGCGCGAACCCGGTGGTGCATATAGACGTATCGGCGCGTGTGCAGGATATCCCGGGTAACGTAAGCGGGGCTACGCTGACGAACAGCGCGCGCGCCGAGATCATGTCGTCAACCGGGACGGTGATCAAGATCCCGACAGTAAACCCTGTGCCTGCGATCACGGTAACGGGACCGATACTGACGTCTGGGAAAGTCTTACGCGCGGGTCAGTCGTCGTTAGTGAACGCGGGTTCTGCTGTGTCGTATCGTGTGACGGTGCAGAACATCGGCACCGGCGCGGCCTATAATATCCAGGTAAAAGACACGCTGCCTGTGGGTATGCGCCAGACTGCACCGACCGTGAGCACGGTGACGCTGAACGGTTTAAGCGCGTCCGTAACGCCGGTGTATGATGCGGGAACGGGCGTGATCGCGTGGACGCTGAGCGACGCACAGTCGCTGTCCGGTGTTATCGCGGGCTCGACAAGCAGCCTGGTGATCGATTACGACGCGCATGTGGACGGGAACGCGGGCGGGGGGCTGAGCCTGACGAACGCGGCGGATGTGGCGCAGTATTTCTCGCGGCCTAGCGCGGACCCGACAGGGCGGCATCAGTACGATGCGACGGTTAGCTCGGGTGCTACGGTGAGCACGCCGCAGCCTGGCGATATCTCTAAGACGGTGAATATCTCGAGCGCGGTAATAGGCGAGACGCTGATCTACACGATCCGTGCGCCTGCAACGCCTGTTAACGCGGCGCTGTACGATCTGCGGATACAGGACGTAGTGCCGGCGGGATTGAGCGTGATCGGCGTATCGAATAACGGTTCCAGCCTGGCGCCGGGCGCGTGCGTGGCGATAACGGTGACGAACAACGGGTCCGGGAACAATATAGATTCGACATATAACTGCCTGCCGCCTAACGCGCAGGCGGTGATAATCGCGACTGCGACGGTGAGCAATATAATCGGGAATCAGTCGGGCACGATAATCTCGAACACGGCGTCGTACACGTGGTCGAAGACTTCGGGCGGAGCGGTGCAGCCAGCGGTATCGACAGCTGGCATAACGACGACGCTGGCGGAGCCCGCGCTTACGGTTGAGAAGACTTTGTTGTATGTGAGTACTGCTAGCGCTGTGCAGGGCCTGCAGGCGGGCGACAAGGTCAAATACCATATAAAGGTCGTTAACGGCCTGGGTGCGAACGTATCCCCGGCGTACGATCTGGCGATTCGCGACATCGCTGACGAGAATCTAACAGCGCCTGTAGTGACTGGTAATCCTGATAACCCTGGTGCGGGCGTGAGCGAAGGGACGGCAGGCGGGTATAGCAGCACGCGCTGGGACCTGGCAGGTCCGCTGGCGGCGGGGGCGACGTATCAGTTCGACGTTGAGTACACGCTGGGCGGGAACGTGCAGCCAGGCGAGGCGCTGTTGAACCGTTCGAGCGTGACGTGGACATCTATGGCCGGCGCGGCGGCTGGCGAACGCACAGGCGCAGGCGGGGTGGACGATTACTCGGCGGGGAACGGCGCGCCGGTGACAGTGAGCGTGGGCGCGGCGCATGTAGAGAAAGCTATCAAAGCGCCGGGCGGGTTGACATACGCGGTGGGCGAGCTGGTAACGTACCGCATCGATTTCACATTCGGGCAGGGATTGGTCAGCGATGCGCATATAATAGACGCGTTGCCGGCCGGATTGTCGTACAGCGGTGTCGAGCTGTCGACCGAGTCCGTACAGCGCGCGGGCGGCGGAACGGTATCGCTGGTAAGCGGGCCGTCGGTAGGCGCGACCGGCAGCCTTGATTTCAGCCTTGGCGATCTGCAAAGCAGGGGGGCCAATCCCCTGGTGCATATAGACGTATCGGCGCGTGTGCAGGATATCCCGGGTAACGTAAGCGGGGCTACACTGACGAACAGCGCGCGTGCGGAGATCCGGTCGTCAACGGGCACGGTGGTCAAGATCCCGACGGTAAACCCTGTGCCTACGATCACGGTAACGGGTCCGATACTGATATCAGGTAAGGTTTTACGAGCGGACCAGGCATCGGTGGTGAACGCGGGCGGGTCGGTGTCGTATCGAGTGACTGTACAGAACATCGGCACGGGCCCGGCTTACAATATCCAGGTAAAAGACACGCTGCCGGTTGGTATGCGTCAGACTGCTCCGACAGTGAGCACGGTGACGCTGAACGGGCTGAGCGCGTCCGTAACGCCGGTGTATGATGCGGGAACGGGCGTGATCGCGTGGACGCTTGGGGACGCGCAGTCGCTGTCGGGTGTAGTTGCGGGCTCGACGAGCAGCCTGGTGATCGATTACGACGGGCACGTGGACGGTAACGCTGGTGGCGGTGTAAGCCTGACGAACGCGGCGGATGTGGCGCAGTATTTCTCGCGGCCGAGCGCGGACCCGACAGGGCGGCATCAGTACGATGCGACGGTGAGCTCGGGGGCGACAGTGACTACGCCGCAGCCTGGCGATATCTCGAAGACGGTAAATATCTCGAGCGCGGTAATAGGCGACACGCTGATATACACTATCCGCGTACCGGCTACGCCTGTTAATGCGGCGCTGTACGACCTGCGTGTGCAGGATGTTATCCCCACCGGCGTGAGCATTAGCGGAATCTATAGCAACGCTTCCAGCCTTGCTCCCGGTTCCTGCAACGCGATCAATGCCACGAATAACAATTTAGGCAACAACCTTGATATGACCTATGGGTGCCTGCCGCCTAATACCCAGGCTGTCATCATCGTCACTGGTACGGTAAGCAATATCGCAGGCAACCAGGCGGGAACAGTCCTGTCGAACGCCGCCTCCTACACTTGGGCAAAAACCGCCGGCGGGGCTGTGCAGCCGGCCATCTCTACGGCAGGTATAACTACAACCCTGCAGGAGCCCCTGCTAGCGGTGGACAAGACGTTGTTGTATGTGAGCACGGCGAGCGCTGCGCAGGGCCTGCAGGCGGGCGACAAAGTGAAGTATCACATAAAGGTGGTCAACGCATCGGGCGCGAATGTGTCCCCGGCGTATGACCTGGCGATCCGCGACATCGCGGACGAGAACCTTATAACGCCGGTGGTGACGGCGAATCCGGATAACCCGGGCTCGCCGGTCAATGAAGGCTCCTATGGCGGCGCCACGTCCTATAGCTGGAACGTAGCCGGCCCGCTGTTGCCCGGCGCCACCTATCAGTTCGACGTTGAATTTACGCTCGGCACAGGCGTCCAGACGCAGCAAACCCTTGTGAACCGGTCAAGCGTAACGTGGACGTCTATGGCTGGTGTGGTGGCGGGCGAGCGTACCGGTGAAGGCGGCGTAAACGACTATGCGGCGGCAAACCAGACGCCGGTTTCGATAATTGTCCCCGGCGCCGTGCATATAGAAAAGAGTATCAAAGCGCCAGGCGGTTTAACCTACGCGGTCGGAGAACTGGCGGTTTACCGCATTGTACTTTCATTCGGCCAGGGAACTGTAAACGGCGTACATGTAATTGACGTGTTGCCGTCCGGACTTAGTTACCGGTCCGCAACGGTATCCTCCTTCAACGCCCAGAAGTCAGGCGGGGGGAACATAGCTATAATGAGCGGGCCGTCCGCGGGCGCGACCGGGAGCCTCGATTTCAGTCTGGGCGATATGCAGAGCACGGGCGCAACCCCGGTAGTTTATTTAGATGTTACGGCTCGTGTACAGAATACTCCGGCCAATATAAACGGCCAGACGCTGACCAACAGCGTGCGGGCCGAGCTTGTCTCGTCCACCGGCGGCGTGGTTTCGGTCGGTCCCCTTAACCCTCTGCCTGTCATAACCGTCCTGGAACCGCAGCTGTCATCTGTCAAGGCGCTGCGCGCCGGACAGTCAGCGAGTGTCGCCGCGGGCGGGACGGTAGCCTATCGTATGACTGTTCTGAATGCCGGCCCAGGCTCCGCCTACAATGCCAGGGTCAGGGACACGCTGCCGTCCGGAATGCGCCAGACAGCGCCGCTCTTCAGCACCGCCACGCTTAACGGTGTCAGCGTGACAATTTCGCCGAGCTACGACCCGGTCATGGGGACCCTCCAATGGGATTTGGGTGACGCGCAGGCCATCTCAGGTTCTACCGGCAGCCTGGTCATAGATTACGACGCGTATGTGGACGCGAACGCGGGCGGGGGCCTGAGCCTGACCAACGCCGCTAATGTGGCGCAGTATTTTTCTAAGCCCGCTTCCGATCCTGTCCAACGCCGCACGTATGCGGCGACGGCAACGTCGGCCGCTACGGTGACTACACCTCTGCCGGCGGATATCTCGAAGACGGTAAATATCTCGACCGCGGTAATAGGCGACACGTTAATATACACGATCCGCGCGCCTGCTACGCCGGTGAACGCTGCGCTGTATAACCTGCGCGTACAGGATGTTATCCCCGCCGGCGTGAGCATTACCGGAATATACAGCAACGCTTCCAGCCTTGCTCCCGGCTCCTGCAACGCGATCAATGCCGCGAACAACAATTTAGGCAACAACCTCGATATGACCTATGGGTGCCTGCCGCCTAATACGCAGGCTGTCATCATCGTAACTGGTACGGTGAGCAATATCGCAGGCAACCAGGCGGGTACAGTCCTGACGAACGCCGCGTCGTACACGTGGGCCAAGACGGCAGGCGGAGCGGTGCAGCCTGCCATCTCTACGGCAGGTATAACTACAACACTGCAGGAGCCGGCGCTGACGGTGGATAAGACGTTATTGTATGTGAGTACGGCGAGCGCGGCGCAGGGCCTGCAGGCGGGCGACAAAGTGAAGTATCACATAAAAGTGGTCAACGCATCGGGCGCGAATGTGTCCCCGGCGTACGATCTGGTGCTCCGCGACATCGCGGACGAGAACCTAATAGCGCCGGTGGCGACGGCGAATCCTGATAACCCGGGCGCGGCGGCCAATGAAGGCACCTCCGGAGGCGTCACGACTTATAGCTGGAACGTGGCCGGCCCGCTGCTGCCCGGCGCCACCTATCAGTTCGATGTTGAATTTACGCTCGGCACAGGCGTGCTACCGCAGCAAACCCTGGTGAACCGCTCAAGCGTAACGTGGACGTCTATGGCCGGCGCGGTGGCGGGCGAGCGTACCGGTGATGGTGGCGTAAACGACTATGCGGCGGCAAACCAGACGCCGGTTTCTATCGTCGCCGGTTCAGTACATGTTGAAAAGGCCGTTAAATCCCCCGGCGGCCTGATCTACGCGGTCGGCGAGCTGGTTACTTACCGCATTGATTTCACGTTCGGCCAGGGCGCGGTAAACGACGTACATCTGATCGACGCGCTGCCCGCCGGGCTCGCCTACAGCGGCGTGGCGCTGTCCACAAGCAATGTGCAGCGGCCCGGCGGCGGGACGGTTGCGGTGGTAAGCGGCCCCTCCGCAGGCGCGACCGACAGCCTTGATTTTAAACTGGGCGATCTGCGGAGCACGGGCGCCAATCCCGTGGTGCACCTGGATGTGACGGCCCGCGTGCGGAATATCCCGGCCAACATAAACGGCCATACGCTGACCAATGGCGTGCGGGCCGAGCTTGCCTCGTCCACCGGCGGCGTGGTTTCGGTAAATCCCCTTAACCCTCTGCCTGTCATAACTGTCCTTGAGCCCAGGCTCGCGCTCGCTTTAGACGCGCCCGCCGGCGCGGCTATTGACTTCGGAGTTCCGGGGCAATTCACCTTGCGCGCTAAAAACTTCGGCACTTCCCCGGCCTTCCAGCCCACGCTGCAGGTGGTGATCTCAACCGGCCTGCGCGCCGCCGATCCCACGGGCCTGCCGTTCTCCGTAGCTATCTCCAGCGGCCGCGCCCTGACGCTGGCCCAGGCGGCGGACTACACTGTTTCCTACACCGCAACCACGGGACTTTTGTCCTTCGTCCTTATTTCTTCCAACGCTTATGTCGGTTCGGGCGAGATGCTGACGGCGACCTTCAAAGCTTCGCTTGAGAACGACCCGGTCAACGGCCGCGTGTTCCGTTCCACGGGCGCGGTCACCCAGTATTTCAGCCGCGACACCAGCAGCGCCGGCGGCGGGCTGGGCGCCGATACGCGCACGTATGCCTTCACGCTCGCTTCCGCGGACGGCGGCATAGCGGACGGGGCCCCTATCCAGGCGACCGACGATCACGGCGACAATGCGGATATCACAGTGCGCGCGCCGGTGCTGAAGCTTATAAAGAGCGTTACGCCGGCTGCTGCGCAGCTGCCGGCGCAGACGACGCTGCACTGGTCGGTTTCCATCTCCAATACCGGCCCGGTTGCGGCGCCGGCAGGCTCCTTCTCGGATGATCTGGGCTACTTCCAGCCCGGAAGCCAGTATATCTCAACGGCGAGCCTTTCCGCGGTAACTGTCAGCAGCGCACCGGCGGGCTTTACAGATTCCTCAAATGTGAACGGCGGAACGAATGTCTGGGGCCTGGGCAGAGGGCTGGTTAAACTCGCTAATCTCGTGATCCCGGCCACAACTACGGTGACTGTGAACTTCTCCGTCCGGATCTCCTCGGTAATTCCCGATCAGACAAAAATGTATAACCAGGCTTCGCTGGCGGTGCCCGGCTTTACCCGGCTTTTTATATCGGACTCCAACAATCCGGCCGACAATAACGGCGTGGAAGAGGGGAACGACCCCAACGATCCCAATGATGACGACCCTACCTCCGTCACTATAAATTCCGCGCCCAGTTTTGACTTTCTTAAGACCGCTGTTATTGATAACGGCGGTTCGCTCGTGGTCGGGGACACCATAACCTACAATATGATTATCCGCAACCGCGGCAGCGAGCGTTCCATGAGCAGCAGCGTGGTTGATCCTATTCCGCCCAACACCGTCTATATACCGGGAACGACCAGGCTTAACGGTTCCGCTGTATCGGACGTCGGAGGGACTTCTCCTCTCTCCGGCGGTATGGCAGTCAACACCCCGGGCGAGCCCGCCGGCGTGCTGGGGGTCTATACCGGTACGGAGGAAATAGAGGGCCCCGGGCCGCTGGAACAGGAGGGACAGGACGAAACCATAATTTCTTTCAAAGTCCGCGTCTCTACCGGCACCGGAGTCGTGCCAGGCACCAGGATATCGAACCAGGCCTTCCTGAACGCTAATGGAGAGGGGGCCGGCACTCCGATATCCCAGCGCTCGGATGACCCCGCCACCGCTCCGTCGCCGGACCCGACCGATCTTATTATAAGCGGCGGCGCATATCTGCTTTCGGAAAAGACCGTGTCGCCGGAGGGGTTTGTCGCGGCGGGCGACACGCTGACCTATACTATAACGGTGCGCAATATAGGCGATGTCGACGCTGTTTCGGTGGTCCTTAAAGATTCCGAACCCGCCAACGCCTCTTATATAGCGGGGAGCTTGTTCTTCGACAGCGACGGGCATGGACCGTCCGTCCCGGCTTCCCTCACCGACGCGGCCGATTCGGACCGCGGCGATTTCAACGCGACCAACCCGGGAGCGATCACTATCAGTATCGGCACTGTCGCCGCGCACGGAGAGGTTTCGGTGAGTTTCCGGTCGCGTATCAGCGCTTCCGCCGCCGGCGGGACCATAATCGCAAACCAGGCCGATATCAGCGCCGCCGGCCTGCCCGATACCAGGTCGGACGGTGACGGCGACCACAGCAACGGCAACCAGCCCACGTATAACATTGTCGGCAGCGGGACTGCGGCCCTGATCCAGACAAAGCAGGTGTTCGACATCAACGGCGGGGAAGTCCTTCCCGGCGATACTCTCGAATACCGGATAACCACTTTCAATATAAGCCCCGCCACAGCCGCCGCGGTGATAGTGACGGACAATATTCCACCGGCGCACACGTTCTACAGTACCGGGACTACCAGTCTGGATGGCGTAATTTTACCCGATGTCAGCGGAGTCTCCGCCCTTGTCGGCGGCTACCCTATCGGCGACATCAACCCCGGCAGGTCGCGCGTGCTGCGCGTCCGGGTGATCGTTTCGAGCGGAGTGGCGCCGGGGACTAACATCGACAATCAGTCGTCCTACAGCGCCAATAGCGGCGCGCTTACCGGTGTTTCTGATTCGGACCTTGACGACGGGATCGAATCCGGCAACTCGCCGACGGACCCCAACGACGACGATCCTACGCGCGTCCAGGTGGGCGGCACACCCGGCTCCGCCGTTGTCAGCGGCCTGGTCTGGCTGGACCTGAACCATGACAGGAGCCCCTCGTCCGGAGAAACGCTCGAGGCCGGCTGGACCGTTGAGGTGCTTCACGGCGGGGTTCTCGTGGCCAGCCAGGTTACCGGTGCGGACGGTTCCTTCCGCATAGCCAACCTCGCTCCCGGCACCGGCTACCAGGTCCGCTTCCGGCACCCTGTCAGCGGAACTGTTTTCGGCAGAGCGCTTTCAACCAAGCCGGGCGCGGTGCTTACTGACGGCACGATCCGCAACCTGACGCTTGCCTCCGGTGAGAATCTGTTAGATCAGAACCTGCCGCTTGACCCTAACGGCGTCCTTTACGACGCGGTGACACGCCGGCCGCTTTCCGGAGTGAAGGTGTTCCTTGACGGGCCGTCGGGCTATGTTCCCGCCGCGCATCTGCTGCCGGAGCAGGACGGCCAGATAACCGCCGCGGACGGGTATTACGAATTCGACGTCAACTTCGGGGGGGGGGCGCCTCACGGTGTTTATACGCTCCGTTTCGCGGCGCCGGCCAACTATGTCACAAGCCTGCCTGGGACGCCGTCCGCGATGATCCCGCCGCTCGCCTCTTCCGGATTGTGCGCCTCGGCGAATTGTCTTGACGTTCCGTCCGCGCCGGATCCTTACCTCGTCCAGCTCCAGGCCACGGCTCCGGCCGGAGTCCAGCCGACGGATTACTATCTGCGCTTCCTATTTGGTCCTGCCGCCGCGGCCGTGGTCAATAATCACGTTCCGCTGGAGCCCATTCTTGCTACCGCTATTTTTATTACGAAGACCGCTCAAAAAGTCGATGTCAGCCGCGGCGAACTTGTTCCCTACACGCTGACGGCGCGCAACACGCTTTCCTCTACTCTAACGCCCGTAAAACTGCGCGACCTTCTGCCGGCGGGCTTTAAATACCGCTCCGGCTCCGCCGCTTTTAACGGCGTTCCGCTTGAGCCCGTTCTGCACGGCCGGAATCTGGACTGGGAGGGGCTGACTTTCGCCCCTGGCGAAACTAAGACTTTCACGCTGCTGCTGATCGCGGGTTCCGGCGTCTCCGAGGGGCGATATGTCAACCGGGCCTGGGCGGTGAATACGACTATAAACGTCCAGATCTCCAACGTCGGAGAGGCGACCGTCCGCGTGGTTCCGGACCCGCTGTTCGACTGCACGGACGTGCTCGGCAAGGTTTTCGACGACACCGATACGGACGGTTACCAGGGCGCGGGCGAGAAGGGCCTTGCGAACGTGCGCGTCGCTACCGCCCGCGGCTGGGTGTTCAATACCGACGCCAACGGGCGCTTCCATATCGCCTGCGCGGATACTCCCGACGAGGCGCGCGGCGCCAACTTTATAATGAAACTTGACGAGCAAACCTTGCCGACCGGCTACCGGATGACCACCGAGAACCCGAGGGTCATACGCCTCACGCGCGGCAAAGCCGCCAATATCGAATTCGGCGCCGCCCTCTTCCAGGTAGTGCGGCTTGACCTCTCCTCCGTTTCCTTCAGGGGGAAGGACTCCTGCGTGCCCGCGTTCCGCAAAGAGGAGGCCGACTGGAAAGTGGTCGTGGATACCGAGGTTATTCCGCCGCTGCGCTTTGACGTGGCGAAATTCGAGATCAAACCGGAGCAGGTGGCTCTTATTCGTAACGCGGTGGAACGCATCAAGACCCTTCCCGGCATACGCAACGTGCAGCTCAAAATAATCGGCCACACCGACTCCTCTCCGATCGAAGGACTCCTGGCGCAAACTATCCCCGACAACTGGGCGCTGTCGCGCTCGCGGGCGGTGCGCGTCGCCGACCTGCTGCGGGAGAAACTGGCCGGGCAGCTTAACGAAGACATGATCCTTACCGAAGGGAAGGCCGATACCGAGCCCCTGGTTCCCAATGACACGCCCGAGGGCAAAGCTTTCAACCGCCGCGTGGAGGTTCAGGTCATCTATGAGAGGAAGGGAACGCGCATTGTTAATGTTCCGTCCTCCGGGGACTGCGGCGTATGCGTGCCCGCGTCCAGCAAAGTGGAGACCGCCTGGGAAGTGGGCGTGGACACCGAAGCTATACCGCCGCTGCGTTTTGATGTCGCTAAATTCGAGGTGACGCCGGAGCAGGTGGCTCTTATACGCGACGCGCTGGAACGCGTGCGGAACATGCCGGATATACGCAAAGTCAAGCTTATAGTGACCGGTCATACCGACTCCTCTCCGATCATAGGGAAACTGGCGCTTACGATCCCTGACAACTGGGTTTTGTCGCGCTCGCGGGCAATGCGTGTCGGCGCTCTGCTGCGCGAGAAACTGAACCTTTCCGAAGACATGATCGTTACCGATGGGAAGGCCGATACCGAGCCCCTTGTTCCCAACGACACCCCCGAGGGCAAAGCTTTCAACCGCCGGGTGGAGGTTCAGGTCACGTATGAGAAGAAGGTGAGTCGCGTTGTAAAGGTCCCGTCTTCCGGGGATTGCGAAGCCTCGGATACGCCCTCCGCCGGGGGTGACGGACGTCCGCCTTGGCGGCAGGCCATGGATCGCACGCTGACAGAGCTTGAGCGCCGCCCGAGCGTGCTGCGCCTCGGTTATTGCCGCGGCCCCGGTGAAGATATTAAGCAAGCCCGTTACCGTATCCGGCAGGTCAGCAAGGAGGTCCGGCTCCTCTGGGAGGCCAAGCCGGACCGGTATCCCCTTATTATAGAGAACGAGCTTGACGGCGCGGCTTGCGCGGGAGGAAGCAAATGAGCCCTCCATGCTTGGCGTTTATCACGGCTTTTCTGCTGGCCGCGCCGGCGCGGGCGATGGACAACTCCGCCTTTGGGCTGGCGCCGGATAAAGGCCGCGCTGTGTTGCGTTCCGAGGTTTATGACCGGCCCGTGTACCCGAATTTGGAGTATCCGATGCCGGGCTATTGGGAGGTGGTCTCGGACTCCGTGACTATCCCGGCGCTGCATTTTTATAAATTTGATGTCACGCCGGAGCAAGTAGCTATTATACATGACGCGCTGGAGCGCGTGCGGAACATGCCGGGCATAAGCAACGTCAAGCTTAAAGTGACCGATCACACCGATTCATCGCTGATGATGGGCGGGCTGGGCGGACTAAAGCTGACAGTCGCTGAAAACTGGGCGCTGTCGCTCTCGCGGGCGATGCGCGTCGCGGCCCTGTTGCGCGAGAAACTGGACCTTGACGAGGACATGATCGTTACCGAGGGGAAGGGCGGTACCGAGCCCGTCGTTTCCGAAAACACTCCCGAGGGCAAAGCTTATAACGGCCGCGTGGAGATCCAGATCACGTACGAGAAGAATTTAACCCGCCTTGTGAGCGTTTCGGCGTCTACGCAGGAACCTGTCGGCGTCCAGCCCGCGGACCCCTGCGCGGTGAGCCCCGCTACCGGTACGGCGAGCGGCTACAGGCTTAGCGTGGACGGGAAGGTCTTAGTGGGGGAGGGACTCGCGGATGTGGAGGCGCAGCGCTGCCAGGATTTCCGCCTGGCCCGGTCGAGCATCAGCGTCCAGGCCGACGCGCACGAATATCACAAGGTCCTTTCGATAGGGGCCTGGCCGGACCCCGCTTGGCGGGGGCAGCCTATAGCTTTCACCGCCTATTGGAACTATTCGCGCTGGATCAAAAATGCCGAGGCCCGCTTGTTCGCGCTTGAGCGCTCTCCGAAAACCGAACCGTTCGCGATAGTGCCGCTGGATAAACTCGGACAGGGCTTCTGGACGCCCTCCGGTCCCGACGGTATCCCCGGTTTCCGCCTGGTTCTCCGGGTCTATGACGAAAAGGGGGTTTTTGACGAGACCGAGCCGTACGACTTGCGCGTTTCGTCCGGTACGCGGGAACTCCTCACCGGTCCGGTCCCGGAGCGCGAGAGGAACGTCGTATATGGAAAGAACCATCTGGCACTGAGCCGCATCTCCGTCGCGGGCGCCGCGGTAAATGTTTCCGGCAGCGGTATCAAACCCGGCCAGAGCGTCTTCGCGCTGGGGCGCGAGGTTCCCGTCTCGCCGGGCGGGACCTTTGCCGTTCAGGAAATACTTCCCCCGGGACAGCACGATGTCGTGGTGAAGGTCGAAGGCCCGGAGCCTCTTGAGTTCCTTCGCCCGGTCTATGTGCCGCAGGGCAGATGGTTCTATGTGGCGCTGGCCGACCTTACCATAGGGGGCAACAGTTCCAAAGGCCCCGCCGCGCTGGTAACAGCCGACCCGCAGCATTACGATAAAAAGATATTTATGGACGGCAGGGCGGCCTATTATCTTAAGGGTCTGATCAAAGGAGACTGGCTGCTGACCGCTAGCGCCGACACCCGCGAACAGCCGCTCTCGAGCCTCTTCTCGAACCTTGATGAAAAGGACCCGCGCTATCTGCTGCGCAGGCTTGACCCGGACCTCTACTACCCGGTATACGGCGACGACTCGACCATGACCGAGGACGCCCCGACGCAGGGCAAATTCTATGTGCGCCTGGAGCGCGGCGATTCCGATATCATGTGGGGCAATTACACCGTGAGCTTCCACGGCAACGAGCTCGCCTCCCTGGACCGCGGCTTTTATGGAGGCCAGCTGCGCGCGGTCACGGACGCAACCACCAAATACGGCGAGCGGCGCGCGGCCCTTGACGCTTTCGCGGGGGACCCCGGCACGCTGAGCGCGCGCGAAGAACACCGGGGAACCGGAGGGTCGCTCTATTATTTGAAGCACCTGGACAGCACGGTCGGCTCCGACCTTGTCTCGATAGAGGTCAGGGATAAAAATTCCGGTCTTGTTCTGCGTACGCAGGACCTCGTGCGCGGGCAGGATTACGATATCGATTATTTGCAGGGCCGCCTGGTGCTCAGCCAGCCCCTGGCGTCGACCAGCGGCGATAACCTTATAATACGCAACGGCGATATTCCGGGCAACCCCGTGTTCCTTGTCGTACGTTACGAGTATCAGACGGGACTGGGGCAGCTTAGCAAGTATGATCTGGGCGGCCGCGCCTCTAAGTGGTTCGGGAATAATCTTGAGATCGGCGCGAACGCAACCCGCCAGAATAATGCGGACAACAGCGACAGCAGCCTCGGGGGAATTGACGCCACGCTGCGTTATACGCCGGCGACCTATATAAAAACAGAGCTGGCCCGGAGTCTGGGTTCCGGGTCCGGAGAAGATAGTTCCGTGGACGGCGGTTTCAGCTTTAGCCCGGTAGCGCAGGACACCAGCGTCCATCAAGCCGACGCGGCCCGTGTCGAAGGCGCCCTGCAGCTTTCAGACTTGAAAACCGGCTTGGACGGCCGGCTTACCGGCTACTGGCAAAACCGCGACCGCGGTTTTTCGGCCCCCGGCCAGCTTACCCTCAACAAGACCGAGCAGCTAGGAGGCGCGCTGAGCAAGTCCTTCCCCGGCAAAATACAGACGGATGTGAAATTCGATCAGGTCAGCGATCAGACGGGCCAGGAGACTCAGACCCTTGACCTGCAATTGCACAAAGGCTGGGGGGAGCATTGGTCCACCGCGTTCGCCGGGCAAGTCGTGTCGCGCCATAGCATAACGCCCAGTTCCAGCGCCATTCTCTCGCAGGCCGGAGAGAGTACTGACATCGGGACACAGGTGGGATATGACAGCCTCAAGAACTGGTCTCTATACGGCTTCGGACAGGGCTCGCTGCATACTGCGATCGGAGGCCGCTACGGCCTCGGCGGGCGGTGGGCGCCGGTCAACCGTTGGGCGCTCACAGGGGAAGGGTCAGCCGGGCAGAACCACAACGGCGGCAAACTCGGCAGCGAGGTCCGTTTTAACGACCGCTCCACGTTTTACACCACCTACCAGCTCGATACCCAGCGCTCCGACTTGCAGACGGCAGGCCGTACCGGCCAGCTTGTGACCGGCGTGCGCTCGCGCTATTCAGACTCCGTCTCGCTCTTCGGGGAAGAGCGCTGGCAGTACGGCACCGGTCCCGTGGGGCTTACGCACGCATACGGCCTTGATGTCGCGGAGCTTGACGGCTTGCATTTGGGCCTGACCGGAGAATACGGCACGCTTTCGGATCCCGTTGCCGGAGACTTTAAACGCACCGCGGCCACAAGCTCTGTGGGCATCACGCGCAAGGATATTAACTGGAGTTCGGCCCTGGAGTATCGCGAGGACCGAGGCCGGACCACGCGCCAGACCTGGCTGACGCGCCACAACCTCGGCTACGGGCTTAATCCCGATTGGCGCCTTATTGCTAAATTGGCCTTCTCCTGGAGTTCTTCAGACCAGGGTGATTATTATGTCGGGGAGTACACCGAGGGGGTGCTCGGCTTTGCCTATCGCCCGATCTCAAACAATCGGTTTAACGCGCTTTTCAAGTACACTTACTTGCGCGACCTCGCCTCTCCGGGGCAGCTTACGGTTACCAGCGCCACCCCCGATTACCGCGAGAGAAGCCATGTCGTGTCCGCGGATGCGACCTATGACCTGATACAGCCGTTATCCATCGGCGGCAAATTCGCCGCGAGGCTCGCTCAAGTTAAGCTAGGCCGCACGGGCGCCGCGCCATGGTCAGCCGACAATGCGTACCTGGGCATCCTGCGCCTCGACTGGCACGTTGTCCGTCATTGGGATTTCACGCTTGAGGGCCGGCAGTTGCGCGTAATCCAGGCCCGCGATATGCGCGCGGGCGCGCTGCTTGCGCTCTATCGCCAACTAGGCAACAATATGAAGCTGGGCGCCGGCTATAATTTCACGGATTTCTCAGATGATCTGACCGACCTTTCCTATACAAGCCGCGGCTGGTTCGTTAACATCCTTGCTAAGTTCTAAGCCGGTAGCCGCGACTTTCGCCATCCGGGCGAATCCTTCAACTGAAGGATTGGGGTCGATCCGACGTGAAGTAAAAGCGTGAAAGAGGCTATAATTAGTTGTTCCGCCTCCAGCGGCTTTTCAGACAAAGCAGGGACTGTTCGGGGGATCCCGCGGGAAAATGCTCTAAGAACAAGGCAAAAATATAAAAGGCAAAGGAAATAATGAGTATGACTGAAAACGATCCGGAAAACAAACAGATTCTCGGCGATGGGCCCCTTCCTCAGAACGACCCGGCGGAATCACTGCATGAAAAGTTGAGAAGTCTGGCCTCGGAACATGCCGGCAACCCGCAAGCCGCGAAAAAAAGATCTCCCCAGGAGATCTTCACCGTTCAGGAAAAGCTCGCGGAGAAAAAGAACACCGCGAAAAAATTTACGATAGCGGCTCTTGTCGTGCTAGTGGCCGTCGCCATCGGATACCCCGCTAAAATGGCATATGAGGAGAAGATCCAGGTCGGGAAACTGACCATGGATTACAAATCCCTGCAGGTCGCTATCTCCGATATGACCCAAAGAGATTATCAACTGTACAAAAAGATCTTTCCACAGGTGGAAGACTTGCAGAAGTCCAAGCTCGACTCCGCTCTGAAAGGGATCGAAGAGAACATCGATATGTCGGCGAAGCTGAACCAGGAGGCGGACGATCTTTGGGCCAGGGAGAACTATGAAGAGGCGCTGAAATTGTACGATCAGGCCTCGAAAGTGAACCCGCTTAACGATAGGAGCGCCTTTCTTACAAGGGAAGCCGAGCTCACCAAGTACGATCAGGAGCATTTTAAATATTTTTATGTGATAAAGAAGGGGGACACCCTTGAAAACCTCGCGGCGAGAGCGAACGTGTCCGCGGAGAGGATCCAGAACGCGAACGGCCCGAAGTATGCCGTGCTGTATCAGGGGCGTCTGATAAAAGGCATGCAGGTGGCGCTGCCGATAGACATCGACCTGGTCCGGTGAATAAGATGAAAAATGATGTTTACGCTTTACTGTACGCGAAGAGAACGGGAACATTCAGGAATTACACGGAGTCCTGCAGACTTTGAACAGGCTGATCGACGCGAATATGCAGGCGAAAAATGCGGTGAACGAAGGGTTCGACGCGAAATGACTAAAAATTTGGGTTTAGGAACGATCGAACATGATGAAAAACATTGAAACGTTATTAAAAAAGCTCCCTGTGGCGCTTCTTTGCAGCGTCTTGGCCCTTTCGCTTTTTCCGCCGAAAGCGGAAGCCGTTAAAAACCAGAAATACAGATACGGATGTATCGCGAATATTAAAGGAAGACTTTTCACCAACGGCGCGATAAGGCTTAAGGGATATCCTTGCAGAGTCGCCCCCGCTGAGGTTAGAAGGCTCATAAAAGCAAGGGAGGCCGATAAAAAAACCGATCAGATAAATTTTGATTATTTCTGGAACCAGGAATATTACACTCACGGAAAATTGTTGACCGATATACGAAATACCGGAGAGGGAGCGGTAAGCGGCGGACGATCAATTCCTTTCGCGCTGTTACAGTATTATTACCCGGCAGTTAATCAAAAGGACAATTCGGAAGTATCGCGAGCTCTTGTTGGTACTAAAACAGCTCTTGGTTTTGAAATCGATCCGAATGCGACGGGATATTGCCGGATGAACTTATTATATCCGGGGCCCGTGCAGCAGGACACATTACCCGAATGCGCTTACGAACAAAGTGCCGGAAATAAAATACCGCTTTATACCTCAGCGGCAGCCGCAACCGATGATATTCAGCCGCCGGAGAATCAAGCGCCGAAAAAACCTGAAGCTGCCCCGATCAGTGACGAAACGGACTCCGATCGCGACGGCGTACCCGGCGGCTCCGTAGAGAATAGTCGTTGACGCGGCGGGCCGCTTTCCGGACGCGCCTAAAATTTCAAGTCAGATGTCTGGCGTGATAAACCCTGTTGTTAATACCTGAATCACTGCCGATCCGATCGCCGTGCATGAACCCAAGGTCTGTCCAAGACTCCTGGCCGCATCGCTCTTGCATTTTTGTAATTAATTCTTGTGTCCGCCAGGGTGTCCATCGGGCGCTAAAATAGGATAATTTCCGGTAAAATGCCGAGGTGGTTCAAAATGGATTTAACGACGAGGAATAAGGTCTGATAAGATCTGATAAAACTGCCAGGGTCTCGTGTAAGAGAGGCGCTCTACCGCTGAGCTAACAGTCTGCTGAAAAACCCCACTCGGAGGTATTTTGAGACGATTTTGAGCCGAGCCGAAGCGACGCGAGACGAGCATCCTCTACGAGAGGATGTGAGTTGAGCGGCGCAAAGGCGCAGGCCAAAAGCGGCCAAAAGACCCCGAAAGGGGGTTTTTCAGCAGACTGCTAACCGCGCATCTGTCGCGCCCCTCGCGTAGACGCGAGGGGTTGATTGACAACCTGGCCGTAAAAGGTGACGGCCAGGCGCTTCGCGAGGGGAACTAAGTTCCCCTTCGCCGTTCGCTTTTCCGGCATTGAGCCGGAACCGCTCACTGAACACTACAGTATCCGCAGCAAAACCAAACTACACCGTAGTCCACTCTTTTTATAATGACCCCGCGCTTGTTGCGATGGAAACGCGCGGGCTTACATATTCTACGCAAACTATTCTAGGGGCCGCTGAAAAAGTCATTATCTGATTGAAGTCTCGTCGTAGAAATGGGAAAATATAAGGGCAATAACGCATAGAAACTGCACGGAATTCGCATACCGGTCATAAAAAGCCGTGCAGTTTTAC
>Ga0209697_10004250_pt1 | contig 18818 bp, 16 predicted proteins | sample AliMusrvi5mmetaG_FD_184115 | JGI IMG/M metagenome (GOLD analysis project Ga0209697, IMG submission 184115) | Freshwater lake bacterial and archeal communities from Alinen Mustajarvi, Finland, to study Microbial Dark Matter (Phase II) - Alinen... | ecosystem: Environmental > Aquatic > Freshwater...
GTCCCTGCGAGCACGGCCAGCGCGTTGACCAGCGTGACGCGGCTCTGATCCAAACGGATCCGGTCCGCCTCAACGGTGGCGACCTCGGTTTCGGCCCGCGCCAGGTCAAGGCCGCTGATGCTTCCCACACTGCGGCGTTTGGAAAGCAACTCAAGGGCCTTGCGGCGGATTTCCAAAGTCCGGTTGAGAACCTCGCGATCCGCATCCACCGCCCGCAACGCCCAGTAGGTTTGCGCCACCTCGCCCGCCACACTCAGCCGCACCGCATTGAGCGTTTCCCCAGCAGCCTCGGCCGTCGCCTTGGCCGATTCCACCTTGCGGCGCACCTTCCCCCACACGTCCACCTCATAACTGAAATCCACCGGCACCAGGAAATTGCTCTGCAGGATCGTCATCCCTCCGCCGCCCGCTCCACCCGGAAACCGGGACTTCGAGCGATTCGCCCCGTAACCGATATTCACATCGGGAAAATACTCCGAGCGTGCCGCAATGCTGATTTCCCGGGCTTGGCGCAGGCGCGCCGCCGCCGCCGTGAGGTCCTGATTCCCCGCCAACGACCGCTCCACCAACGACGTCAGCGTGCCATCCTGATAGATCCGCCACCACGCCCGCGGCACCGGCAACGTCTCCGGCGTCTGCCGCTTCCACTTCATCCCGCCTCGCGAATACGTCGCAGGCAAATCTATCCCCGGAACTTCGTGATTCGGCCCCACCGACGCACAGCCCCACACCAACCACAACGGAATCCCCCGCACCAAAAGCCGTATCATCGAACGTTTCGCCATGACCACCGCCACTTGAACAGCGATTTTGCTTGCGTGCAAGCGATTACTTGCAAAATCTTCGCGCCGTGAGCGCCGCGCGTGACAAGAAACCGAGATCGGAGTCCCCCGGCACGCGCCAGCGGCTGCTGGAGGCGGCGCGTGAGGAATTCAGCGAGCGGGGGATCGAAGCGGCGACCACGCGGAAGATCGCGGAACGCGCGGGATGCAACGAGGTGACCTTGTTCCGGCACTTTGAATCGAAGCAGAAGTTGTTAGGAGCGGTGGTGCAGGAAACCTCGGAGGAGTTCCTGTCGGTATGCGAGTGCCGGGATGCGCTGAGCGGGGACCCGCTAGAGGATCTCGGGCGGTTCGCGCGGATTTACAATGGCGCGTTGGAGAATTGTGAGGGCATGTTGCGGGCGATGATCGGCGAAAGCCGGCGGCGACCGACGCTTGCCAAGGAACTCATCGGGGATGTGCTGGAACCTTTTCACCGCAGCGTCGCCGGCTATCTGGAACAACTCCAACAGCGGGGAAAAGTGCGGGCGGACCTGAACGCGCCGGCCTTTGCGGAGGTTTTCACCTCCTCGTTGATGGGCGGTCTGTTGCGGCGCACCTCGGGCCTGTCCGAACTGGATCGCGACGGATGGATCCGCGAAACCGTGGAGGTTTTCGTGCGCGGGATCGAAGCGCACTGAGAATCCCGGACACTGGGGCCAAATCCGACAGGCTTCTAGCAGTCTGCCACTCATGACAGTGTTTCGCCAGCAGGCTCAGGCCCAGGGAAGTTCCAAACGGCAATCCATGCGCTGAAAACAACGGGTTTGGCGCAGCTAATATTCTGGTCGTCTTTCCGCGGAGCAGTTAGGTTGTTATCCTTGGTTCAAGATCGAACAACGAATCAACAGCAAATCCCCTTCGCCATGATCCAATTTGATTTTCCCCGCCCTCCGGTCCGGCCACTGACTTTATCAAAGGCCCACACGCCGCCCGTACGCAGGCTGGCCGTCTTGGCTTGCATCCTGCTTGCCACGCCGGCTTTCGCCGTGGTGAACATCGACTACGTCCCCGTCGGCAATGCCGGAAATGCGGCGGATACCAAAATGATGAGTGACTCAACCTCCGGTTACGGCGCGGTGTCCTATATCTATCGGATTTCGAGGAACGAGACGACGATCAGCCAATACGCGGAGTTCCTCAACGCAGTGGCAAAGACGGATCCTTACGGACTATACAATGCGGAAATGTCCAATTACTACCTCAACGGCATCAGCCAGAGCGGGTCGTCCGGCAGCTACATTTATTCGGTGAATCCGGGCAGCGGCAACAAGCCGATCTCCTGTGTGAGCTGGTTCGATGCGGCGCGGTTCTGCAACTGGCTGCAAAACGGCCAACAAACCGGGGAAGGAGCTGCGATCACTGCGGAGACGGGTGCGTACACGCTCAACGGTGCCACCAGCGGAATCATCCCCAAGAACGTGACGGCCATGATTTGGATTCCAAGTGAAGACGAGTGGTATAAGGCGGCATATTATGATCCGAACAAAGGTGGAGTTGGCGTCGGTGGCTATTGGGCGCAGGCGACGCGGAGCGACACGTTAAGCGGAAATACCGTAGGCGCGGCGAACTCGGCGAATTATAACGACGGAGATTTTGTCGGATATCCCGACCTGGCGTTAACGGACGTCGGTGCCTATGGTGCGAATTCTGCCAGCGCCTATGGCACAAACGACCAAGGGGGGAACGTGTGGGAATTGAACGACGGCGTCATCTCCGGTTCGTTGCGCGGGGTACACGGGGGGTCATGGAACAACAATAGCAGTGAGTTGGCCTCCTCGTACCGCAGCCTTGCCGTCGCCCCGTCGCATCCGAACTTCCCCAGCGGGTTTCGTGTTGCCACCCGCGCCATGGTAAGCCTGACCACAAACACCCAACACGGCACGGTAACCGGGGCCGGTGATTATGTGCTTGGCAGCACCGCAACGCTCACCGCCACTGCCGCACCCGGCTACGTCTTCAGCGGTTGGACTGGCAATGCCAGCGGCACGGCAAATCCACTCGACCTGATCATGGACAGCGCCAAAAACGTCACCGCCTCCTTTTCCCCCGACACAAACGACCCTGACGGCGACGGGCTGACAAACTATCAGGAAATCGTGGAGTATCACACCGATCCGGCGGTGAAGGACACGGACGGCGATGGATTCGATGACGGGGATGAGGTCAGCAGCGGTTTCAATCCCACCGACCCGGACAGCAGGCCGGACACGCAAATGGTGATCTACACGGCGGTGGAAGTTCGCTTCAGAACCGCGCAAGGCAAGAGCTACAGTATCGAGTCGTCATTGGATTTGCAGACATGGCTTCCGGAGGAGGCGGGCATTGTCGGCACCGGTGGCACGATCACGCGGTTTTATTCGACACAAGCTCTTCCCAAGCGGTTTTTCCGCCCGGTGCGGGAATGAGGGCGGCTTGTTGCGGCGCACCTCGGGCCTGTCCGAACTGGATCGCGATGACTGGATCCGCGAAACCGTGGAAGTCTTCGTGCGCGGCATCGAAACATAGCACCCGCACGCTGCCATGGGCGATCCTTCCGTCCGCGCCACAGGAGCAGTCTCCTTATCACGCTGTGGTCACCACCGGATGGCGGCGGCGGCCCAGGTGAGGCCTGCGCCGAAGACGACGAGCACGATGTGGTCGCCGCGTTTGAACACTCCGGTGCGGTTGGCTTCGTCAAGGGCGATGGCCACGGCGGCGGCGGAGGTGTTGCCGTATTTGTCGAGGTTGACGAAGATGCGTTCGTTAGGGACGGCGAGGCGGTCGGCGATGGCATCGATGATGCGGCGGTTGGCCTGATGGGGGATGACGCAGGCGATGTCCTCGGGCTGCCAACCGGCGCGGGCGATGACTTTTTCAGCGGCTTCTTTCATCCGGTTGACGGCGAATTTGAAAACCTCTTTGCCCTGCATGACGAGCGCCTGGAGGTGGTCGTTGACATTGGCGGCGGTGATCGGGCAAGCGCTGCCGCCGCCGGGAACCGCCAGAATATGGGTGAGATTGCCGTCGGTGCCCATTTCGGTGGCGACGATGGCGCCTTCACCGGGTTCGGCGGCCCGCAGGACGGCGGCACCGGAGCCGTCCCCGAACAGCACGCAAGTCGAGCGATCCTCCCAATTGGTGATCGTGGAAAGTTTGTCCGCGCCGATGATCAGGGCGTTTTTGAAGGCACCCACCGAGATCAGACGCTTGGAGATTTTCATCGCGTAGAGAAACCCCGAGCACGCCGCAGAAATATCGAAGGCCACAGCCCGGGTCGCGCCCAGTCTTTGCTGGACATAACAGGCGGTGGCTGGCGTGAGCGTGTCCGGCGTGATGGTGGCGAGAATGATGAGTTCAAGATCCTCGGGGGCCAACCCGGCTTGCTCGAGGGCACGCGCGGCCGCCTTGGTCGCCATGTGGGAGGTGAACTCGTCGGCTGCGGCGATCCGGCGCTCTCTGATCCCCGTGCGGCTGAAGATCCATTCGTCACTGGTATCCACCAGCCTGGCGAGTTCGGAGTTGGTTAGAATTCGTTCGGGCACATAGCTGCCAGTGCCTGCGATGCAGACATCGGTGACGGAAATCGTTTCACTCATGCGGGATGGAGATTGGAACCGGGAATCCGCCGTCACAAGCGCGAAGTTGGGTGGAACCCGGTGAGTTTCATTTGATGGAAATCCAAAAGAGGGCCCTGAACCATCAGATCAGTCGGTCGAATCAGTGGTTTCCTTCTTCAGTTCATGGATCGCCGGTGTGGCGGGGGCCATGGAAATTGTAGCCAAACCTTTCTCGATGTGGGCATTGACGCGGTTTTCGACGGTTTCAATGCCTGCCCGGATCGCGTTGCACACGGCCAAGGCGCTGGATGATCCGTGGGCGATGATGACCACACCGTTCACCCCGAGCAAGGGACTGCCGCCATAGGTTTCATAACTGCTCTTCTTCTTGAGCGCCTTGAATGCGCCTTGGGCGAGCACTGCGCCGCAAAGGCGCAACGGGTTGCCCTTGATTTCGGACTTCAGCCACTTGGAAACGGCTTTGGCGGTGGCCTCCACGGTTTTGAGCATGATATTGCCCACAAACCCGTCGCACAGCACCACGTCGAGCGCAGTCTCGAACAAGTCGCGGCCTTCCACATTGCCGACGAAATGGATGCCCGGCGTTTGCTTGAGCAGCTTGAAGGTTTCCTTGGTGAAAGTGGTGCCTTTGCCGTCCTCCTCACCGTTGGACATCAGGCCGACTTTCGGGTTTCTGACCCCCAGCACATTGCGCGAGTAGGCGGTGCCCATCACGGCGTAGGCGACGAGGTGTTCGGGTTTTGCTTCGGGGTTGGCACCGGCGTCGAGGATGTGGCAGAGTCCGTGTTCGTTGGGGATGGCGGTGGCGATTCCGGCGCGGTCCACTCCCGGCAGGGTGCGCAGTTTCAGGGTGGCGGCGGCCACGGCGGCACCGGTATTGCCGGCGGACACGAATGCGTCGGCACGACCATCCTTGACCATGTCCATCGCCACGTTGATGGATGAATGTTTCTTGCGGCGCACCGTCTTGGCACCGGGTTCGGCCATGCCGATTGCCTCGGGCGCATGCACGATGCTGATCCGCGGATTGCCAAGATCCAAGCCCTGCTTCGCGCACTCGGCGGTCAGGATCGCCTCATCGCCGACCAAATACAAATGTCGCAGTTTCGGGTAAGCTCGCAGGGCGGAGATCGCGCCGCCGATATTGACGGCCGGGGCATGGTCCCCCCCCATGGCGTCCAAAGCAACGGTCACGTGAGATTGATGCTGCATGTGTGCGGATAACGGTGAAAATTCGGATACACAAAATCACCGTCCCCAGGAAACCCGGGACGGAGATTTGCCGGAAATCACACGCGCGGCATCACAGTGCTGCTTCGACATCCAACACCTGCCGGTCACGATAGTAACCGCAGGATGGACAGGCGATGTGCGAAGGCACCTTGCTGCCGCATTCGGGACAGTTCTTGAAAATCGGGGCATGCCAACGTTTCGCACCACGGCGCATTTTCTGTCGGCTTTTGGATTGGCGGCGCTTTGGTACGGCCATGGTCTTGCTTTTGGTTTAGGGTTGATCCTTGAGGTCCTTGAGATGGTCCAGGGCTGACCATCGGTCGTCACCCCTGGCGCGGGGCGGAGTGGTTAGCCCATCTTCCCCCGGTTTGTCCACTGCTAAATATCGGGGATCGATTTTGCAATGGCCTGGCACGTCCCCGTCCTCGCACCGCGGGTCCACCGGAAACGCCAGCAGGATTTCCTCCCGCAGGGCATCCGTGGCATCGATTTCCCCGGCGTCACCGATTTCCAGGGCGATGGCGGCCGCCGCCAGCCGGATCGTCTGGATGAAGGGATGCAGCGTCCGGACGCACGTGAAATCGAAGGGTGCGGACAGCGAACCGGTCAGCAACAACTCGGACCCGAAACGCTGGACCCACAGTTCGTATTCCAAGGGGCCCACCGCCCGCGCATCCCCTGCGGGCAGGTCGAAAATTTCCTTCGGCAGCTCGCCGGCATACCATTTGCCGTTTTCGGGCAATCCGCTCAAATCGATTTTCAGTCGTGTTTTCATGAGCGGAGCCTAACCCCTGCCGCAGCACTCCGCCAAGCCGTAATTCATCGGCGGCGGCTCGGCCATGCTGTCCGTTTGACGTTTCTGAAGAGAAACGAAACGCAGAGGGATTCGCAGAGTAAGAATCGGGATTTGGGAAAAGGATGCGCGCGAACAGGCCGTTCTTTTAAAATCTCTGCGTCTGCCTCCGCGATCTCCGCGCTCTCCGCGTTTCGATTACAACATGCCTCGGCAACGCTGACAGGATGGGGCTGGCCGGAACGACCGAGTTCTGGTGCTGGATAGCAAGATCGGTATCCCGACCCGCATTTCTTGCTCGTCAGCCGCCCGCCGATCCGTAAGTTTGCCGCACCATGTCAGTCGATATCCCATTGTTAGCCCGAATTTGCGAAGCTCCCGGCGCTCCGGGCTATGAAAAAAAGATCCGCGAGCTGGTTCTTGCCGAACTCACCGGTCTTGCCGATGACATCCGCAGCGACAACATGGGCAACATCATCGCCCTGAAAAAAGGCCGCTCGTCCACCAAAAAAACCATGGCCGCCGCCCACATGGACGAGATCGGATTCATCGTGACCCACGTCGATGACCAGGGCTTCGTGCGTTTCAACCCGGTCGGCGGATTCGACCCCAAGACGCTCACCTCGCAGCGGGTGATCATCCACGGTCGCAAGGATGTTTTCGGCGTGATGGGTTCCAAGCCCGTCCACATCATGACCGCCGAGGAGAAAACCAAGGTGCCCCAGATCAAGGATTACTTCATCGATACCGGCATGGCGAAAAAACAAATCGCCAAGCTCGTCGAGGTCGGGGATTTCGTCACCCGCTACTCGCCGCTGATCGAGATGGGCGACTGCGTGAGCGTCAAGTCGCTCGACAACCGCGCTTCCGTCTTTGTTCTGATAGAAACGCTGCGGTTGCTGAAGAAAACCAAGACCAAACCGGCCTATGATTTCCACGCGGTGTTCACGGTGCAGGAGGAGGTCGGGTTGCGCGGTGCCCAGTCGTCCGCGCTGCAGATCCAGCCGGATTTCAGTTTCGGGTTGGACACCACCATTGCCTATGATGTTCCGGGTTCCACGCCCCAGGAACGTTGCACCGCGCTGGGCGAAGGTGCCGCCATCAAGCTGATGGACTCCTCGGTCATCTGTGATTACCGCATGATCGAATTCATGAAAGCCACTGCCAAACGCCACAAAATCAAGTGGCAACCGGAAATCCTCAGCGCCGGCGGCACCGACACCGCCAGCCTCCAACGCATGGTCGCTGGCGGCTCCATCGCCGGCGCGGTCTCCGTGCCCACCCGCCACATCCACCAAACCATCGAAACCTGCCACCAGGACGACCTCGCCGCCTGCATTCAATTGCTCGCCGCCTGCGTCTGCGATCTCGACCAGCACGAGTGGCGGTTCTGATGGGCAAGCGGCGTTTGTCCCGAGTCGATGGCTGATCCCAAAGCGGTGAAGCGCGCTTCACCGCAGTCCGAAAGCCCTCCCGCCAGACGACGGTTGCTACAATATGGCGGATGTTGTGCGGTTCCTATTTCCCGCCTAACAGATCCGTGTTGGCGAGCCAGGCCACGAAATACGGCTGTGGGGCGTCGTGCCGTTTCATGATCAGGGCGAAGGGCGGGTCGAGCATGATCAGCCGGGGCCGCACGGGCTCTGCGGCGGCGGAACAGCCGAAGGAGACCGACGCCTCGCTGTCGAGTTTCACGCCTTTTTCATCCATGCGGAAATCGATGGATTGCAGCGCCTGTTTGAGCACCTTGCCGTTGCTTTTCACCTGGTGGCCTTCGAGTTCGGTGAATTCGGCGATTTCGCTGGCGCTCACGTTGGGCACCGCGAGCAGGTCGGCGGGACCGGCGTTCGGGGCATCGGTCTGGAGGTGTTGGAGGACGCTCTGGCTGAGGGCGGCCGGGGAAGCGGGAGGGGCCGGCAGTTTGGCGAGCAACAATTGATCGCCGGTTTCCTTGGACTGGAGTTCGATGACAAAATCGTTTTTCGCGGTGTAGTGATGGATGCGGACCTGTTCGTGGAGTGGGCGGGTATTTTTGTGTTCCGGGGTGAATCCGAACCACGGCACCCGGCGCCCGCCCATTTCCCAAGTTCCCAATTTCCCAAAGGGTTTCACAAATTCCAACTTCTTGTGCAGCATGGCGAAAAACACCAGATCGTCCTGAGCGGCATGCTCTTTGATCCGTCCCGCCAATTTGGAGTCGCCCCCGGTCTTGTCACGGACCGCAGCATTGATTTTGTCCAGCACGCCAGCGGCCACCGTTCCCTCGACGGTGGCGACCGACGCCTCATCCACCCATTTCCGGTCGAACGGATTGCGGTTCAGAGCATCCGCCAGCTTGCTGGCCGGTTCTAACACAATTGGCCGGCCGAAGTTTTCACCGGCGTTGTCCCAAGCGATTTGGAAGGTGGCGCACCACAATGCATTCTTCCCTTGGGGAATGGCCGCGTCGGGCGTTGGGAGCATGATCGTTCCGTGGAGGTTCACGACCGCCGGATCATTGAGCGCGATGCCGACCTCCTCCGGTGTCCAGTTCACGCTGGTCAGACCTACGAAAATCACCGCCGCCAGCAGGGGAAAACGCACATTCATCGTGACAACATCGTTGCTGAAAGACGACGGATTACAAGCGGGAAAGAAGCGGGAGGTAGGGACAAGAGGCCCCGCTTGTCCCACTTTGCCCCTGAGGGCGAGATGCCATCCCTCGCGCATCAGCGCCGCCCATGCGGGCGGACAAGTGGGTCGGCCGACGCCGTCCGACCCTACCGTTGGATCAACATGGACGAAACGTCCATGCCCCATATTAAACTTTTCTTAACTTTCAAGTTCTCTTTTTTTCTTGCCGAGGGGGCAGGGATTGGGTTGGATGGACGGGTCTTCGAGGTGCCGTCTTCACAGAACCCGCGTGTTTCGGCAGGCGATCGGCTATGTGGGGGAGGCGTTTCATGAATCCCGCACGCCATGATATTCTCCGCCGAATCGTCAGTTTTCACAGCTTCCGAAACCCGGGTGATCCGCCGTCGCGGAATGCTCGGCACCTTGGGTCTCGCGGGACTCGGGGTGATGGCATCCTCGGTCAAGGCGGGTGCCTTCACCACAGGAAAATCCGCCGTCGGCGGGCCGAAGGTGGGGGTTCCGACCACCACCGAGAATGATTTCTACGCATTTTCGCAGGCCGCCGGGTCCCAGGAACTGCCTGCGGAATGGGCGGCCCGCCATGGTTCACTGCCTGCCGAATACCTGCGGTATTTGAGTTCGCTGGGCCTCCAGCGGATCTGCCCGAAACAGGTGCTGGTCACCCACGCGCATCACAAAGGCTCCGTCTGGAACTCCCTGCCACCCAAATCGTGGTGGAACCGCATCGGTTACGCCCTGCGGGTGGTCGAACGCATCGCCCGCGAGATGAACGTGTCCCAGGTGGAGGTGATCTCCGCCTACCGCTGCCCGCAATACAACGCGCTCTGCCCGGGCGCCAAGACCGGTTCATGGCATCAGGCGAACATCGCCGCAGATGTGAAATTCCCGGTGAAGGCGTGCAAGGTGACTGCCACCGCCCGCGAGTTGCGCGACCTTGGATTGTTCAAGGGCGGCGTCGGCGGCTACTGGAATTTCACCCACATCGACTGCCGCGGCCAGAACGTCAATTGGTGAGGCCGGGGCGACTACTCCTGTTCGTCGGCGGTGGCCTTGATATCGGCTAGAGCGGCGATGAAGTCGCCGAGGATTTCCGCAGGCACCATGATGGTATCGCGGTTGCCGCCGACATCTTCGGTGATCTTGACGACCATGCCGCGGTTGTTTCGCTTCAGATCCAGAAAGAAGACTTTCCGGTCCGCCAGTATTTTTTCGGTATGCAGCAAATCGTTTTCCACATCAGCCTCCGTCGTTGTTCAACTTGTGTCTAGCAATGCTGGAGCGGCATGCCTTGTCAATGGAATTCCGACATGGATTTTGCGCCATGTCTGGCGGGCGGTTCAAGGGGCGGCGGACTCCGGCCGCCGTGACCCATGGAAAGCCAATGAGCTGAGGCCGGTCGCGATCCATTGGCATCTCATGGGCTTTGTGGGCGGAACGCCCACACGGCGGTTCTTGAGCGGAGTTTGACAGGCTTCCAGAATTCGGCTAAGCAACGCCATGAGCGATTTGCCTCAGGATGCTTGGTTTTACACGCGGGAAGGAGCACGCATGGGTCCGGTGACGTTTGACGAATTACAGGCGCTTGCCCGGAATGGCGGGTTGAATCCACGGCTGGACATGGTTTGGACCCAGGACATGGAGGATTGGAAACCGGCAGGAGAAATCGACGGTTTGTTTGAAAGGCGAAGTCAAGCCGTACCTCTGGAGTCGCTCGCGGATTCGGTCGATCCGTGCGCAACCGGGCAAGAGGAATCGGTGGCCGAAAAGATGAGCCGGGAAAGGGAGTGGCCGGGTTCGCCGCGACCGGGTTTCCTCGCCGCGACCATCCTGTTTCCCGCAGCCTGGTATTTTGCATTTCCCATGTCAAAGGACTTCCTAACCGAACAGTTGGGTCCCCACATCATGGATGTCGTCGACATCTGCGCGGCGTTTCTGCCGCTGGTGGTGGGAATGCTCTTCGGCCTGAAGCGCCTGGTGAATCTGGGCATGAGCCGCTGGTGGTATCTGGTGAATCTGCCGGTGGCCATCATCATCGGGTGGTTTGTTTTCCGTTTTTCCCAAGAGCCGACCTTCCTTGCGTTGGAGGCCTCGCTGCTCGTGTCGTTGTTTGGCGTTTCCGTGATCCCTTTGCCGTGGCTTGGCTACCGGTGCTTCGCCTGCCCGCCCGGTTATGCCTTCCACAGGAAAATCGGGGGCGCGGGGGTGGCCCTGGCAATCCTCTTCTGGTTGATCACGCTCGCCATCTTCGCCGCCATCGCGGTGGCCGCAGCTGTTTTGTTAGATATGATCGACAGTCCGGAGATTCAGGATTGGCTGAAGGAAATCCTCCGTTATCTCCCCGACCAAATGAAATGAATCCACCATGATCCAGTGCTCCAAACAGACTGACGAACGGCGCCAGGTAACAACCAACCGCGAGGCGGAAACCATGGAATGTTGGCTGCTCCACGGTGCGCTTGGCATGGCGGCCGACTGGCGCGGCTTCGCGAAGCGTCTCGCCGGGGAGAAAACCGGTTCGCGGGCGGTGGATTTGTGGCGGTTTCTGGAAGGGCTGGCGCTGCCGTTGGCGGACTTCGGGCGGGAACTCAATGAGGAAGCCGGCAGCGAGGTGTTCCGGGGCAAAGGGCGGGCGTTGCTGGGTTATTCGCTGGGCGGACGTCTGGCGCTTCACGCATTGCTGGAAAAGCATCATCCCTGGCAGGCGGCGGTAGTGGTTTCCGCTCATCCCGGGTTGGAATCCGCAGCGGAACTGGACGCCCGCCGTGCGGAGGATGCCACTTGGGCGACCAAGGCGCTGACCGGCAACTGGCAGGAGTTTGTCAACGCCTGGAACGCTCAACCGATCCTCGGCCAGCCCCTGCCGCGCGATCCTCAACTCGCCACACGCCTGATCACCCGGCGCAGGGAAATCGCCTGCAGCTTTGTCGATTGGTCATTGGGCGCCCAACAGCCGCTGTGGGATCGCTTGCGGGAAATTTCCGTCCCCGTATTGTGGGTGGCCGGGGAATACGATGCGAAATTCCGCAGCCTGGCGGAACGCGCGGCGGCTTGCATGCCCCGTGCCACCCTCGCCATCGCCCCCGGTGCCGGCCACCGCGTCCCGTGGGACGCCGAAGAGTGGCTCGCGTGCCAAACCGCAGATTTCCTGCGCCGCGGTGCCTGAGTTCGGGTTTTCGGAATTGCCGCCAACCGCCGCCTCGTCCATGGTGCCGCCCATGTGGACCACCGTGCGCGAGTTCGAGGACATCCGTTATGAAACGACGGATGACGGGAAAATTGCCAAGATCACCATCAACCGGCCCGAAGTGCGCAATGCTTTCCGCCCGCTCACCGTGAAGGAATTGTTGGAAGCCTTCGACCTCGCCCACGAGGATCCGGCGGTGGGCGCCATCATCCTGACCGGGGCCGGCGAGCTGGCGTTTTGTTCCGGTGGCGACCAGAAAGTCCGCGGCCACGCCGGATACATCGGTGATGACGGCATCCCCCGGCTCAACGTGCTCGACCTCCAAAAAAAAATCCGTTCGTTGCCCAAACCCGTGGTGGCGATGGTCGCCGGTTATGCGATCGGCGGCGGCCATGTGCTCCACATCGTCTGCGACCTCACCATCGCTGCGGACAACGCCCGCTTCGGCCAGACCGGTCCCAAGGTCGGCTCGTTCGATGGTGGCTTGGGTTCAAGTTATCTCGCCCGCATCGTCGGTCAGAAAAAGGCCCGCGAAATCTGGTATCTCTGCCGCCAGTACGACGCCCGCCAGGCGCTCGACATGGGCTTGGTCAACACCGTCGTCCCGCTGGCCGATCTCGAAAACGAAACCCTCAAGTGGTGCCGCGAAATGCTCGCCCACTCGCCGCTGGCCCTGCGTTGTCTCAAGGCCGCCCTCAACGCCGATTGCGACGGCCAGATGGGTTTGTTAGACCTGGCCGGCAACGCCACCCTGCTCTATTACATGAGCGAGGAAGGACGCGAGGGGAAACAGGCGTTCCTCGAAAAACGCCCGCCCGATTTCTCCAAGTTCCCGAGAGTGCCGTGATGGTTTTCATGAAGCGTGAACCTGAACGTCGGTTCACCCAAACGCGTCGGAGTAACAGACTTGCCGAATCCGGCTTGGGATTGACGGCGAATGAACTAGGAATTCCTGAAAATGGCATGGCACTCTTCAGAGCCAAAGGCCCAATCCACGATATCATAGAGCGGGCTTTCAGCCCTTGAGATTGGCAGGTTGGACGTTGTAATTGGCGGGGGCATGGTGGCGAGGTGGATGCATTGATACCGAACTCCGAGATAGGAACCACGAATTTCACGAATCTCACGAAATGAGAGAGGGTTGGGATGCCGCATCACCCCCACCATATGGTGAATCCGTCAGAGTCTGGAAGTGACTGATCATTCGTGGATATTCGTGCAATTCGTGGTTTGAACTTCTGTTTTCGGGTTGACACCGGTTTTCGAGGGGCTGCAATGTCGGAATTTCCATGCATGATGGTGTCGCTGTGGAGATCTACCAGACGCATGATGAATGATTTGTTAGGATTCAGGAAAACTGATAGCGCAACGCGGACAGGCAGAACATCGTGGCGGTTTCGACCCGCAATACGATGGTGCCAAGGGACACCGGAAGAAAACCTGCGGCGAGGGCGGCGGTGGTTTCAGCGGTGGAGAAATCACCTTCCGGCCCGACTAACAGAATTGCGGCGGCGGTGCCCGGGATATCCTGCAGGACGTCGCGCAGGGGCCGGGCACCGGGGGCGAGAGAGGCGATGAGCCTGAGTCCGGTGACGGCGGATTGGGTGCCGAGCCAGCGCTCGAAGGGCAATGGTTCGGCGATGTGGGGGAGCGTGTCCTGGCCGCATTGCTTGCAGGCTTCCAAGGCGGTGCGGCGCCACTTGTCGGATTTGCCGTCGCCGGGTTGCACCACCGTGTGGCGGGTCACCAGCGGCTGGATGGCGGCGACGCCGAGCTCGACGGCTTTTTGCACGATGAGGTCCATGGTTTTCCCTTTCGGAATCGCCTGGACCAGGGTGATGGCGGGGCGGGGCGCGGGCGCGACTTGCGCGGGACCGAGTTTGAGCGCGACGCGGTCACGCGCCACATCCAAAACCTCTGCGGTGGCCCGGCGGCCGCAGCCATCGAACACGGTGATGGTTTCGCCGCGCCTGATGCGCAGGACCTGCGACAAGTGGCGGGCCTCGCCGCCGGTCAGGGCCGGGGCGTCAGGCCAATCTTCGGCGGGAAGGAGGAAACGGGGCATGGGAAAAGACAGAAGATTTGGAGACAGAAGACAGAAGACAGAAGAAATTGAAGATGCCGGAAGCGACATTTCTGATCTTCTGTCTGCTGTCTGTGAGCGCAGCGGTCTTCTGTCTTTTTTTCACAGATCGAAGAACCGTTTGGCTTTTTGGAAGAAACCCTCCTGCATGGGGGAATTGTGTTCGCCGATGGATTCGGAGAAGGCGCGGAGTTTTTCCTGTTGGTTGGAATTGAGGCGGGTGGGGACTTCGACTTGGACGCGGACGTTGAGGTCGCCGCGGCGGCTGCTGTTGAGGGTGGGCATGCCCTTGTCGCGGAGCCGGAAGATGGTGCCTCCCTGGGTGCCGGCGGGGATCTTGATCGACGATTGACCGTCGAGCGAGGGGACCTTGAGTTCCCCGCCGAGCGCCGCCACGGAAAACGGCAGAGGCACTTCGCAGAACAAATCCACGTCGTGGCGCTCGAACACATCGTGGTCGCGGACGTGCAGGAACACATAGAGATCGCCGGCCGAACCACCGCGCACTCCGGCGTCGCCATTGCCGCTGGACCGGAGGCGGGTGCCGGTATCGACGCCGGCTGGAATGCGGAGCTTGATCCGGCTATCGCGCTGGGCGCGGCCCTCGCCGCGGCAATTGCCGCAGGGGTCGGAGATGGTTTCGCCCGCGCCATGGCATTCCGGACAGGTCGATTGCTGGATGAAGATGCCGGCTTGGCGGGCGACGACGCCGCGGCCGCCGCAGGTGGTGCATGGTCGCACGCCGCCGGCCCCCTTGGTTCCTTTGGAAGCACAAGCGTCACACGGGACGTAGCGTTCGATTTCGAGTTCCTTTTCGACGCCGCGGGCGGCTTCTTCGAGCGAGATTTCGAGGTCGTAGCGGAGGTCGCTGCCGCGTTGTTTGCCGGAATTCTTGCGGCGGGCGCTGCCGCCGCCGAAGAACTCCTCGAATCCACCGCCGAACGAACCGCCGAAGACCTGGGAGAAAAGATCCATCGGATCGTGAAAACCGCCACCCGGGCGGCCGCCGCCGCCACCAGTGAAGGCGGCGTGGCCGTAACGGTCGTATGCGGCGCGTTTGTCCTCGTCGCTGAGCGCTTCGTAGGCCTCGCCGAGTTCCTTGAATTTGTCTTCGGCCGTGTGGTCGCCCGGGTTTTTGTCCGGGTGGAATTTCACCGCGAGTTTGCGGTATGCCTTCTTGATTTCATCCGCAGTGGCATTGCGGGAAACCCCCAGAACCTCGTAGTAGTCGCGTTTTTCTGGCATGGGTTTAATCCTCTCCTCCTTCCGCAAGCGCCGGAACCTTGGACACCACCACGCCGGCGGGCCGCAGCAGTCGGTCGCGCAGCTTGTAGCCGCGGCGGGTGACCCGCAGGATGTGGCCTTCCTCGCCCTTGGCGCATTCCTCTTCGGCCAGCGCGTCATGCAGGTTCGGGTCGAATTTCCCGTCGCAGGGGATTTCCACCACCCCTTGGGAGGCGAGGAAATCATTGAGTTGGCGGCGCACCATGTCCATGCCGATGTAAATCATCGACGCCGTGTCCTGGGCTGCGGCCTGCATCCCCATTTCAAAGTGGTCGATGACCGGGAGCAATTCCTCCAGCAACCGTTGGTTCGCGTAACGGATGGCGTCCTCGCGCTCGCGGGCCGTGCGTTTCCGCAAATTGTCCATTTCCGCCGCGGTGCGCAGCGAGATTTCCTTCCACTTGGCGACATCGGCTTCGAGTTCCTCCCACGGATCGATGCCCGCCTCGGCCGGGGCGGTTTCGGTTTGAACGGCATCGGCTTGGCCGGGCTCGGCCCCGGTGGTTTTTACCGGGACTTCGGTCGCTGAGGGCGGATCGTTGACGGTTTGCATGGCGCATAGCTGTACCCGCGATTGGTCCCGCGTCAATCCCTTGCCGCAGGATTTTGCGGCGGGACGGATCATTCCCAGGACGGCGCTCAATCACAGAGGTGGGGTGGTCGCATGGAAACCGCCTCTCGGTCCCAATCATGGGAGGACCTGCCTCTTCCATCTTTCGGCGGCATCACGAAATATGGATGGCTTGCGACGCCCAGGTCATCGCTCAAGTGGAAGAGGCGGCAACCGTGGCTGGAACTGGTCCCAAGAGCGATAAGCGCTGACGCGACAAGGACGCGTCACGGATTCCCGACGCAAGCGTCAGGTGGCGGCAGGTCTTGAACATGTTCACGGCTCCGTCGCGGATTCGCGGTCGTCTTGCGGTTTTTCGGTGGGGAGCACGTCGCCTAGCATGAGGGTCGTGAAATACGCCGTTTCGTTGTGGATCCTGGCGATTTCATCCTCGATGAGAGTGATCGCCGGAGGATCATTTTCCGTCTTGAGACGTTCGATTTGTTTTCCAAGTCCCAGGATGTAAGCGGGTGCCAGTTCGTTGATCTCGCGGCGCAAATTGGTGTCGATGGTTTTCTGTTTTTCGAGCACCTCGGTGTGGATTTCCTGGACACCAGGAATTTCGGCTAGCGACTCATCCAAGGATGTGGGCACACGGTTCTCCTGGTTGGTCATGGCGGCAAGGATTTTGGTGGCCTGAGCCACGGTTTGGGTCCGGTTTATTGAAACCCTGCCCGCACGGTTGATCATCCCTTTTTCGAAGTTCCAGTAGTTGTCCTTGAGGTTCTTGGTGTGTTTGGCGACGATGGGTGCAGCGCGGTCCCTCATGTTTTTGCGACCACGCGCGAGGAATCCAGACACATCGAATTTGGGTTCCACTGCGGCATCGTCGGGGCCATCATTGGGAATGTCATCTTTCGGGTTGGTTGCCATCGCAGGATCCTGCTTGTCCGGGGATACGGGCCGGGATACGGGTCGGGATACGGACCGGGGTTCGGGTGGTCTGTGAGCGCCGGACACTTGTTCCTTGGGGGATTTCCCGATGTTGGCGCTCTGGACCTTTTGCGTTCTGGCATGTTGCAGATAGACCAGGACGGCAATGACGACCGCCATCATGAGCATGAAGACTCCCACCATCCCTGAATGGCGATTGTCACCAACGACCGGTTTGGGCTGGCTCGCCATGTTCCGCCCAGGGGTCGGAGTGGGAATCTTGTGGCCTGTCGGTTGCCTGCCGGGACTTGAAATGGCGTTGAGATCCTTGGCGAGTTCGAGAGCGCTGGCGTAGCGGCGTTTCGGGAGAGGATCTATGGCGTAACGGATGATGGTGTCGATGCGGGGATCGCAATGAACGATGACCGATGCCGGGCGCGAATCGTCGGCTGGAAGACGTCCGGTGAGCAATTCGTGGAGGAGAACCCCGACGGAGAAGATGTCGGCGCGGTAGTCCACCGAATCAGGCGAGTCGCAGACTTCCGGTGCGGTGTAATGGGGGGTTCCGAAGATGTCCCCGTCTTCCCCGCCTTTCCTCTCAATCGGACGTGCGAGACCGAAGTCACCGATTTTCGGCTGGGCATCGAGATCAAGCAGGATATTCGACGGCTTGATGTCGCGGTGAATGATTCCATGGGTGTGGGCATGGGCGAGTCCATGGCAGATGCCGATCACGAGTTTGACGGCCTTCGCGGGATCAATGGCTTGACCGTGTGCGATGTGGAACAGGGATTGTCCCGGGACATACTCCATGATGATATAGGGCATGCCGTTGACCTCGCCGAAATCGTAAACGCCTATCAGATTGGGATGGTTCAGGCGTGCCATGGCTTTGGCTTCAGCCTCGAAACCCGCGCAGAAGGCGGAGTCTTTGCTCAACTCCTGCGGCAGGATCTTGATGGCAACCCTGCGCTCCAGTGACTTCTGGATGGCGCAATACACCGCGCCCATGCCGCCGGTGGCGATCAAGCCTTCGAATTCGTATCCCGGAAAAAGCGGTGCGAGATCCGCAAGGTCCGGTGCCACGAATGTGGCAGGCTGTTCGGGAAAACCGCTCATGATCGGAAAAAAGGGTGTTTGTTGGGACATGCGAGTAAGAGAATAAAATCCAGCGGATTTGGATTTCACCGGCAGGAATACGCGAACGACACAGGGATTCTCACGATGAATTGATGAATTGCAGGGGCCGGTCCGGGGGCGAGCGTCTTTACTAGGTCACGCTAGGCCACGTCTTTACTATTCCACAGAGGAATAATAAGAAAAGTACTTGCGCACAGCCAAAAACACTCGCTCTGTGGTTGTTGCGTCTTTTTTGAGGCTAACGCGGATCGTTTTCTGGAACCGTTTACTCGCCCGCGAACACCCGTGCCGCCACCTGCCGGAGGCCGTCGAGGGTGAGGTCGGGATCGACGCAGTCGATTTCCGGAAGGCCGGCGGCGATGAGGGCCGCATCGCCGCCGGTAGCGATGATTTTCGGACTGCCGGGAAGCTCTGCGCGGATGCGGATGATGATTTCCCTGACCAAGCCGCGGTAGCCGAAAACCGCGCCCGCTTGCATTGCATGGACCGTGGATTTGCCGATGGCGGAGGCGGGTTCCACCAACTCGATGGTCGGCAGCAGCGCGGTATTCTGGGGCAGGTACCCGGACATGGCCCCCAGCCCGGGCGCGATCACCCCGCCGC
>Ga0209697_10004253_pt1 | contig 18815 bp, 18 predicted proteins | sample AliMusrvi5mmetaG_FD_184115 | JGI IMG/M metagenome (GOLD analysis project Ga0209697, IMG submission 184115) | Freshwater lake bacterial and archeal communities from Alinen Mustajarvi, Finland, to study Microbial Dark Matter (Phase II) - Alinen... | ecosystem: Environmental > Aquatic > Freshwater...
GGGATTTTTCTCTCATTCCACTTGTTCGGGCACGTCAGCTGATGCATTTGTCAAATCTCCCGCTGCAATGAATCCGAAGGATTCACATGTTTATAGAAAAACGAACAATAGCGCGACATACGACCCCGATGGGGTCGCACCCTCCGATATAACATTCCTGCTATAAACATGAAATCCCTTAGGGATTTTTCTCTCATTCCACTTGTTCGGGCACGTCAGCTGATGCATTTGTCAAATCTCCCGCTGCAATGAATCCGAAGGATTCACATGTTTATAGAAAAACGAACAATAGCGCGACATACGACCCCAACAGGGTCGCACCCTCCGTGGTAACATCTCTGCTATTAACATGAAATCCCTTCGGGATTTTTCTCTCATTCCGCTTGTTCGGGTGTGTCTTCTGGAGTGTTTGTGATTGTTGGCGCTTCATTAAGTTTGACAAACTTTTAAAGTTTGTCAAACTTATTGCGCAAAGGTTATTTCAAAACCCGGAATGCCTTTGAAAAATTACCATCACTCCACAACTTTATTCACGAAAATCTCATCCTGACATTGTCTCATTTTCAACCCAAAACACGATTTAAATGAAGAATTCCGTTTATTATTTATAATTTAGCAGGTCAATTAAAACCGAAATTATGAGAAGAAAATCATTAATAATACTCACTCTTTTTGCTTGTTTCACCATCATTTTCTCCTCTTGTAAAAAGAGTGTCGAAAATAAAATTGACGGCACATGGCGGAAAGTTAATCTTGAAAATGTAAATGCAAATGTTTTTGAAGACTGGACTTTTACGGGCAATTACTTTTATGTACTGCATACAAATGGTATCGGCGGCTACGATACAATTTCAAATGGCACCTATGCGATAAAAATGAAATTGTTCAAAAGATACCTGTCCATCGAAACTTCAACGGACAACAGCATCATTGACGACTGGCGCATTGATAAAATTACAAAAGGTCAGTTGGTGATCTACCGTCAGCAGGGTGGCCTTGAATATTACGAGTTCAGCAGGTAGGGGGGAAGAGGTTTATAAAGTTTATAGGGTTCATAAGAAATATGAAAATAACATTTACACACAATACTGGATGAAAATTGAGAACACTGAAATCTATGTGTTTTACTATGTATCTATTGTGCCTATGTGGTAAAGAAAAAAATCACCACATAGAATCATAGGAACATAGGCTTCACATAGGAATAGCTATTTACAGAGGAAGGTTCATAAAGTTCATAAGGTTCATAAGGTTTGTAAAGTTTATAAAGTTATAAGGATTTTTCTCCAGTCATTCATTCCAATTAAAGCACATGTCAAAACTTAAAACAACTTTTTTTTGTCAGAATTGCGGCGCACAGTCGGCTAAATGGATTGGCAAATGTCCTTCGTGCAATGAGTGGAACACTTATGTGGAAGAGGTGGTGCTGAAGCCTACACAGTCGCAGGCGCTGCAGAGCATCACATCGGGGAGAACAAGCAAACCACAGCGCATTGATGAAATAACCCTTTCGGAAGATCAGCGCATAGACACCAATAATAATGAACTGAACCGTGTGCTGGGCGGTGGACTGGTGGCGGGTTCCATCATCCTTATCGGCGGCGAACCCGGCATCGGAAAATCAACGCTCATGCTGCAGGTGGCACTGACAATAAAAAATCTGAAAGTGCTCTACATTTCAGGCGAGGAAAGCGGTCAGCAGATACGCATGCGTGCCGAACGACTGGGCATGACCAACGCCAATTGTTTTATACTGACAGAGACTTCAACCCAAAATATTTTTACACACATCGCCGCTCTCGAGCCAAACATGGTGGTGGTTGATTCCATTCAAACACTGAATACATCCATCATTGAATCATCGGCAGGCAGTGTTTCGCAGATCCGTGAATGTGCCGCAGAAATGAACAGGTATGCCAAAGATACAGGCGTTCCGGTTTTCCTGATCGGGCATATTACCAAGGATGGAAGCATAGCCGGGCCAAAAGTTTTGGAACACATGGTTGACACGGTTCTTCAATTTGAAGGCGACCGTAATCATGGTTACCGTATTTTACGCGCCACAAAAAACCGCTTCGGCTCGACCTCTGAACTTGGAATTTTTGAAATGCAGAACACCGGCTTGCGCGAAGTGTCGAACCCTTCGGAAATATTGTTATCGCAGCGCGACGACAACCTGAGCGGTGTGGCCATAGCTTCCACCATTGAAGGACTGCGCCCGATGCTTATCGAAACACAGGCGCTTGTAAGCTCTGCTGCCTACGGAACTCCTCAGCGTTCAGCCACAGGTTTCGATCTGCGGAGACTCGGCATGTTGCTTGCAGTTCTTGAAAAACGCTGTGGTTTCAAGCTGGGAGCAAAGGATGTGTTTCTGAATATCGCCGGAGGAATAAAGGTGGATGATCCCGCCATTGACCTTGCAGTGGTTACTTCAATCCTGTCGTCGGGCGAAGATATTCCCGTTGACCCGAAAGTTTGCTTTGCCGCTGAGGTGGGCCTGTCAGGTGAGATACGCCCTGTGAACCGCATTGATCAACGAATTACTGAAGCTGAAAAACTGGGCTTCGAAAAGATCATTATTTCCAAGTACAATCAAAAAGGTTTGGTGCTGAACAAAGGAGGCATTCAGATTATTCCGGTGAATAAAATTGAAGAGGTGTTCAGCAAATTGTTTGGATAGGAAATAAAAAAAAACCGGATTCCCCGGCTTTTTTTTATTTTTATCAATGATGAAAATTAATTTGTCTCAATAATCTTAAACAACTCATCCAGTTTAGGAGTGAGGATTATCTCTGTGCGGCGGTTTTTAGCACGTCCTTCTTTTGAGCTGTTTACATCCACTGGATCATATTCGCTTTTGCCTGCAGCAGTAAGTCTTTTGGGGTCCACCTTGCTGTTATCAGTAATTATTTTCACGATGGCCGTTGCCCGCATCACACTCAGATCCCAGTTGTCTTTGATCACACCTGTGCCAACATAAGGAACATTGTCAGTATGTCCTTCGATGAGAATATTAATATCGGCGTTGGTTTCAAGGACCTTTGAAAGTTTCTTGATGGCTTCAATACCTTTCGGATCAACAGTAAAACTTCCTGAAGCAAACAACAGACTTTCTTCAAGTGATACATAAACCTTTCCATTTTTCTGTGTGATGGTAAGACCTTTTCCTTCGTATCCTGTGAGTGCATCGGTAACTTTCGCCTTCAACGCTTTTACCATGGAATCTTTTTTGTTTAAAATATTCTCAAGCTCTGTCAATCTTGCTTCCTTAACCTTCAGAGCAGATTCCGAAGTGTCGAGTGCGGCCTGTGAAACTGCAAGTTCTTTGCTGATCTTATCAAGATTTGTTTTCTTTATTTCAAGATCATTCGAAAGTTTTTTCAAAGCGTCTTCTTTGATCACAAGACTGTCCTGCGTTGATTTTAGCTGTGCAAGGATCTTTTGAATTTCAGTGTTATTTCCGGTATTGATTTCCTTGTATTTTGCCAGCAGTTGTTCGTATGTCCTGTTGAGCTGATCGTAATTGGTGGTCATTGTCCGCAGAGAATTACCCATCACAGTCGAATCAAGGATCAGCCCGCCATTCTTCTTATTGAGAATGTCAATTGATGATTGCAACTCGGTAAGTTTCGTTTCCAATGCCTGATCTTTTGATTTCAGTTCGGCATTTGTGGAATCACAGGCAAGTTTCTTTTTTTTCATTTCTTGCATCTGACGTGCCGGAACACATGAAAATAGTAATACTCCTGCAATAGCAGCATAAAAAAAGGATTTGAATATTGGTGTTTTCATCGTTAGTTTTTTTTGTAAAAGTAGATAATAATAATTAGAAATCAATATCAAGCTGAACCGGGCAATGGTCCGAATGTTTTGCATCGGGCATGATGAGTGAATGTTTCATCTTTTTTTCAAGAGGTTTGCTCACCATGTGGTAGTCAATGCGCCAGCCCAGGTTCTTGGCACGTGCATTTGAACGGAAGCTCCACCATGTGTATTGTTTGGGTTCCTGGTTAAAAGTGCGGTGTGAATCAATAAAACCACTGTCGAGAAATCGTGTCACCCACTCACGCTCTTCAGGCAGAAAGCCTGATGAGTGTGCATTCCTTATCGGATCATGAATGTCAATAGGCTTGTGACAAATATTGAAATCACCCGAGATGATCAGGTTTGGCCTTGTTTTTTTCAATTCATTGATGTAGGTCTGAAAGTCTTCAAGCCATACCATTTTAAATGCCTGACGTTCGTCGCCACTTGTTCCGGAAGGATGGTAAACACTGATCACTGAAATGTCGCCATAGTCGGCACGGAGAACCCTGCCTTCGTTATCATATTTTTCAATGCCCATTCCGTAGGTAACATTGTCAGGCTTTGTTTTGGTAAGAATGGCAACACCGCTATAACCTTTTTTCTGTGCCGAGTACCAATAATGTCTATAGCCTGCTTCTTCAAAATCGAATAAAGGCAACTGTTCTGCCTGGGCTTTTAATTCCTGCAGACAAATAATATCAGGGTTGACGGTTTTAAAAAAATCAATGAGTCCTTTGCCCAGTGCGGCGCGGATACCATTGACATTATAAGTAAGGATCTTCATAATTCCGGTTTATGGAAGGCGAAATTAATAATTATTTTTTGCTTTACATTTGACGATAGAAACGATTGCACAAAGTTAAACAAAGAAATTAAACCGGCGCATCAGATGCAACCCAAACTACTAAGTGAAAAGTTCAAAATAAATTCATCAATTTCAGTCAGTTTTAACCCCGTGGGATAGCTTTTTAGTTTTTGCAAATCATTTTTATTAAGTAATATCCAACGGGGTTAACTGACTGAAAAAAGAATCAAAAAGCATCTGGCTTTAGCCTCATAGTTACAAAGAATGATGCTAAAGCAATAAGGAACCAAACTTTATTATCATCCCGCATAGGCGGGATGCAATTGATGCTCTGAATTTAATTTGGGGAAGTTATTTTGAAAGTTTCTCTAAGGAATGGATGTTGTATTTTTTCTAAGGATCAACAATAATGATTAATTTTACAACTGAGAATAATTCAAGCCATGAAAAAGAAATCGAAAATACAAAAAATGGTCGAAGCCGACGAACGTAAAAAACGCAAGGAAGAAGGCTATTTCGACGGGCGTTTTAAAACAAAGGTAGTTCCCGATAAAAAGAAAAAACCACCAAAGAAAAAGAAGATAGACGATGAAGAATGAGATAGAAAATTGATGATAGATGATAGAAAATAGAAAATAGAGGAAGAAGGTGGAAGGTAGGATCATTTATCCTGGGAATGACTAATGACTATTAACGACCATGAATGACGCGCAGCCAATGACTATTGACTTATGACTAATGACCAATGACAATTAATGACCCTCCGTCAAAAAGTGGCCCATCATAAAGTTCAATGATCTCATAATCCAGACGGGTGATGAAAGTTTTTATTTGTTCACCATCCCGATGATAGGAGAGGTTTCCAATAATGAAAATCTTGTTTTCAATAACTCCACAGGCGCCTCCGAAGAAACCGTGAGAATGTCCTGGTAGAATTATTTCATCGGAAGTCACAAGCAGTGTTTGAAATCCTTTTCCAACAAGAGTTTTGTGTATGCCTTCATCGGAGGTTATAAAATGATCTTCTTTTAAAGGAAGCAGACTGCAACGTGTGAATCCCTGTTTGACATTGATATGCTTCAGATTCTTGGAGTCATTTAAAATTGTTGTGTCAGTAATATTGGTCTTATGGATAAGAAGGTTTTCGGTTATCACTACATTGTAAACTGCAGCTTCGGGATATGAATGTCTCACCGCTTTGCTGCCTTCAGCAAATACAATGTGATGCTCTGAAAGAATTTTTTTATAGTTATCAGGCAGGTTAGGTGCAACAATTAAACGCTTGTTGGTTTTGCAGAAAAAAATGTCGGGATGTCCGGAAATACTTTTTTCAGTGAGTTCAGAAGTTTCCAGCCAGATCACCTCTCCATATTTTTGAAGATTGACTTTTGCCTTTGCAGGAATTTTATTGTCAGCAATGATCAGCATGATAATTTCTGTTTTTTAATAAAGGGTCTGTTTTAAACAATACTTTTTTATAATTTTCCTGCAACAACTTTTTGTTGGACGCCTGATGTCCGATGGCATTATTTATCTGTTCCGGCGCGACGGAAATAATTATTTCATTGTCTTTATTTCTTAAAAGAGGAAGTAAAGATTCTTTCCAGAGTGCGGTCATCACAAGCTCTCCGAACGAAACATGAAAAGGACCGGCCACCAGTGATTCTCCGCCAATGAGTCCTTCAGAAGGATGCAGGCCCATGCGTAACACTTTTACTCCGGCTTCTTCAAACACCCGGTATAATTCTTTTGTCCACATCACAGCTTCATCCAGTGAAAGAGGAGTGTATTTTTTTTCAAGAAACAAATTCTCCAATTCAGTATCCTTTATCACCAGCGTTGGATAAATCCTTGTATTGTCCGCACCAAGTGCAACGATTGACCTTGCTGTTTGTAATGATTTCTCCAGCGTATCGGCAGGCAGGCCACACATCATTTGCAACCCCAGTTCAAATCCCCATTGCTTTATTAATTTCGATGCTTTCACAATTTCATCTGCTCCATGACCTCTGCCTGATAATCTCAACACTTCATCATCCATTGACTGGGCGCCAAGTTCAATGGTTTGTACATGATATCTTTTCAAAAGTGACAATCTCTCTTCGTCAATATAGTCGGGTCGTGTTGAGAGACGGATGCCCTGGATAACGCCGCTTTCAAGGTAAGGCTGGATGATCTTCAAATAATTTTCCTGGTCCGCTATTGGCAATCCTGTAAAGTTTCCTCCAAAGAATCCTACTTCAATTATGTTGTTTTCTGATGGAATTGTTTTGAGATGTTTGTTCATAACATCAACAATTTCTGTAGTGGATATGGATTTCTTCTGACCCGAAATATTTTTCTGATTGCAATAAACGCACTGAAAGGGACAGGCAAGTTGTGGAATGAATAAAGGAATTGTGAAATGTTTCCGTAGCATGAAAAAATAATTTCCTTTAATAATTCATTAATAAATTGAACACCGAAATCGCAGTTTCTTCATAATGAAAAAACGCTTAAAATAATCTTTCTTCATGCCGTCACTGATTCATTAAAAAAGATGTTTATTCCTTCACAAATTTCCTGACAGTGCAATTGTTTTTACTGTCGGTGATCTTTAAAAAATAAATTCCTTTGTCCAGAAATTTTGTTGGGAGTATCATGTTTACCACACTGCTTTCATTTGTCGTCATTGCAGAATAAACGGGCTGTCCTAAAATATTGATGACTTCAACAGTTAGTTTTTCTTTAACCGATAACTCAATGGTAACAGCCATATCAGCTTCAACCGGGTTTTCAAAAACCACATTCAGAAAAGTTGGCTCTGCCACATTATTCACTCCAACGGTTTGATCAATTCTGAGCATTAATGAAACGGGCAAATGATCCGACATGCCGAATAATGCCTGGATAACACTGTCAGGAGCGCTGTTGTTAACACCATAGGTCAGCGAATCATTAAAGTGATGCCCATCCTGACCGATCGTTTTATATGATCCCGTGAAGTAAAGAACATGCTTTGCCCCGTCTCTGATATAATCCGAGATCATGATGTGGTCAAAACGGTCATCAAGTCCGCCGGTAACATAACAGCCGGACGATGCTGTGTGTGTAGATTGTGTATGAATGGCAGCATAAGAATAATTGCCATGCCAGTCGCCAACCTGGTTGATGGGGTCATTGAATTTGACATTTTGGTTTGTTGGGTTTAATAAATTTTGATAGCATTGTTCTGTGCCTGAATACACGTTAAAGTCACCCATCACCATGTAATTGTCTTTTACACCAAGAGTGGCCAGGTAATTTATTAAAGTGTTTGTTTCAGTAGCCCTGTCCGCAATATCTGATGCAGTACTCCCTGCTTTCAGATCCATAATAATGCATGTAACAAAAGCAGTATCGTGGGTGTTGCCGAGGTTCCATGATTTGTAATACAGCTTGTAAATATTGATATCCCTCACACTGGTGGCAATATTTACCTGCTTCGAAAACCCGAGTTTTTCGGAGTTGAAATAAAGTTCATTTGAAAGATCCGATGATGATTGATTGGAAAAGTTGCATTTATTGTAATAAGAAACGCCATCCACATTCAGACAATTATTCAACAAATGCTGATGTTGTGTGGAACTTATCGCAATTTCATTGACTGTAAAAATATCAGGTTTCGCGTATTTGATGATGGTTCTCAAATAGCCATCCTTGGCTGTTTCATTGTTGTTGGTGGTTGTACAGAAGGAGCTTGTTTGCCCATAATACAAAAGGTTATATTGCATCACTTTTACAGTGTCCTGAGCATGTACTAAAACAGAAAACATTAGGAATACAAGTGAAAGAATTTTTTTCATTTTATAATTTGTAAAAAGAAAAGTGAGAGTGACAGTTGATGATTCGGGTTTTATAAATAATGCAATTATGAGTTGCCTGCAATTTTAGAAACTTCATTCCAGATGTCAGCAGCAATTAATTCGGGTGAACGCTCACCATTGGTTTTAAAAATGGTTTCTTTCAATTTGAGTTTTTCGAAAGCCTCAAAATATTTTTCTTTTACCTTTCTGAGATTTTCAATGTTTTCATAAAGTTCAAGTGAACTCCGGCCGCTGTTCAGTCTCTTCATTCCGGTTTCAGGCTCTATGTCTATAAAGATATTCAGATCAGGGCGAAGCAGGTCTGCGCTCAAGGAATTTGCTTCAATCACCCAGTCGAGCGACATGTGTGTTCCCTGGTAGGCATACGATGAGAAATAATACCTGTCGGTAATTACAGTAAATCCTTCTTCCAGTTTTTTTATGATGCCATTTGTTTTATTCAGCAGATGGTCCAAACGGTCAGCAACAAAAAGGCCGGCAATTGTCCGGTGGTCGGCTTCGATCCGATGTTTGAAAATGTTTGTGATCACTGAACCAATAGGGCTGTCGGTAGGTTCAAAAGTGAAATACACTTTGTGACCGGCTTTTTTCAGATTTTCTGTCAAAAGTTTTACCTGTGTACTTTTCCCGCTACCATCAATACCTTCGAAGGAAATAAAAAGATTTTTACTCATTGTTGAATAATTCAAAATTGGAATATTTTACAAAAATAAGACATTTACTATTAGGCTGCTTTTTATTTTATCAAAAACAAAAAACGGCCGCCGTTAATTTGCCAGCTAATGATTCACCGAATTCAGGAAATGAATGATTGCTGTATTTACTGTGTCAGGGCGGGTTTCCATGCTGCAATGAGCCGCTCCATGAATTTTTACCAATTGAGAATTTGGTAATGCTTTGTTCAAATCCTCACCCATTTTTAAAGGTATCCAGGTATCTTTGTCTCCCCATATCAGAAAAGCAGGTTGCGTAATATTTTTTAGTTTCAGAATTTTTGATGAATTGCTTTTTCTGACCATGTCAAATAGTCCGCGCGCGGTATGTTTTAATTTGAAAGGAGCAAGATATCCTGCAATATCTTCCTTCTCCGGCGACTTTCCATAAGCAGAACCCAGTAATTTTTTTATTCCTGAGTAGTTAAAAAAGAAAGTTTTCATCACAGAGCCCAGTAGCCAGCGTGCAGGAGGAAAGTTAAATATCCCTCTGTATGAACGTATCATTGTGTCAGCATCAACAGCGCCTGAAATAAAAACAAGACTTAACGAACGTGTGGGCTTCTCCTGTGCCATGGCTGCAATTACACTTCCTCCCATAGAATGACCAACCAGGTTCCATTTCAGTTGTGCTGATTTTGGAGGCATGGATTTGTCAAGACTATCCAGCAAAGTCCAGATCGTTTCTGCCCTGTTGAACGCTGAATGATTGTATCCTTTTTCTCTGCTGCTGAATCCGAATGCGGGCAAATCAATGGCAACACACAAATATCCTTCATCAACCAATGCCGGAATGTTTTTTCTCCATGAAAATGTGGAACCTCCCAGGCCATGAATCAGTATGAGCTTCCCTTTTATTTTGTCAGTATCAACATTCCAAAACCTGTAGTGAACGCTGTATCCGCCAATATTCATGAAATGACTTTCAGCAAAAGGTTTTGCCGGATCATACTTTGAAAGAAGTTCTTTTTTATGCATGCCTTGCTTGCTTGTATTGCATGAAATGACTGAGATAATTGCCAGCAATATAAAAAAATTACCTCTGATGTTCTTTTTTATTCCTGATATCATAATCAAAAGTAAACAAAGTTGGCTGATAAAAAATTTTCTTTGAGATTAAAAATTAATTTTTACTTTCGCGACATGTCGAAAATGACATAACGTAAAACAATAATTAATCAAATCATTAAAATTATGAAAAAAATCATTACAATTTTCTGTATGGCTGTAATGCCATTATTCATGAACAGTGTTTTTGCACAGGACACTATTGTTGGGTGGTCATTCCCTTCAACGTCGGCTGATTCAATTGCAGATGTAGGTATCACCTTAAATGCTACCCGCTATCTCAGTTGTCAGTACGGGACTTATGGGAAGCCTTCTTATTATTCAATTCCTTCAAATTACACCACCAATGGTTCTCTGGGCTCTCCCGACAAATGTGCGCAGGCAACAGGTTGGGCCGGTGCAGCCGATTCAGCTTACTGGATGGTAAAATTCAAAACAACCGGATACGGTACATTGACACTTTTTTCAAAACAGCAAGCCGGCGGAAGTAATCCGGGACCAAGAGATTTTAAAGTGCAGTATAAACTTCCGGGGTCAACTTCTCCGTGGATTGATCTGACCGGTGGCACTATCACCTGTGCCAATAACTGGACATCGGGTGTAGTTAACGGACTTAGCCTGCCTTCAACCTGCGACAATCAAAGTAGTCAGATTTCAATCAGATGGCTGCTTGCATCAAATCTTGATATCAATGGCAATGCTCTTTTATCAACCGGTATTTCAAAGCTGGATGATATTTATATTATTGGAAGCCCAACTTCAGGTATCAGTGTTCCGGATGTTGAAACTTATATCAGTGTGTTTCCAAATCCAAGCAATGGTAATTTCACTATAAAGAATAATGGAGAAATCAGCAAGCTATCCATTTATGATATTGTTGGAAAATGTGTTTACGTGAATGAAAACATCATCGGATCAAAAACTGATTTTTCAAATTTTGAAAAAGGAGTTTATCTTGTTCAGATTACTACAAAGGACAGTGATGTTTTCACTCAAAAATTAATTGTTGAGTAGTTTGTTTTTATTTTTATGATCATGGCTGAAATTTTTCAGCCATGATTCTTTTTGGACAAATTTTTTTAAAATTACGGATATGAGAAAATATTTTTTCCCGGTTAGCATCATTTTTATTTTTTCTCTTTTTGCCTTTCATGGTTGTAAACATGATACAGACCCTTTACCTCCGACAATAGGTTTCAAAACCGGAACAACATACACCCAAAATGGCGCAGTGGTCATGGTGGGTCACAAACTTTTCTTCGGGATACACGCCGAAGGAACAAGTGCAGTTATTACCAATTTTACTGTAAAAAAAGTACTTCGCAATGGGAAAATAATTACGGTGATGGATACAGGTTTGTATGCACAGACATTAGACCTGAATAAAATATTTTATCAAAGTGTTGAAGACACCGCTACATGGCAATTCTCTGTGATGGATAGAAATCATTTGTCAACGGCCATTTCCATGGTAATTTATAAGGATCCCAATTCGGTTTTTGGTGGCATTTATTACTATCCTTCAATAACCCTGGGTTATCAGAACAACACTACTTACGGACATTTTCTTGACCCCACGACAGGTACCGTTTATATGGCTGATTCGGCAACAGCCCACGATAATTTGATGGACATTTTAATTTATTACATTGATAACGCCAACAGCAATAATTTGCCATCACCAGTGCTTTCTTCTCCCGGAGAAATGGATTATTCAAGCACAGAAGCCGTGACATTTTATCCATACATTGCAAACTGGACACCCAGAAATTATACTTTATGGGATATCAGTTTTGACAATGGCAACAATACTCCGCTGACTGCCTCTGATTTTTATGCAGCGCAAAATGACAGCCTGCTGATAGTTTCCTATCATTCTGTTTGGGGAAAAAAGAAATTCAGATGGGGCACTGCAGGAAAGATCATTCCTTTTCTGACAACAGGCGGGAAAATGGGTTTGGTTGATGTGCTCAGAGCTGACTCAGCAGATACAGGTATAATGAAACTTGCAATAAAAATTCAACAGTAAATATCTACTCATAACATTGAATTCTCTTTTGCAGTTTTAAAACAAATGTGTAAAATTTTCTACATACTTCTTTTCTTTCCTTTCTTTTGTTATAGTCAGAACAGTCAATTTGCAACTGTTTCGGGAGTTGTTTTGAATTCGTCCGACAGCCAGCCGTTGCCAAATGCGAATGTTTATTTATCTGAAAAAAATATAAGTGGTATCTCCGCCAAAGATGGAAGTTTTACACTTAACAAAATTGTTGCTGGGAGCTATATTTTAAAAGTAAGTTTTATCGGATATCAGAAGTACGAAAAAAAGATTGACTTAAAAGAAGGGCAGAATTTATTCCTGAAAATATTTCTGAAAGATACCAGCTTCACTTCAAAAGAAATTTTGGTCAGAGCATTCAGAAATAAAACACAGCTCGAACAACCCACAAGAATAAGCATTATAAAATCGGCAGAAATTCAATCGCTGCCGGCACAAAGTATCAACGAGGTCATTGATAATTCGCCGGGCATTTCAATGAGCAATACCACAGGAATATTTTCAAGCAAAGCTATTGTCACCATGCGCGGATTGCCTTCAAATGATCAGTCACGCACATTGGTTTTGCTTGATGGTATTTCACTGAACAAGTCTGACGAGGGTTCTGTAAACTGGAACATGATAAATAAAGATGACATCGAACAGATAAATATTATCAAAGGACCGGGCCCTGCAAAATATGGCAGTGGCGCCATGGGCGGAGTGATTGAAATGATCTCTAAAAAACCACTGAAAAAATTTCAGGGCAATGTTTCGCTGGATTATGGCACTTACAATACTGCATCAACAAACTTCAATTTTTCAGGTCTGAAAAAATATACTGGTAAGGTTTCTGACTTTTACTGGGGAGTGTCGGCTTTTGGAAGAAGGAGCGATGGCTACATTACAGAGCCTGCCATTTTCTATACTCCTGATGACACCAATCTTGTTGCGGAATTTCTAAAAGAACTCAGCACATCCATTAAAACAGGTTGCGATTTAAAGAACAATCAGAATATCGAAATTCAGTTGAATTACTTTGATGATCTGAGAGGAAATGGTTTTAAAGTGTTTGAAAATAACGGCTCGTATTCAAAGCACCGTACATACAAAAGTGTTGCTAGATATTCAGGAAGCAAAGGATTTTTTAAATGGAATGCGAACATCTACATGCTTGCCGAAGACTATCACCGGGAATATGAGTATATGCGGGAAATGCAGTACACACTTTATGAAGCCAAATCAACACGGCAGGATAAAGGAGGCAACATTGACCTGAGTTTTTACAAGTTCAAAAAACATGATATTTCTGCAGGGATTGATTACAAGATAGGCAGTGTGAATGGCACCGATACTTATTACACATCCACTGACATTGTCACTAATGCAGGTAAAATGGATAACTACGCTGCCTACATTCAGGATGAAATGGTTTCTGAAAATAAAAAGTTCCGGTTGAATGCCGGACTTCGTTACGATTTTGCGAGGTTTCATGATGGTTTGTTCAACATCCAATATCCTTCCTATACAATGGTATTTTATGATGATTTCAATGACTCTTCCATGAGAGCCAGGAGTTGGCATGCTTTCTGTCCGCGGCTTTCTGCTCAATATCTGCTTGCTGCGAAAACACGGATATATATTTCCGCTGCTGAAGGTTTCCGAGCGCCTATTCTTGATGATATGTGCCGCACCGGAAAAAAGATGGGTGGATTTGTTGTGGCAAATCCTGCACTGAAACCGGAGTTGATCTACAGCTATGAAACCGGTATTGATTTCAATATTGCAAAAAAATGTACCGCTGATATTTCCGTTTATTACAGCATCGGCAAGGATTTTATGTACTACACCAGCAATGGAGATACAGTGAATATCGGTTACAAATTATCTCCAGTGATGGAGAAACAAAATGTCGGAAAAGTAGGGATCTATGGCATTGAATCGGAAGTGAAATATGACCTTAATGACAACTTTTCTGTCTTTGTGAATTATTCATACACACATGCACAGATACTGAAGGACAACATCACCAATCCATTGGTTGATTCAAATCTTACTGATAAATTCTTAACCAATATACCTATTCACAAAGCAGAAGCCGGCTTATCATGGAAAAACAAAATCGTGAACACTTCTGTGATCTGGAAATATATTGGCAGGACATGGATCAATGACTGGAATGTGGATGATGAATATCTTTTGATCAACAGGTATCCCGATTATTCAATTGTCAACATACGTTTCGAACGAAAAATAATCAGGCATATCAACGCCTCATTGAGTGTTGAAAATTTATTCAACAAAATATTTATTGATAGCAATCTTGAGCAATGCCCCGGAAGGTTTATTACAGGTTCGGTGAAATACAGTTTTTAAAGACAAGAAAAAGTACTAAGAATAATCATTAGAGAAAAATTTAAAATCAAATCATGAGTTTACTCCGAAAAGTAATAAATGTGAAAATTACCACTAAAACAAAAAGACACAAAATAACACAAAATACAAGTTTTTAATAAAATACAATTTCGTGAAATTTGGTGTTTTTGTGCTTTTGTGGTAAAAAAGACTTATCGGAGTGGACTCAATCATTAAAAACATTATTTCACCGAAGTACGAACAAAGTTACGAATATACGAAGTGCGAATCTGTCATCGCTTTCGTAATTCGTACGTTCGTAATAGATTCGTACTTCGATGGAATAATAAGGGGAAGGAATTTTGAAAGTATTAATTAACCAAATCATAAATTAAATCATGAAAAAATCAAACTTATTTGTTCAGGTAGCTTTGAGCATTTGCTTCATTGCAGTATTGTGCTCATGCAATAATTGCAGTAAAAATGACAAAAGCAAAATAGCAAAAAACAACATCACATTTGTTGACACAGCTGATGCCACCAACAATTTCTATGATAATGCCGAAACAAAAGAACTTCCAATGACGCCCGTGACCATTGCCGGTGAAGTTGAAAATCCGGGAACGGTTGATTTTTCAGCGTTGCCACTTCACACAGTCATTGTAAAGGAATCTGCACTATCAGGCGACAGCAATAAGTTCATCGGGGCTTATAGGTACGATGGTTATTCATTGTATGATATTCTGAATCTCATCAAAGTTAAAAAAGCCAATAAGAAAGAGTTCGACAGCAAAATTGATACGTACGTTCAGATCGAAAATGCAAAAGGAGAGATGGTCAATATTAGCTGGGGAGAGTTCTATTATCCCAACCATCTGCATGAAATTATTATTGCAAAGAGCGTGATGCGTATTGTGCCTTCAAAAACCAAAGACCTGTGGCCTCTTCCCGATGCATGCAAACTCATTGTTTCAAGCGACCTGCTCACTGAGCGTAACATCTCAGCGCCTTCAAAAATCACAGTTATCTCCTATCCGAAATCATTTAAAACCGTGAGGGGGATGAAACCCATTTTCTCACCTGTTATCAAATTGTATTCAGAAAACAATTTGCTGGATAGTTTTACAAAAAATCCAAAGAATATTATTGAACAAACTTACCCTGCGATTTTCTACGGAAGAGGTCGCGGAATCCACAGCACAGAGCCTTTCACAGGAGTGATGATGAAAGAAGTGCTCGCAAAATATTTCAAAATTACACAGGAAAATCTCCGTAAAGGAATGTTCCTTGTTGTGGCAAAAGACGGCTACAGGGCAGTTTTCACTTTTAGTGAATTGATGAACAGAAATGATCAGCAGGAGGTGCTGTTGATATGCCACCCGGAAGTGAATGACAATGGTATTTTCAAAGTGTTTCCGGCCTGTGATTTCTTTTCCGACAGGGCCATAAAGGGAATCTCTGCTGTGTACTTTTCAGACAGCAGTAAATAGAGCAGATCATTAAATCAGCATTTAACATTGCCCCCTAAACCGGCAACAGCCTATATCTTTTGACCATTGACCAATGACCAATGACGAATGACTATTGACAAATGACTTTTTGACAAATTTTGATTCTAATTAATGCTTCAGCAAAAAATAAATGTCTTCAATTTAGTATTCCTCTTCCTTGGCGGGTTGGTGCTTTTGTTCATCATCAGTCCACTGCTAAGCATGTTTGTCAGCACTTCAGGAACCGACCTTATCGAGACTGTTCATGATTCCGAAGTGCAGGAAAGCATTTGGCTCACCATTTGGACTTCCATTGCTGCAACATTTATTTTCGCCATCGGTTCCATTCCTCTTGCTTACCTCATCGTCAGGAAGAATTTCAGATTAAAAAAACTTGTCAGAGCAATCATTAATATCCCGGTTGTCATTCCTCATTCCGCTGCCGGCATTGCATTATTGGGAATCATTTCAAGAAACACTGTTGCAGGAAAACTTGCCTCAGGTCTTGGTTTTAGTTTTGTAAACAGTTCTGCAGGTATCATTGTTGCGATGGCTTTTGTAAGTATTCCCTACCTGCTCAATTCTGCCATTGACGGATTTACCGGTGTTCCCGAGCGACTCGAAAAAGCCGCCATGACACTGGGTGCATCAGGAAGAAGAGTGTTTTTCACGATTTCGTTACCTCTTGCATGGCGGCATATTCTTACAGGTTTGATCATGATGTGGGCAAGAGGACTCAGCGAATTCGGTGCAGTGATCATCATTGCCTATCACCCCATGACCACACCTGTGATGATTTTCGAAAGGTTCAATTCCTATGGCTTGTCTTATGCAAAGCCGGTAACAGTACTGTTCCTGATAATTTGTCTGGCAATTTTTGTTTTTATGAATTACATTTCCGTTAAAAAGAGAAGCAATGCTAAGAATAATTAATGTCAGCAAAAAAATAAAAAACTTCTCTTTAAACAACGTCAGTTTAAACGTTGACAAGGGAGATTATTTTATTCTGTCAGGCATATCAGGCGCTGGCAAAACCATGCTTCTCGAAATTATTGCCGGGCTTGTAAAACCGGATCATGGCGAAATATTTTTACATGGAAGAAATATCACCCGCGAGCAGATCAGGAATCGCAGCATAGGACTCGTGTATCAAAATCCTACTTTGTTCTCGCATCTGACAGTTTATGAAAATATCGCTTATCCGCTAAAAAGCAAAAAACTTAATAAAAAGGAAATTGACATCCTGGTAAAACAACTGGCTTCCGATACTGAAATATCGCATCTGTTGCACAGAAATATTACAAATCTTTCGGGTGGCGAAGTGCAGCGCGTTACCATTGCCCGAACGCTTGCCACAAAGCCCGGGTGTCTGCTGCTTGACGAGCCTCTTTCATTTTTGGATGTGCAGTTGAAAAGAGGAATATCATCGCTGTTACGAAAACTCAATCAAAACGGGCAAACCATTGTGCATGTCACCCACGACTATGAAGAAGCGATTGCTATGGCTAACAAAATTGCTATTCTTGAGAACGGAACAATTGTTCAAACCGGCACGCTGGATGAGGTGTTTAAAAATCCCCGATCCGAGTTTGCGGCAAATTTCATAGGCATTAAAAATTTTTATAAAGTCATCCTTGCTGATGCAGGCAATGATGTTTTATTAAAAAAAATTGAAATTTCGGGAAAAGAAATACGCCTGCTCTCTGCTGAAACTTCCGGCTCGCAGGGCTATGCCATTATTCCTGCAGACCATATCTCAATTTCGCATTCACCTCTTGAAGCCACTACTCTCAACAATTTTCGTGGTACTGTCAGAGATATTATTCCTGCAAAACTGGGCTTCGAAATAATTGTCAATACAGGCTTTGATGTTTTTGTCAATTTAAGCAGGCAGACATTGGAGGAAATGCATCTGGAGATTGGCAACGAAATATGGATACACTTTGATGCCGCCTCTGTAAAATTCATCAAAAACTAATACCTCAGTTTTCGGGCGATACATTTCGACATCTGTTTAATTGTACATTCCTGCCATACCTTTTATTTTATTAGTTCACACCTACCATACTTTTCAATTACAAGTACAGAAAATTATAAATTTCCTGTATTATTTCTTTCCTAAATGAAATATTCGTCCTGAACAAAGAAAATCTGTCCCATATTGGCAAATAATTGATGATTCATGACTTTGGCACAATACCACACTTTGCTGATTTACTGCATTTGGCATGGTTTATTTCTTCTTTGGCACAACTCTTGGCTATCCATTGTCAATATAAACTATAAAAAAAAACAAAACAATGAAAAAATCAATTATCCTCTTAGCAGGAATGTTCGTGATGGCGCTCAGCATCAACACAAACGCACAGACAGCAAGTTCAACAGCAACCGCTTCAGCTAGCGCCCGCATAGTAACTCCGCTGGAAATTACAAAAAATGTAGATCTCGCTTTTGGTAACATCGCCGCCGGTCCTATCGCAGGAACTGTAACGATTGCTACTGACGGATCAAGAACTGGTATGGGTGGTGTAACCCTGATCTCTGCAGGTAACGTTAACAGCGCTGCCCAGTTTTCAATCACAGGTTATGCTTCTGCAACTTTTGCAATCACTCTTCCTGGTACCATTTACCTGTCAGACGGTAACTCACTGATGTCAGTTGACAGTTTTGTATCAAGTTTAGGAGCTACTTCTA
>Ga0209697_10004267_pt1 | contig 18788 bp, 16 predicted proteins | sample AliMusrvi5mmetaG_FD_184115 | JGI IMG/M metagenome (GOLD analysis project Ga0209697, IMG submission 184115) | Freshwater lake bacterial and archeal communities from Alinen Mustajarvi, Finland, to study Microbial Dark Matter (Phase II) - Alinen... | ecosystem: Environmental > Aquatic > Freshwater...
AAAATGCTGACTTTTCGCTTAAATCCTACATCGGATTGGATCAAAAAGAAAATATTGAGCTTCAGATGCCACTGCTCATCACGCTGTTTGACATTGACACCAAGAAAGCCCTGAAGGAGGCCAAAGAAAATCGCTCGGAACAGGTATATTACCTGCGCAGGCTGATAACTGCAGAAAGCCAGCTGACACAAGCGAAAAGAAGTACCGGTTTAAGCGCTACCCTCTCTGGCAATTACGGCTTATCAAATAGTGCCGAAACCTTCCCGGGTATTTACGAACAACCCTTGAACCAACGGGTTCTCCAGCTCACCTTTAGTGTCCCCATTCTCGACTGGGGAAAAGCTGCCTCATCGGTGAAAATGGCCGAATCAAACAGAGACCTGGTAAGTTTTGATGTCAAACAGGCCTACGAAGATTTTGACAGGGGTGTTGTAGTACAGGTCGAGCAATTTGGACTCCTGAAAGAACAATTGAAAACAGCGGAGGAGGCCGACAAGGTTGCTGCCAATGGTTACATTATCGCCTTGAAAAAATTTCAAAACGGAGAGATCACGATAACAGACATGAATATTGCCTCCTCAGAAAGGGTAACAGCCAAATTGGATTATATTAACTCACTGGCTACCTATTGGTTAGCCTATTATCGCCTGAGAATTCTAACGCTTTATGATTTTGAACTGGATCAAAAAATCAACTACGATAATCCAATGCTTTCCGGAGAAAAAAACAAGCTTCCCATCTTAAAAAAATGAACCTACTCGTCTCACCCTTTTCTGATCCTTACTGGAATCTGGCTGCCGAGGAAATCTTGCTGAAGAACAGTCAAGAAAATTATCTCTTTCTCTACATCAACCAGCCCTGCGTCGTAGTTGGGAAACACCAAAATACTCTAAAAGAGACCAATTCAATTTTCTTATATAATAACAATATCTTAATAGCCAGACGTTTATCCGGAGGTGGTGCCGTTTACCACGACGAAGGAAACCTGAATTTCAGTTATATTCAATCCGTTGAGATTGGAGAGGAACTTTCCTACAAAAAACTTACACAATCCATCCTTTCCTTTCTGATGGAACATTTTCCAGAAATTAAACTTTCCGATAGAAATGATCTGACTCTTTTGGGAAATAAAATATCTGGAAGTGCCATGCACGTTTACAAAAACAGAGTTTTATCTCACGGCACTTTGCTGATTAACTGCAACTTAAAAAATTTATCGGCAGCCTTGAAGGGAAATCCGACTCGATTTGAGGGTAAATCGATTGAGTCAAAACAATCTCCGGTAATGAACCTTTCAGAGGTCCGCCAGGAATTGACACCTGGCGAACTGGTAACACAAATATCCAATCAACTGTTGAAATTGAATCCTGCTCTCCTGCCTTACTACCTCCCAACTGAATTGAAAAAATCAGTCTCGGAGCTTGTCCATGCAAAATATAGTACCACTCAATGGATATACGGCTATTCGCCAAAATATACTTACCACAATACCATAAATTTGGAAGGGAAAAGAATTTCTTACCAACTAGAGATAGAAAAAGGAATCATACTAAGGGTAAAGATCGAACAAGAGAATGAATTAACTGGAGATATACTACACATTTTTAATACCTTAATAGGTATCTCACATAATATTAATTCCATGCTAGAAGGACCTTTCAAGACCATAAATTCTGACATTGAAAGACAATTACTGCTTTCTCTTATTTAATATTCTCTGAAATAAAGTAATCCATTAGTTTCTGACTCTTGTCCTTTCCAATTAACACAGACATTTCCTGCACAGTAAGATTTTTTACCAATTCTACCGATTTAAAATGAGTCAACAGCTTCTCAACAGTTTTGGGACCAACTCCTCGAATATTTGAAAGCGCCGACTCAGTAAAATTTTCAGATCTTTTATTCCGGTGAAAGGTAATACCAAATCGATGAGCTTCATCTCTAAGCTGCTGCAAAACCTTTAGCGTCTCCGATTTTTTATCCAGGTACAATGGAACCGGATCATTTGGGAAATATAACTCCTCCAAACGTTTTGCAATACCGATTAATGCTACTTTACTTTCCAGCCCCAATTTCACAAGGATGGAATAGGCTGCTGAAAGCTGGCCCTTGCCACCATCAATGACAATTAAATCAGGGAGCTGATTTAATTCCTTGAGTTGTCTGGAATATCTTCGTTCCACTACTTCCTCCATTGAGGCAAAATCATTTGGTCCCATTACCGTTTTAATGTTAAAATGCCTGTATTGTGATTTATAAGGCACTCCATCTTTAAAAACTACGCAGGATGAAACAGGAAAATCTCCCATGATATTGGAATTGTCAAAACATTCTATCAAATGAGGTAACCTGTCCAGCCCAAGATCCTTTTGCATACGCTCCAGTAATCTTTGTTTCTTCAGAACTGGAGATTTAACAGATTCATTTTTTGCCTTCTCCAACATGAACATTTTTCCATTTCGTTCGCACAACTCCAGCAATTTCTTCTTCTCTCCTATTTGTGGTACAACCACTTTTATTTTAGAAAAATCTATATCCAAATTAAATGGAAGAATCATCTCGTTGGAGAATGAATTGCAAATTTTACGAATTTCCACCACACAGAATGCCAGTATCTCCTCTTTAGATTCATTCAACTTTTTCTTGACTTCCAAAAGATAAGTGTTCACAATGGAACCATCCACTATTCGAAAATAATTAACGTAGGCATTCTTCTCATCTTCATGAAAAGAAAAAATATCCAAATTGGTCATGGATGAACTACAAACCAATGACTTACTTTGGTAATTATCCAAAATTTGAAGTTTTGATTTATATTCAGCGGCTCTCTCAAAATCATACCTGGATGCAGCAGCCTGCATGGCCAATTTGAGATAATTAAATACTGGTGCAAGGGTTCCGCTCAATATAGCCCGTGCATGTTGAATATCTGTATCATAATCGATTTTGGAATAAAGTTGTTCACAAGGGGCCTTGCAATTCCCAATCTGATACTCCAAACATCTTTTAAATTTCCTTCCCATTATATTGGAATCCGTCAAAGCCAACCTGCAATTCCTGATTTGAAACAACTGCTTAATAACATCCAGAATTGTTTTGGCCATATACACAGAAGTGTAGGGTCCATAATAATTTGATCCATCCTTTAAAATTTTTCTGGTATAAAAAATACGAGGGAATGGTTCATTTTTGATGCAAATCCATGGAAAGGTCTTATCGTCTTTAAGTAAAATATTGTACTTCGGTTGGAATTTCTTAATAAGATTGTTTTCCAGCAATAGCGCATCCTCTTCACTATCTACCACCACATGCCTTATCTTTTCAATCTGTCGGACCAGAATTTCTGTTTTCCTATTGTCATGAATCTTTACAAAATAGGAGGTAACTCTCTTTCGCAAATTTTTTGCTTTTCCAACATAGATAATCTTATCTTCCAGATTGAAAAATTGATATACACCCGGATTATTTGGTAAACTCCTGGCATCCTCAAGGAGCAATGCAAATTCATCTTTACTCACAAATGTTCAAAAATGTATTAACGACCATACTGGAACATCTCCGGAAATACGATCTTTTCCAGCGAGAAAATCTAATTCAACAAAAAAATTGATGTATATTTTCGTCACACCAAACTTACGGACCAAATCCACAGCTGCATTTACAGTACCTCCCGTTGCAAGCAAATCATCATGAATCAAGACAACATCATCTTTATCCAGGGCATCCGTATGTATTTCAAGAGAATCAGAACCATATTCTAAATCATAAGATTGGGTATAAGTTTCTGAAGGCAATTTTCCTGGTTTTCTAATCGGAATAAAACCCGCATTCAGTCTTCCAGCCAAAGTGCTTCCAAGGATGAATCCCCTTGATTCTATACCAACCACCTTTGTGATTCCATAATTTTCATAATATGCTCCAATCTCAGATACAATGTGACTGAATATCGCTCTATCTTTAAATGCTGTTGATACATCCTTGAATTGAATACCCTCTTTTGGGAAATTGGGTATATTTCTAATCGAGTTCTTTATCTGATCTTTTGTTATTTTCATGGTGATTAGCTACTTTGTTCCACGTGGAACATTATCTGCCCAATAAAACGAGCAAAACATTAATATCGTTGGGTGATATACCAGGAATTCGATGCGCCTGACCAATTGTCTTAGGATTCACCTTGCTAAGTTTTTCCCTCGCTTCAGTGGATAAAGATAACAACTTAGAGTAATCAAATCTATCTTCAATCTTGATATTTTCTAAACGCTTTAATTTATCAGCCGCATTCGATTCCCGGGCAATGTATCCCGCATATTTAATTCTAATTTCCACAGATTCTATAATCTCATTGATTAGATCCTTTTGAATATCAAATAATTTCGAATGGAAATCCGGAAACTCCAATAGAAAGGATTTAAAATCAATCTGAGGTCGACTAAGAATAGTATACAATTTCGATTTTTGTTTCAATGGCATGGAACCTTTTTCCACTAAATAACCATTGATAAAATCCGGTGAAACAGAAATATCATGAAGGTTTTCGACAATACGTTCAATCAGCTGATATTTATATTGAAATTGTAAATAATATTTTTCTGGTAAAAGTCCCAGTTCATATCCAATTTTTGATAATCTTTCGTCTGCATTGTCCTGCCTTAAAATTAATCTATGTTCTGCCCTACTGGTAAACATCCGATAAGGTTCATCCACACCTTTGGTTACAAGATCATCTATTAATACTCCAATGTATGCCTGATCCCTTTTTAAAATAAATGGCTCCAACTTTTGCAACTTCCGATGAGCATTAATACCAGCCATCAAACCTTGCGCCCCGGCCTCCTCGTAACCTGTGGTACCATTGATCTGACCTGCCAGAAAAAGTCCTTCAACTAACTTCGATTCTAAAGAGCCTTGTAATTGAGTTGGATCAAAAAAATCATATTCAATGGCATATCCAGGTCTTATAATTTTAGCATTTTCTAAGCCAGGTATAAATTTAATGGCCTGCTCCTGAACATCAAAAGGCAATGATGTAGAGAATCCATTCAAATAATATTCAACCGAATCTTCACCCTCTGGTTCCAAATAAAGTTGGTGCACTTCCTTGTCTGCAAAAATAATTAGCTTTGTTTCAATACTTGGACAATACCTTGGTCCAAGGCTTTTGATCGTTCCATCAAACATAGGTGAAAACTCAAATCCCTTCTCAAGTTCCCCATGAACCATTTGATTGGTATATGTAATGTGGCAATTCAAAGGTGCAAGAAATTCGTCCCTCTGATAATAAAAACTAAACTGATATCCTTCCTCTCCCTCTTGCTCTTCGAGCTTATAAAAATCGATGGTCCTTTTGTCCAATCTTGGAGGTGTTCCCGTTTTCATCCTACCAACCGATAACCCGAAATTTTTCAATTGCTCAGTAATTCCAAATGAAGCTGGTTCCGATATTCGCCCTCCACTCATTTTGTTTTGTCCAAAATGCATCAATCCATTCAAAAAGGTTCCATTGGTTAATACAATTGAGGAAGCCAAAAAATCAATTCCAATTTCAGTTCTTATTCCAATCACTCTCTTACCTTCCAGGAGCAATTCCACGGCAGTTCCCTGCCAAAATGATACATTTTTATTGTTCTGAAGTTCGATTCTCCAATTCTCTGAGAATTTGATTTTATCACACTGGGACCTGGGACTCCACATCGCCGGTCCCTTAGACCGGTTAAGCATTCGGAATTGCAAAGAACTTTTATCTGTAATTTTACCCATCAATCCACCAAGTGCATCAATCTCACGTACAATTTGTCCTTTTGCAATTCCACCTACAGCAGGATTGCAACTCATTTGTGCTACTCGGTTTATATCCATAGTAACCAACAAGACACGAGATCCCAGACTAGCTGCCGCGTTTGCCGCTTCACAACCTGCATGACCCGCACCAACCACAATCACATCATAACTACGACTCAAATCCATTACAAAAAAAATAAGGAAGCCTACTTAAGAAAAATTAATGATTCAGGAAAATTCTAGATACTTTTTTATCAGTCTATCCTCCGAAGATCTCATAAGCACGATCTCTTCCTCTTCCTTATCATTGTATTTCAATAAATGCAATAACCCGTGCGAAATAACACGAACCAACTCACTTGAAATACTTTGTCCAAAGGTAGCCGAATTCTTTATAACACGATCAGTACTAATATACACATCTCCAGCTACGAGATCACCACTTGAATAATCAAATGTAATCACATCTGTATAATAATCATGCTTTAAAAATTTGATATTCAATTCAAGCAAAAACCCATCACTACAAAATATATAATTGACATCACCCAATTTCAATTTCGAGTGCCTAATCTCACTTTTCAATATTTTACGAATAATATCGAATTCTAAATCAGGTAACTTCACATCTTCATTGTAAAAATAAATTGACATGCAAATAATATTTCAATTAAAAACTAGATCACTAAATTCTTCGCCAAATAATCGGCTATTAACAAATCACTCTGTTTAGGCATAATAAGGTCATCTTCTCTGATAAAATGACCCAATCCAATTAGCTTATCCATGTTTCTTACAAAATGCAAATAAACATCCTGCTGAAAATTATCACCAATATAGGAAACTGAAATTCCCTGTAAAGTCCTCAACTTGAGAATTATATATTCATTGTAAATCTGATTCAAATTCAAATTCTCAACTTCAAAATTCAATAACCCTTGATTCATCTCCCTGATATACTTCTTTATATTGGTATGATTCCACTGTCTGGAGAAAGAATTATAACTATGCGCAGAAACGCCAATTCCCAAATAAGGTACCTGATTCCAATACGCCAAATTGTGTCTTGAAAAAAAACCTTCTTTAGCATAATTACTAATTTCATATTGAATATAACCTTTGGAGGACAAAAAATTATTGATTAATAAATATTGATTAATAAATTCATTTTCAGAGCTTTCCACAAATTCTCCCTTACCTATTTTCCAATAAAGTTTCGAATTTTTTGCAATTGTCAAACTATACGCTGAAAAATGTTTAATATCATACCTTGACAATAGTTTAAGGGTATTTAATAAAGAATTGTCATCTATACCTGGTACGGCATAAATAATATCTACAGACAAATTAGTGAAATCAGAACGGTCCAAATTATCTAAAGCCTTAACTATTAATTCTTTACTGTGCTTTCGATTGAAATTTGCCAGAATTTCATTATCCATAAATTGAATGCCCAAACTAATTCTGTTAATGCCAAGCTGAAACGCATGCTGCAAAAAAGCATCATCAATATTCTCAGGATTGCATTCCAATGTTATTTCAGTAGAGGAGTCAATCACGAATATTTCAACTACCCTATTCAAAATTCTCGAAAGATCAAATTTGCTCAAAAGAGATGGGGTTCCGCCTCCAAAATAAATTGTATCCAGCCTTTTATTCTCAAGATATGTTCCCCTGTAGTTAAGTTCCTGGCAAATCGCATCCACATAACTATCCCTGAGGTACAGCTGATTGCCTGAGAAAAAATCGCAATAAGTACATTTTTCATTACAAAAGGGTATATGGATATAAAGGCCAGGCATATGAAATAATATCAACTAGGAAGGTTAGGAATTTTTTCAATTCTAAGTAAATGCCTACCAAATTCAAAGTCTGTATCTAAAAAAATCTGCACGATTTCCAAAGCTTCCTCCTTTGAGATGAACCGAGCAGGTATAGAACAAACATTAGCATTGTTGTGGGTACGTGCCAGCACAGCAATCTCCCTTTTCCAACAAATGGCCGATCTTATCCCCTGATGTTTATTGGCTGTCATGTTAATTCCATTACCAGAACCACAACAAACTATTCCAATCCAATCGTTATCTTGCTCAACTTTCAATGCCAACGGATGAGCATAATCAGCATAGTCGCAACTTTCCCCGCTAAAACAACCAAAATCTTCAATTTCTAAATCTTGATTTTTTAAATATGTAATAATTTCATTTTTAAGATCAAAACCAGCATGATCCGAAGCAAGCGCTATTTTTACCATATCCCAATTTTAAAAAATAATTTACAGTATAAACAAAAACTGTTTATAACTGTTTATAAAAAAGAACAAAGACCTTCCTACACCTTAAAAAGTACGACTGCAATGGCAATAAAAATAGTATACCCCTTTTTATGGGTAAAAAATAAAATTTAACTCAACCGATACCTTTCAAAAAAAACAAAATAATTTACTCAATTATTTAAAATAAACAGCCTGTTGATAACGTTATATTAGCCACTAAAGCAATAATATATAAAGTTAATAAAGAATGGACATCTTTTAAAAATTAAAAATAGTGGTCAAAAAAAAAATATTATAAACAATATGAACAGGATATAAATAAAAGTATAATTTCACATTTATAAATTTAAATATATATTATATTAATCTGTTCATTGTTAAATCATCCCTTCCCCTTTACGCAATTTAACAATGAAAGTAATAATTCATACTGCCAATTGTAACAGACATTAATTACGAATGATACCTGCTGATAAGATAAAAGAAAATCTAAAAGTACTTTTGGTTGAAGATAACTTATTGAATCAAAAGTTAATGAGCATAAATTTGTCTAAATTGCATTGCATCGTTTCCATTGCAAATAATGGTTTGGAGGGGGTTGAACTATTTAAAAAGCACACTTTTGATGTTATATTAATGGACTTGATGATGCCGGTTATGGATGGATTTGAGGCTTCCAGGGAGATCAGAAGAATTGAAAAGGAGACTCAGGAGCGGTCATTTACGCCCATTATTGCTTTTACCGCAAATACCCTCAACAATGATTTTCAAAAATGTTTAGAGAATGGCATGGATTATCTGATGGAAAAGCCCTTTAATGCCTATAAATTTATGGAAATATTGGACTCATTTGAGTCATAATTACATAAATTTTTGGGCTCATATTGAAAAGTTGTTTTTATTTTCACTTGTATCTCTACCTCCGCCAGTTTACTTTTGTTTCCCAACCCAACAAATTAATGGAATGGTCAGCTCTTGTAATAATTGATAGTTGCGACTATTAAAATTTGCTGTGGATGAATATTTGATAACTTTGTGATGGTTGATCTATGCCAAACTGTTGGACAAATCATTGTACCACAGACAAAATAATCAGTTGAAATTTATTGATAATGGGAGAATTTGTTGATCTAAGAGATTTTAGTGGAGATGATGGGGAAAGGGAATTGGATAATCAGTTAAGGCCGCTGAAATTTAATGATTTTGCAGGACAGACAAAAATAATAGATAACCTACAAGTATTTGTTCAGGCTGCTATCATGCGGGGTGAGTCGCTTGATCATGTTTTACTGCATGGTCCTCCGGGTCTGGGAAAAACTACCTTATCCAACATAATTGCCAATGAATTGGGAGTAAAATTAAAATTGACTTCCGGTCCGGTATTGGACAAACCTGGTGATCTCGCTGGATTATTGACCAATCTTGAAAAGAATGATGTTCTTTTCATCGATGAAATTCACAGGTTAAGTCCGGTGGTTGAAGAGTACCTTTATTCGGCCATGGAAGATTTTCGCATCGATATTTTGATTGACAAGGGGCCAAGTGCGAGGTCTATACAACTTGAATTAAATCCATTTACACTGATTGGGGCCACCACGAGGAGTGGATTGCTCACAAGGCCGCTACGTGCGAGATTTGGTATTACCTGCCATCTGGAATATTATGACATTGTAGTTTTGACAGGAATTGTGAAACGTTCTGCAAGGATACTTGACATTCAGATAGAAGAAGATGCTGCCTATGAAATTGCCAGGAGGAGCAGGGGTACGCCGCGAATTGTCAATTCACTGTTGAGGCGCGTCAGAGATTTTGCCATGGTGAAAGGAAACGGGAAGATAGATCTTGAAATAACTAAATATTCACTCGAAGCGCTCAATATTGATGGTTATGGGCTGGATGAAATGGACAATAAAATTTTATCTACCATTATAGATAAATTCAAAGGTGGACCTGTTGGAATTTCAACGATAGCTACTGCGGTAGGAGAGGATTCCGGTACGATTGAGGAGGTGTATGAGCCCTTTTTGATTAAGGAGGGTTTTATCAAACGTACACCCAGAGGAAGAGAAGTTACAGAATTAGCTTACAGTCATTTAGGTAGATTAAGAGGAGGATTGAATACCATGACGCTCTTTTAGTTGCTACTTTTTATCAGTTTTATTTCGAAGATTTTCGGCCACAGTTTTCCCGTTACATATATTTTATCGGTTACTGGATTCCAGGCAATACCATTGAGAACATCTATTTGTTCTTGTTGATTCTGGAGAATGGTACCTGATAAGCCGGTTAAATTGATCTCACCTGTAATTTTGCCAGATTTGGGATCAATGATGACAATATTATCTGTGGTCCAGATGTTTGCCCAAATTTCTCCCTTTATGTATTCCAGTTCATTTAAATTCAACATGACACTTTTGTCATCACAAACCTGAATTTTTCTTTCTTCCTGAAATGAATCAGGGGAAATGTAATAGATGTTTTCTGTACCATCACTCATAATAAGTGAATGTCCATCATTGGTGAGTCCCCACCCTTCAGCTGATTTGTATGTCCAGGTATTTAGCAGTTTGAAAGTATTCAGGTCATAAACAAATCCAATCTTGTTTTTATAGGTAAGCTCATACACCTTGTTATTCAAAATGGTAATTCCTTCTCCAAAATATTGATTATCAAGTTTATATTCCTCAATACTCTTCCCATTCTGAAGGTTTAGCCTGTAAATGGAGGAGGATCCTTCCAGTCCTGTTCCTTCATACAACTGATTGTTATGGAATTCCAAACCTTGGATAAAATGAGACCTGTTGTGGGGATATTCTGCGATCACCTGGTAGGTATACCTGGTTGGTTGAATGTCGGATGAAACGAATATTTCATCGAAATTGTCACCCGATACCCCATCTTTTTTGGTTGCAGAAATTTTAATACTGTGTTTACCCAATCCTAAATCCGCTGTTTTTAATAAAATGGAATTGGTTAAAATATTTGAATTTTGCATTTTTTTACCATCCACAAATATTTCTATTTTATCGATAGAACCATCCTTAATTTTTGTTAGGAGATTCATTCGGATATCTTCCCCGAGTTTGTAGCTCTTTTTCTGAGGTTCCAGTTGGATGGCAGTCACAGGGCGTCTGGAGGTACTATTAGACTGGCCACAGTGAATGAAAAAGGTAATCACAAACAGAAAAGAAAAGATGGAAATGGTTAATCGGTTCATGTGAAGGGTATATTAACGTGAAACTAGCATTTGGGAACTGCGAATAAAAAGAGCCTATTTTGCAGATAAGTGACAAGTGCGAATTTAATTGGGTTTTTTCTCAAAAAGGAAGCGCAAATGGTTTCTTTATCAACCTGATGGAGACTCCTGCAGGGTTTTTTGTATTCCACATTTGGAATCCACCTATTCAAGGGTGATTTTCCCAGCAAAAATAGAATCTTATTTTGTTCTGTTAGCAAAGTTAGTGGTTGGTGGTAACAAATAATCCATTCTGATCGTTGAATTTACAGGAGTTAAGGTGGGATTGGTATACTTCAATTATCTTTGCTGGACAATGTTAATATAATTTTTGACTTGAGTGCACTGAAAAAATTAGCTGGAGATACCATGATTTATGGTGTGCCAAGCATTGTTGGCAGGTTTCTGAATCTACTTTTGACACCTATCTATACCTGGACTTTTCCTCCCGGCGAGTTTGGCATATTGGGTAATTTACTGGCTTATGTCGCCTTTTTTCAGGTGCTTCTTACCTATGGGATGGAAACTTCCTATTTCCGTTTTGCGAGCAAGAGTGAGCGCCCAAATGAAGTATTTGGAACATCGCTCGTTTCACTAACAGCAACCGCCATTATTTTTGTATTGGGAATAACGATCTTTTCCGGAAAAATTTCTTCCTGGGCAGGTTATCCAGAACAGCATTTGTATATTGTATGGATGGGTATCACGGTGGCTCTTGATGCCATTACGGCAATTCCTTTTGCCAAGTTGAGATTGCAGGAGCGACCTATCAAGTTTGCTGCTTTTAAGATGGTGAACATTGGCGTAAATATTTTACTTAACCTATTCTGGATATTGCTTTGTCCAAGGGTTTTAGCCCATCATCCAGATTCTGTACTGCACTATTTTTATGATCCTAAAATAGGAATTGGTTATGCATTTTTGTCTTACCTGATCGCTTCAGTGGTCACCTTGTTCCTTTTTATTCCTGATTTGGGTATTCGGAAAATTGTCTTTAAAAAAGAGTTGCTGAAGGCGATGCTGAGTTATGGCTGGCCGATCCTGGTGGTTGGCATAGCGGGAATGGTCACGTTGAATATTGACAAGATATTGATTCCCCAACTTATTTCAAACGGCAAGGATCCAATGTACGAGCTGGGAGTATACTCTGCCAATGGCAAGTTAGCCATCCTGATGACCTTGTTTATTCAGGCATTCCGATTCTCCTTTGAACCGTTTCTTTTTTCGCACTACAAAAATGAGTCCTCCAAAAAAGTGTACAGTGTGATCATGAACTATTTCGTGATCTTTGGATTATTGATATTCATCGGTGTCCTTTTTTACATTGATATATTTAAATATTTCATTGGCTCAAAAGAATCTGGTTATCACGAAGGAATGCGGATTGTCCCCTGGATGTTGATGGGGAATCTGTTTCTTGGGATTTTCTATACCCAATCGCTCTGGTACAAACTTACCGACCAGACTCGTTATGGAGCGATCTTCTCCGTCGTTGGTGGAGTTATTACTTTGGTCATAAACATTCTGTTTATCCCCAGGCTTGGATACATGGCTTCCGCTATCGGATTTTTTGCCTCCTCGTTGATCATAACCCTCATATCCTACTATTATGGGCAGAAATATTTCCCTGTGCACTATGACTTAAAAAAGATTGGATCTTATTTTATTTTTGCTATTACATTGTATATCATAGAGATAAATTTTAGTTTCAGCAGTGTGATACTCAATTTAGGCTTCAGAACGCTCCTTTTTTCCACGTTCATTTACTTCATCTGGTACAAGGAAAAGGGCGATTTAAGGAGATTGCTTCCAAAGGTTTAAATGGAGATTGATGGGGTAAATATGTTTCTTATCTTAGCGGATTGGAACAACAGATAAAAAAGTAACCTGATTTGTGTGGATGCATTGGAATTTTACCACTAGTAGACTTCAGTTCAATGGGATCTGTTCAACTTCTTAGGCAAGTTTTGAAAAATGATTTTATAGGTGAAAAGGAAATTGCTACGTGTATTTGAACGCTTGGATCACCTTTTTTATGGAGTAGAGGGCTACCAAATATTGACAACTTAAGTGATTTTATTTGCCTCAGGGTTACTCGAAGATCATATCTTTTTCTGTAAATATATTTGATCCGTTCACTTTAGATTGGGTTTCGTGGTTCCAGTTAAGAACAAATAATTAGAAATGAAAGTAAGAATTGTCAACAAATCTCAAAATAGCATCCCGCTTTACAGTACGAAGCAATCAGCGGGGATGGACGTAAGGGCTGATCTGACCGAACCATTGATTCTTAAGCCATTTGAACGGAAATTAATCCCAACTGGATTGTTCATTCAGCTACCGGATGGTTACGAAGCCCAGATTCGGCCAAGAAGCGGGTTGGCCATTAACAAGGGAGTCACCGTCCTGAATTCACCGGGAACGATTGACGCCGACTACCGGGGAGAGATCAAGATTATTCTGATCAATTTATCGCAGGAAGATTTTATCATCAATCCTGGAGAGAGAATTGCGCAAATGATTATCTCGGCCTATAAACAGGTGGAATGGGATGAAGTTGAACTGCTGGATGAAAGTGAAAGGGGCGAAGGTGGTTTTGGACACACAGGCAAGCATTGATGCATGCTTAAAACTAGAAAAATGATCAAGAATCTATCGACATATTGTTTTGTCATTACCCTGGTGTTGCTGAATGCCTCCTGTAAGGCGCCTAAACAACTTGTAAGGCCAATTGTACACGAGGAGGAGAGCAAAAATATCTCTTTACTGAATGACGATCAGAAGCAGCAATTTCAGTTTTTATTCATTGAAGGAGTGAAGCAACGAACCATTGGCAACCCGGAGGAGGCCATTAAAATTTTCTCGAGATGTCTGGAGATGGATCCTTCCTCCTCCACCTCCTTGTATGAAATTGCCAACATTCACCTTTTAAAAGGAGATTTCCAGAGTGCCATGATTATGCTGGAAAGAGCGGTATCGCTGAATCCACAAAATCAATATTATCTGATTTTGCTGGCCAAGATCTATCAACAAAATAAATTGTATGAGAAGGCCGCTGAATCCTTTGGCACTCTGGCCCTTCTTATCCCGGACAATACGGACTATCCCATCTTTCACGCCGAGATGTTAAATTTGGCTGGCAAGCAGGAGGAGGCGTTGGCTTGCTACAATGATTTGGAAAAAAGATGGGGAATCACGGAGCAGGTATCTTTAGGCAAGCAGAGCATATTTGTCAAACAGGGCAAAAAGCCAGAGGCATACCAGGAGATAGAGAAGCTACTTGCCAAGTTTCAGGGAGAGACCAAGTATTATGGACTTTTGGCAGATATGTATCTGGCAGATAGTGTGATGGACAAATCATTGGAAAACTACAACAAAGTTTTGCAGTACAAACCCAATGATGGTTTTGTGCAGTTTTCGCTTTCTAATTATTACAGGGTTGTTGGTGATTACGCCCAATCTTATGACCACTTAAAGAAGGGATTTGATAATTCGTCGCTTGAGCTGGATCCTAAAATCCAGATGTACATGTTGCTTGCCCAAACAGAAGACCATCGTTTAACAGATGTTCAACAACTGGAACTTATCCAGATTCTTATCAATGAATATGTGGATGATGAGCGTCCGAGGGCACTACTTTCGGAATATTTTCTGGCCAAGAAGCTTAACAAGGAGGCAAGGGAGCAACTACGACTGGTCGTTGAAATAAACAAGGGAAATTATACTTATTGGGAGCGACTACTTTTTGTTGACAATGATCTTTTGGACTGGAAGTCCTTGCAAAAGGACAGTAAAACTGCCATTAAATATTTTCCGGAGCAACCGGTATTGTACATTTTGGATGCGGTTTCAATGATTCAACTGGGAAACTATCAAGATGTCTTTGCGGTACTTGATTCGGCGGAGGTCAATGCAAACAACAACAATCAGGTCCTGTCGCAGGTATATACTTATCGGGCTGAGGCCTATTACAAGCTGAAAAAATATGAGGATGCCTACAACTGGTTTGACAAGGTGGTCAAAGTAGATCCTCAGAATTACCTGGCCATGAACAACTATGCCTATTACTTGTCACTGCGATCCATCAAGTTGGATGTGGCTGAAAAGCTGAGTAGTCTGGTTGTCCAGAATAATCCGAACAATGCCACTTATCTTGATACTTATGCGTGGGTGTTGTTTAAGAAGAAGGATTATCAATTGGCAAAATTTTATCAGGAATCTGCTCTCTCCAACAGCACGGAAGAAAATCCTGTTCTGGTTGAGCACTATGGAGATATTCTCTTTTTTCTAAATGAGAAGGACAAAGCGGTGAAACAATGGGAGAAATCGTTGAAGATTGGTAATCCTTCAAAGGTATTGCCAGAGAAGATTAAAAAGGTGATTTTCATTGAATCTGTTGAAGAGTAAAACCTTTGCAGAATTAATGCATTGGGTGAAGCAAGAGAAATTTAAAGGATGTGCCGGTTCTGCCCGAAAGGGAGCGACTGATACTCCATCGATCTATTAAAAAATTATTTTCGGGTGAAAATAAAAATTGTATTCCTTGGTTATTTGGGTATCCTCCTGGTTCTTTTGGCCGGTTGTAAGCAGGTGCAAAAAGTGGTTATTGAGAAAAAAGTCAAACCAATCACTGTGAGGCGTGTTGTTAGGCTAGTAAGTGAAAATGAATTGAAATTTAACACGTTATCAATTAAGAAGGTCAGCCTTACCATTAACAACAATGGGAATGAAAACAGTGTAAGGAGTATGTTTAAGATCAGAAAGGACAGCGTGATACAAATGTCAATTCAGAAATTAGCCATCCCACTTGGAAAATTGGAAATCGGGGTTGATTCTTTTCGCTTAGTTGACCATATCCACAAGGTAGCCACGCCGGGAATGCTGCAAGAGATTGGGGATCTTTTTGGTTATGATATAGATTATCAAATTTTGGAATCTATTTTTAGCAATCGACTGCAATCCATCAAAATGGATCAGAAGGAGAATCCTTTTAGAGATTATGTGATGGTCATTGAGGAGAATATGTATAAAATATCCTCCATCAGGGAGCGTAGGTTTAGGAAATTCGTCAACAACGGGGATAAATTGGAGCGATTCAAGCAGCGTAAAGATGAGCAATATCTGGTAAAGCAGGATATCTTCATTGATCCCGATCTGTTTGTGGTGAGGAAGGAGTTGTTCCATGACATCGATTCCGGCCGGATCATTACCATCGAGTATTCAGACTTTAAGGCGATTGGGAACAATTGGTTTCCCGCGAACCTGCATATATCCGTATCCGGGAAGGAAAAATTGGATATACAGGCAGAATTATCCAGAGTATCCGTCAATGATGAGCGAGATTTTGGATTTAGTGTCCCTTCCAGGTATAAAAAGGTTGCCTTGAATGGAATTAAAACGAACAAGGAAGAGTAGGTATATGGTGCTTTTTTCAAAAAAAATAGTGTTTATCCTTCTGCTGCTGGGCGTGGTCTCTTCTGCCAGCGGGCAGGGTAAATCAATCAATGATTTGCGGAAGCAGAAGGAAAAAACCACGCTGGAGATTGAATACATCAACCATTTGCTGAAGGAGACGGACCAGAATACCAAAACCTCCATCAACCGGCTTACCATGCTGGAACAAAAGATCAGGTTGCAGGAGAGCCTCATCTCCAATATAAATTCCGAGTTAACCTATCTGGATTCGACCATTGAAAGAAGTTCCAAGAATCTTGACTCCCTCAATACCGATCTGGCGATGATCAGGAGCCGATATGCGGGGATGATCCGTTATGCCAGGAGAAACCAGGACACAAATAATCAGCTGTTGTTTTTACTTTCAGCGGATGATTTTAATCAGGCTTACAAGCGTTTTGCCTATTTGAAGCAATATGCGGATTACCGCAGAACACAGGCGGAGGAGATTTCTGCCCTGAAAGAAAAACTGGAAAAGCTGGTGGTTGATCTCAACGCCCGAAAATCGGAAAAACAGATGGCCTTATCTTCCAAAAAGAGTCAGTCGGATAAGTACGCCAAACAGAAAGCCGATCAGAAGGAGTATTATGCGCAACTTCAAAAGAAGGAGAAGGATTTAAAGAAAAAACTGGAGGGTCAGCAAAAGATTGCCCAGAGGTTGGAGCAGGCGATTGAGCAAAGCATTGAAGAAGAAGCCAGGAGAATCGCTGCAAAAAATTCAAAGGGTGCCAAAACTGTAAAAGGAGCTATTGCCAAAGCGACACCCGAACAAAAAATACTTTCCGATGATTTTTCCCTGAACAAGGGTAAGTTGCCCTGGCCCTTGCAAAAAGGGTTGATCACCGACCATTTTGGTGAGCATCCTGATCTGGTGTTGAAACACGTGATCAAACGTAATTCGGGGATCGACATAACGACCCAATCCGGGGCAAAGGCGAGAGCCGTCTTCAAGGGTGAGGTATCCAAGGTATTGGCCATTCCAGGAGGAAATATGGCGATAATACTGAGGCACGGCAGTTACCTGACGGTCTATTCCAATTTGGCCAGTGTATCGGTGCAAGTTGGGCAAACCGTTCAGACCAAACAGGAACTTGGCACCATCTTTACAGACAAGGAAGATGACAACAAGACGGTCTTGAAGTTCCAGATCAGGTATGAATATGACAAGCTGGATCCAGAGAAGTGGATCAGCATGTAATCCTTAGTATTTCGTCAGATTGGCTACTTTGGTCAGTGCAGGAAGATTGATGATCCTGATTTTACGTCCCTGCAGATCAATCAATTTATCTTGTTTAAACTCAGACAGGAGTCTGATAATTGATTCGGTAGCTGTTCCAACCATGTTGGCAAGTTCTTCCCTTGTCAACGAAATCTGCAAAGTCTTGTCGGCATCCAAATCGAATTCCTGTTTTAGCAACAGAAGTACCTCAGCAAGCCTCTCCCTAACTGTTTTTTGTGCAATATCCGTAATGTAGTCGTTAGCCTCCTTCAACTCGGCACAAACTATTTTGAGCATAGCGAGGGAGAATTTCCAGTTTCGTTCTATCAGACTTAGCAAGGTTTTATATGGGATGTGGCACAGGGTGGCCTCTTCGATGGTTTTGGCAGATGTACAAGCTGATTCCTGGCTCAGGAGCGAACGATAGGCGATAATATCGCCTTTTTTTGCGAACCGGATGATCTGTTCTTTCCCATCGTTTCCAGTCTTATAGATCTTAACAATTCCTCCTGTAATGCAATAAAAACCTGTCAGACGACTACCCTCCTTGTAAAGGACACTTCCTTTTTTGTAGGCAGCACATACTTTTTCGTTGTTGAGACTTTTCATCTCATCTTCCGAAAGAGACTGAAAAAAACGAAAACCAGTTAGACTAATGTCTTCAGTTAAGTTATTGTTGTTCTTCATTCTATAAAGTAAAAGTGACTGTGAATTGAGGGATCAAATATACAAATTTTAGGTTGGATCTACCTATGGCCTCATTTGAAACAAAAATTCAACCCTTGCGTAATATGAATCAAATAATAAGTTATAGCATGAAAACG
>Ga0209697_10004268_pt1 | contig 18777 bp, 15 predicted proteins | sample AliMusrvi5mmetaG_FD_184115 | JGI IMG/M metagenome (GOLD analysis project Ga0209697, IMG submission 184115) | Freshwater lake bacterial and archeal communities from Alinen Mustajarvi, Finland, to study Microbial Dark Matter (Phase II) - Alinen... | ecosystem: Environmental > Aquatic > Freshwater...
AATTTCTTCTGAAGCTTTTGCGGTCTGGACGGGACTCGAACCCGCGACCCCATGCGTGACAGGCATGTATTCTAACCAACTGAACTACCAAACCAATGACTACTGAATACTAAAACGAATATTGGCGGTCTGGACGGGACTCGAACCCGCGACCCCATGCGTGACAGGCATGTATTCTAACCAACTGAACTACCAAACCAAAATTCAAAATAACGGTGCAAATATACTCCATTTTTTGGTACTACAAATGGATCTAAAATAAATTGATCTAAAAATGGCAAAATGAGAGAGCATATCTCAATATAACAATCACTTAAGATTAATAATCCTATTCAATCCTGGAAAAAAAAGAAAAATGGACACTTCCATATTTCCTCAGTTCACGAAAGAATGGATTAGACGAAAAATCATTGGTTTTTCCGTGTTCCAGAATTAATAAACCCTCATTATTAAGCAGATTAGAATTCAGGATCAAGTTGGGAATCTCTGCAATTTGTTTCAATTCATAGGGAGGATCTGCAAAAATCAGGTCGTAACCTTCTGCAGAGCGACTGATAAATTTAAAGGCATCTACGTTCAATGCCTTCACAATTCGCTTAATCCCGAGTGTTTCAATGACTGAACCAATAAACTGGTGATGAAAACGGTCAAGTTCAACGCTGGTCACATTCTGGCACCCCCTGGAAGCAAATTCGAAGGAAATACTTCCCGTACCGCTGAAAAGGTCAAGAACTTTCTTATTCTCAAACTCATAACGGTTTTCAAGTATGTTGAAAAGATTTTCACGGGCAAAGTCTGTTGTAGGTCTGGCTTTGAAACTCTTTCCCGGTCTGAATATCCTGCTCTTAAATGTACCTCCGATTATTCGCATTTATAAATACTTAAAAGTGATGAGTAATAATGCTCCGGCAGCAGACTGAAGGTATAGCTGTATTGAAAGGTGTTATCAAGTTTTGCAAAAGATGTCATCTTCACATATTTCTTAAATAAATGGTATACCGGTGAAACCTGAGGAAGCTGGCCATGAAGGATGAGTTCTGTACTCTCGGGGGATAACTTCAGCTGGTCAAAGGTGAACAGAACGTGATACAAAATATCCCTTTCCGTTTTATAATTAAAAATATTGCAACAGCTCAATTTGGGGCCGTTTACAACGACAATTTCAAAACTCTCACGGAAGAAGTTCAAATGGACCTGATCTTTCACCGGGAAAGCCCTGTTCCGTTTTAAAACACTTTCAACCAAAGGATATAAACTATGTTTGATTTCGGTCTTTGGAAATTTCGCTAACAAAAACTCATTCAGATTCTGAGGGATATCAAAGATACACAGGCATGCCGCCTTTGGAAATAGGTTTTTGAGAACCGTATAACCCCGATCCTGTATATTATTGAACCATAAATACTTATCCAAAGAACCCCGACTATAAAAAGCCTGTGGAACCAGTGTGAATTTCCGGGTGGCATAGAGGATCTCAACACTTTTAAAGTTACAGGAAAACATCTCATCAGTTTCAAATACTTCACGCACATGCTTTAACAACAAACGCGCCCTTTTAAGAAAAAAATGGTGTCCTTTTAATACCACATATTTTCCCTTCGGAATATCAAGAATAGAAAAATAGAATCCATCCAGGCTAATTTGAACGGATAAATGGTAGGTATTATTTTGTGTGCTATCGAAAGTTTTGTCAATAAAACAGATATCACGCATTTTAAGTTAATTGTATTTGTTCGAATAGCTGCAAATTTAAAAAAAATGACCAACCTTTGCTAAGGATTCAAACGGATATAATTGATTTTTTAAAATAGGGTACAGATAGCATGAAAGTAATGAAGTTTTACCATTCGTGACTATTCCAGGGAAAAAGCAAAGGCATGTTAAAGAGTTATATTTCAAAACGGATTATTGAAGAGATAAAATTTGATCCAACCGGGTGCCAGACAGAGATGGCTGACAAAGTTGGCGAATTTATCACTGTTGATCAGCCTCATCAGCTTTTCCTGCTCAGAGGTTATGCCGGCACCGGCAAGACTACCTCATTGAGTGCTCTTGTCAGGGTATTGGATCATTTAAAAATGAAAACGGTTTTACTGGCACCCACCGGAAGAGCCTCCAAAGTACTTTCGAAATACTCCGGTAAGCAGGCAACCACCATTCACAAAAAAATTTACAGGCAGCAATCGACCAATAATGGGTATGGAAAATTTGCTCTTGATAGAAATCTACATAAGAATACCATTTTTATCATTGATGAGGCATCGATGATTTCAAATCATCCTCAGGAAAATAATATTTTCGGTTCTGGCTACCTCCTTTCAGACGTGATTGAATATGTGATGGCCGGTGAAAATTGCCGCTTGGTTATTGCCGGTGATACAGCTCAGCTTCCACCGGTCGGATTCAACCTGAGTCCGGCACTCGAAGAGGAAGAACTGAAATTTTTTGATCTGGACGTGATCAAATGTGAACTGACCGAAGTTGTCAGGCAATCGGTAAAATCAGGAATTCTTGAGAACGCTACCCTGATCCGAAACCTTCTTGCGAACGAACAATTCCAGGGATACTGGAAAATAAAAACTGCCGGGTACAAAGACATTATACGCATCGGCGGTGCTGATCTGATTGAAGAGATTTCCGGTTGTTTCCACAAATTCGGGGTTGATGAAACAATTGTGGTCACACGTTCAAACAAACGGGCCAACAAATTTAATGAAGGGATCCGCAGGTCAGTCTTATACCGGGAAGAGCAAATTTCGACCGGTGATCTGGTGATGAGCGTAAAAAATAATTACCATTGGGCTAAACAGTCAGAAGAGCTTGGCTTTATTGCTAACGGTGATATTGCTGAGGTAATAAAAATCAGAAAGTATGAAGAAAAGTACGGATACCATTTTGTGAATGTAACGCTAAGATTTATTGATTTCAAAAATGTTGAAATCGACTGTAAAATTATTCTGGACACCCTGACTATTGAGGCACCTTCGCTCACCCAGGCAGATCAGAAAAAACTATTTGAGGAGATTTCACAGGATTATCCTGAAATACGCAATAAAAGAACGCTTTGGGAAAAGATGCGTGAGAATGAATATTTTAATGCGTTACAAGTGAAATTTTCCTATGCCTTAACCTGCCACAAATCGCAGGGCGGACAATGGAAGGCCGTTTTTCTGGATCATGGGTACCTTACGGAGGATATGATCGATCGGGAATACCTCCGATGGATCTATACCGCATTCACGCGGCCTACCGAAAGGCTTTATCTGGTTAATTTCAACAAGGAGTTTTTTGATGAGGAAAAGTAGTAGAAAACCAGGAGAAATAAATTGATAAAATTAGTTAATCCTTACAGCTGCATAGATAATAGCTCAGAACCCAATTTATGAAGTGCATCTTCAATTTTTTCCGCTGCGGTTCACATGGTTTTTTTAACCCTGTTGCATAGTGATGCAACTGTTTTTGGTTGATACCAGTTAGCCGCTCAAGTGCAGGTATTGTAAATACATTGGAGTAATAGCTTAATATACTTTGAACGTCGTACCTGAACTCTATTTCATACTCTCCTTTGAGCAGATCCGGCCATTGTTCCTCCGGCCGGCTCTCCTTCAATAAACGTAATCCCTCAAGTATATTCTCCTTGCAGGCAGCAACATTTGGCCCCCCTCCTGAAATCCCATCGCAGTTCATGGCAAAACCATCAAAAAATTTTACGAATTATTTTTCCCAATTTATGATTATCGGCTAAATTTTGCAGGAAATGCCTTCCAGGAAGCGAAAAATGTAAAATCTTTCCAGTTTAAATTTCAAACCGCTCTCCATCGTTGGCGGGGAAGGTATTCGGAAAAACGGATCTTGCCTCCTCGACCAATGGTCTTTCATGTTTATACCGGCTAGAGAAGTGGCCGATAATCAACTTCTTAGCCATAGCAAGAATAGCAATATCAGCGGCTTGTTTGGCTGTAGTATGATAGGTTTTTAATGCCAGATCTCTCAAATCATCACAGAATGTAGCTTCATGATAGAGTAAGTCAACCTGTTGAATGATCGGGATAATCTGTTTACGGGGAACGGTATCGGTACAAAAGGCATACGAACGAACCGGATCGGGTGGGAAGGTAAGTTCCTTGTTTGGGACGATAGAGCCGTCAGGGCACCTGTAATTAGCCCCAGCTTTGATTGCAACCCGATCCCTGATTGGAATCTTTAAATATTCTATCTGATCACTACGCAAATGCAATTCGTGTTCTTTTTCCCTAAAAAGGAAGCCACAGCATGGAATTCGGTGTTCTAAGGGAAAAGATTCAATGACAAGTTTTAAATCTTCATAAATAACAGCCCGGCTCCGAAAGTTCAGGGGATGGTAGATGACTTTAAATTCCTCAATATCATTTATGAATTTCAATAAAGGATCCATCATTATCTTTAATTCAGAATGGGCATGGATGTGCAATTCTCCTTTTTTGCCTCCCAGAGCCATCGAGGAGATTAGTCCGGGGAGTCCAAAGATATGGTCCCCGTGAAGATGAGAAATAAAGATATGATTGATTTTACCGGCCTTTACCCCAAACTTACGTAACTGAATCTGAGTACCTTCTCCACAATCAATAAGATACAGCTTTTCGTTCAGGCTGACTACCTGAGAAGTAGGAAATCTGTTCAATGTCGGAAGTGCAGAACTGCTGCCCAAAATCGTTACGGTGAAAGAAACCATGTCAAATATTTCTCCAAACCTACATGAAAAGGGGCAATTTTGCAAAAAAAATCCCGGTTGTTAAGACCGGGATTTTTTAATATCAGAATTCAGATTCTTTAATGAGTAATCGTTCGGCTTCTACCAGATCAGGGGTAATCAGCAGGATAGAATCGAGCATTGCCATTCTGATCATCTTATCTACGACCGGAGAGAGATTGCAAATGATAAATATACCATCAGAATCATCACAAAGTCTGTTTCCAACAAGTATCGCACTTAATCCTGAAGAATCGCAATAATCACAGTCCTTAAGATCAATAATTATATTGGTAGCGCCCTGGCCTGAAAGCATCACAAGTTCAGCTTTCAATTCAGGAGAAATAAAACTATCCAGACGATCTCTGACTACCTTTATATAGCAATAATTCGCCTCTTTACGAACGATAAAATTCATGATTTCAATTTAGAACGATTTTTCGATCAAAACCTGACTAATTATCATTTTTCTCCTTCTCTTCCATTTGAGTTCTCAATGCTGCCAATTCACTGATATCTCCAAGAGTAGTTTTCTCTGATGTATCCTTCTGTGGTTTAACACTTTTTGGAGCCTGCTTAGCGGTAGTTTTCTTCTTTGCAGTTTCTTCAGCCTTTTTAGAGTCCTCATAAACCCTTGAATGTGAAAGTATAATCCGTTTTGCTGATTTAGAGAATTCAATTACCTTGAAATCGAGTTTTTCGTCCATTTTAACATTTGAACCATCTTCCTTCACCAGGTGACGTGGAGTTGCAAATCCTTCGACACCATAAGGCAATGAGATAACAGCTCCCTTATCAAAAAGATCGATTACCGTACCTTCATGAACGGAATCAACAGTGAATATGGTTTCAAACACATCCCATGGATTTTCTTCCAATTGTTTATGTCCCAAACTTAAACGACGATTCTCCTTGTCAATATCAAGCACCTGAACCTCAACTTCAGCACCAATCGAGGTAAATTCAGACGGATGTTTAATTTTCTTTGTCCAGCTTAAGTCGCTGATATGAATAAGTCCATCAACACCTTCTTCAATTTCTACGAAAACCCCAAAATTGGTGAAGTTACGAACTCGGGCTACATGGTTTGAACCGATGGCATATTTTGCTTCAATTTTATCCCATGGATCATTCTTCATCTGTTTAATGCCCAATGACATTTTGCGTTCATCACGATCAAGGGTAAGAATAGTCGCCTCCACTTCGTCTCCCACTTTAAGGAAGTCCTGAGCAGAACGAAGATGTTGTGACCAGCTCATTTCAGACACATGAATCAATCCTTCAACGCCAGGAGCGATTTCGATGAATGCGCCGTAATCGGCCATAACAACGACTTTCCCTTTCACTACATCGCCAACTTTTAGCTCTGCGCTAAGGTTATCCCATGGATGAGACGATAATTGCTTGAGACCAAGTGCGATACGCTTTTTGTCATCATCAAAATCAAGAATTACAACATTGATCTTCTGATCAAGCTGAACGATTTCGTTTGGATGGGCAACACGACCCCAGCTAAGGTCGGTAATATGGATTAATCCATCAACACCGCCAAGGTCAATAAATACGCCGTAAGAGGTGATATTCTTAACAGTCCCTTCAAGAACCTGTCCTTTTTCAAGTTTGGAGATGATATCCTTCTTCTGCTGTTCAAGCTCAGCTTCGATAAGAGCTTTATGAGAAACAACAACGTTACGGAATTCATGGTTGATTTTAACCACCTTGAATTCCATGGTCTTATTCACATAAATATCATAATCGCGGATAGGTTTCACATCAATCTGTGATCCCGGTAGGAAGGCTTCAATTCCGAATACATCCACAATCATACCGCCTTTCGTACGGCATTTGATGAACCCGGTAATAATTTCGTCATTTTCAAGTGCTGCGTTAACACGATCCCAGCTACGCATTGCACGGGCTTTCTTGTGCGAAAGTGTCAGCTGTCCCTTTTTATCTTCAAGTGTTTCAACGTAAACTTCCACCTGATCTCCAATCTTCAGAGAAGGGTTGTATCGGAATTCATTAACAGATACAATTCCATCTGATTTATAACCGATATCAACAACAACTTCACGCTTATTCATCGAGATAACACGACCATCAACTACTTCTTTCTCCTGGAGAATAGAAAGAGTATTGTCATACATATCTGTCATCTCTTTCTTTGTAGCAGTACTGTTTACTGACTTGGTCCCTTCAAAGGCATCCCAGTCAAAATCTTCATCAGCTTTTGATGTTGTTTCCTTTAAAACCCTTACAAACGGGGTTACAGGAACTTCAATAGCTTCAACTACTTCAGAAACTTCAGCTATAACAGGTGTAGCAACCAACTCCGGAACTTCTTCTGCTTCGGGAACTTCAGACACTTCGGCTACTTCTGTTACTAATGGTTCAACTGCAGTTATCTCTGCAGCCTCTGCTACGGGAGTAACAGGAACCTCCGCGGCTAACTCCGCGTCCTCGTTAATTTCGGGGCTTTCGTTAATTTCACTCATTAAATTGATCTTAAAATTAATAAATTAGACATTATTTTATTTTGTGCGGCAAAATTAAGATTTATCCCTTTAATATCAAATGATTATTTGATTTTTTAAGCTTAATTTACAGTTCACTCTTTTAATGTGAAATTTTCGTATCTCAAAAATCAGGTTTATATTTGATTAATTTTTAAAGCCTCTTCAAAAATATATTTAAACCCAATAATTCAATCGGAATATGAGAACAACTGAGACTCCCGCAACTATTCTGCAGAAAGCCAATGAATGGTTAACCGGAAACTATGACGCAAAGTCAAAGGAAGAAATTCGTTTACTCCTTAACAGCGAAGACAATACAGCATTAATTGATGCTTTTTACCGCGATCTTGAATTCGGGACTGGCGGATTGCGCGGAATTATGGGAGTCGGAACAAACCGAATGAATATTTATACTGTAGGAGCTGCAACACAAGGACTCAGTAATTATTTGAACATTGCTTTTGCCAGCCTACCTCAAATTGGCGTTGCAATAGGGTACGATTGCAGGAATAACAGCCGGCTGTTTGCAGAAACTGCGGCCGGAATTTTTGCTGCAAATGGAATTAAGGTTTATCTTTTTGAAGATTTACGGCCGACACCGGAGATATCCTTTGCAATCAGGAAGCTCGGTCTGCAGAGTGGAATTATTCTAACCGCATCCCATAATCCTAAAGAATACAATGGTTATAAAGCCTATTGGGACGATGGTTCTCAAATAGTTGAACCACATGATGTTAATATCATCAATGAAGTATTAAAGGTAAAAGTTGACGACATTAAATTCAATGGACCCAAAGAAAATATTACTATTCTGGGGGCTGAAATGGATAATGAATTTCTTCAAAAGGTAGTTTCTGTATCGTTGTCACCCGATATTATTAAGCGTCAGAAAGATCTTAAAATCGTCTATACCCCAATTCATGGCACAGGTGTTAAGCTTATCCCCATGGCATTGGGCAGGATGGGATTTACTAACGTCATACATGTTCCGGAACAGGATGTTGTAAGCGGTGATTTCCCAACGGTAATCTCCCCAAATCCGGAAGAGCCTGCAGCAATGAAGCTGGCCATTGAAAAAGCTATAGCCATGAATGCTGATCTTGTGATGGCCTCTGATCCCGACGCGGACCGTTTGGGTATCGCAATTAAAAATGACAAGGGTGAATTTATCCTGGTAAACGGAAATCAGACTGTGTTGATCTTCCTGAATTATATCATCAGTAAAAGGAAAGAGCTTGGCCTGCTGACCGGTAAAGAATATGTGGTCAAAACAATTGTTACCAGCGAGTTGGTTGCTGAAATTGCTTCGAGAAATGGTGTTGAATATTATGATTGTTACACCGGGTTTAAATATATCGCCGAAGTTATTCGTGAAAACGAAGGGATTAAGCAATACATTGGTGGTGGCGAGGAGAGCTTTGGTTTTATGCCGTCCGATTTTGTACGTGACAAAGATGCGGTTAGTTCATGCGCACTCATGGCCGAGATTGCTGCCTGCGCCAAAGATGAGGGACGATCACTCTTTGAAATGCTGCAGGATATTTACATGACCTATGGATACTCAAAAGAAAAAATGAAATATGTGGTCAGAAAAGGTAAAACCGGCGCTGAAGAAATTGAACAAATGATGGTCAATTTCAGGAATAAACCACCAAAACAATTGGCAGGATCACTACTTTCCGTTGTAAAGGATTACGAATCCCTGACTGAAAAGAGTCTTCTTAGCGGAACAGAAAAACCAATCGATCAAAAAATTACAGCTAATGTTCTACAGTTTTTTACAGTGGATGGCACTAAGGTATCTGTACGTCCATCAGGAACAGAGCCCAAAATCAAATTCTATATCGAAGTAAAAGACCAGATGACATCGCGTGATCAATATGATGCTGTAGAGGCAAAAACTAATCTGAAAATTGATCAGGTTATGACTGATCTTGGATTATAAAACCTAATTTTACATTCGGGATTCAACCCGCTTAAAAACCTTTGGATTCCATTTATATTCAATAAATTAATAGTATTAAAAATTTAAAAAAATGAAAAGAGTTCTTTTAAGTTTATGTGTTTTAGGTGCAGTTACAGCTTATTCTCAAAACCAGAATCCGGAAAATGCCAAAATGAAACCTGAGATGACTGAATTCTGGGATCCGGAAGTTAAGGTTGTTACACCTTCCGAGAATAATATAAATGCTCCATCGGATGCTGTTGTTCTTTTTGATGGAACAAGTGAGTCCCTGATTCAGAATTGGACCAATGCAAAAGGGGAAGCCCCGGGGTGGAATGTTGCCGACAATTGTGTGACTGTCGTTAAAGGTACTGGCACAATAAACACAAAAATGGCATTTGAAGATTTCCAGCTCCATATCGAATGGCGTTCGCCAGGAATTGTAGACCCTGAAAGCAAGAGTCAGGGCAGAGGGAACTCGGGAGTTTTTATGCAGGGGCTTTATGAATTACAGGTTCTTGACAATTACAATAACCGCACCTACCGGAATGGCCAGGCAGGTTCTTTTTACAAACAATATGCACCGTTGGTAAATGTTTGCAAGAAGCCGGGAGAATGGCAAACCTATGACGTAATATTCACTGCACCAAGATTTAAGGCCGACAGTACCGTGTTTTCTCCTGCACGCGCGACTGTTCTGCAGAATGGGGTTCTCGTTCAAAATAACGTCTCTTTGTTTGGCCCGACAGAATACATTGGGATTCCGAAATATAAATTTCATGGTCCCGGTTCAATTGTGCTCCAGGATCATGGGAACCCGGTAAGTTATCGGAATATCTGGATCAGAAAGTTGTAAGATACCTTTTTAAAATACGAAATGCCCGGGATTTCCGGGCATTTTTAATTACCAATAATCCCTATCTTTGCCAGCAAATATTGTCTCTGTTAAATTAAATACTGATGCAGGAAAAAATAATCATCCTTGATTTTGGTTCCCAATACACCCAACTGATCGGACGTCGCGTCCGCGAACTAAATGTATATTGCGAAATCCATCCGTTCAACCATTATCCTGAAATTGACTCAACCGTTAAAGGAGTCATCCTTTCGGGAAGTCCATTTTCGGTAAGGGATGAAAACGGCCCTCGCATAGACCTTGAAAGGATCAGGGGTAAATTTCCATTACTCGGGGTTTGTTATGGTGCACAATATCTTGCCCATTTCTTTGGCGGCGAAGTGGCTGCCTCCGATTCAAGGGAATATGGCCGGGCCAATCTCAAGGTTGTTGAGAAAGAGAGCGTATTACTGAGGGGAATCAGCGAAAATTCGCAGGTATGGATGTCGCATGGCGATACCATTATCCGCTTACCGGAAAACTATGCTATTATCGCCTCAACCCAAGATGTCGAAAACGCTGCATTTAAAATTGCAGATGAAGATACCTACGCAATTCAGTTCCATCCTGAAGTTTATCATACCACCGAAGGGACTAAGATCCTTGAAAACTTTCTGGTCAATATTTGTGGATGTAAACAGGATTGGACTCCCGATTCCTTTATAGAAACCACTATTGCACAGCTGCGCGAAAAAATCGGGAATGATAAAGTGGTCCTCGGACTTTCCGGTGGTGTCGATTCCTCTGTTGCAGGAGTATTGCTTCATAGGGCCATTGGGAAAAACCTCACCTGTATTTTCGTGGACAACGGACTTTTACGCAAAAATGAATTTCAGGATGTACTCGATTCCTACCAGAACATGGGGCTGAATGTCGTTGGGATTGATGCCAGTGAACGGTTCTGGAATGACCTGAAAGGGGTGAGAGATCCGGAGACAAAAAGGAAAATCATTGGCCGTGACTTTATTGAAGTATTTGATATTGAGGCACATAAAATCCAGGATGTCAAATGGCTGGCACAGGGGACGATCTATCCTGACGTGATAGAATCGGTATCGGTTAACGGACCTTCCGCTACAATCAAATCTCACCATAATGTAGGTGGCCTTCCTGAAAAAATGCATTTAAAAGTTGTTGAGCCATTGAATCTGCTCTTCAAGGACGAAGTTCGCCGCGTAGGACGGGCACTGGGGATTAAACAGGAACTGCTTGGAAGACACCCTTTCCCAGGGCCGGGTCTTGGAATAAGAATACTGAGTGATGTAACACCTGAAAAAGTGCGCGTTTTGCAGGAAGCTGATGCAATATTTGTTAATGGACTGAAAGAATGGGGATTGTACGATAAAGTTTGGCAGGCGGGAGTAATGCTGCTACCGGTACAATCAGTTGGAGTAATGGGTGACGAAAGGACTTACGAAAATGTCGTTGCCTTACGGGCAGTCGCCTCAACCGATGGGATGACCGCGGACTGGGTCCATCTCCCTTACGAGTTTCTGGCAAAAGTCTCGAATGATATTATTAACAAGGTACGTGGAATCAATCGTGTAGTTTACGATATCAGCTCAAAACCTCCGGCAACTATTGAGTGGGAATAAAATGGTTAATGGTTAATGGTTAATGGTTAATTGGTTAATGGTTAATGGTTAATGCGGTAATGGTTAATGCGGTAATAAATATTTCAACCTTATTTCCGTCAACTATTTCAACATTATTTATATCAATTTCCTGAGATTATAACGATGCGCTGACAATATTTTCTTTGGTCAATTGACTCTCTCCGCTCCACCGGTATGCAGACAATTGCTCGGAACCAACCACGCAACTATCAATACAGCAGATATTATTCTGCACAATTACAGCACCTTCACTCAGGCAATAATGTCCGACAAAAACAGGTGGTTTATCAGTAGAGTAAGGTTCAAATGATGGGGCAATTTGTTTGGGAACCGTGTAATCGGGCAAAAGAAATTTATTCCCAAATGAGAGTTCGCGGAAGGTTTTATCCTGGGGCGATTCCCACCAATTCATCCGGAATACTTTTCGGCTCATTCCTTTGGAACATTTCAGAATGAGATCCTGAGGGCAGCGAAATTCAAGTCCTTTGAGTATTCGATAGATAATTGATGCAGTTGGATGCTGATTTTCGTGAATGGTCCTTAAAAAATCTTTTTTCAGTCTGCCTTCGGGAATAAAGCTTTTAAGGTATTTAATATCATTATCGTTCCAATAAGCATGAATAATACGGATATCACCAAGATCGAGATAAAAAGGTAAAGTCCGAAGCCATTTCAGATGATCTTTCCATTCCAATGAGAATCCGATGAATGCATTGAGTGTACTTTGGATCTGATTTCTGTTCCCTGCAATATGGCGTGAAAGATACATCCCGCCAGTATCCTTAATATGATATAGGATTGCGCTATATTCATGATTCCCTAAAATCGTCAGGGCAGAACCCGCCTCAGTCATTTGTCGGACCAACTCGATAGTCTCTCTGATCTCTGGGCCCCGGTTTATAAAATCTCCGATAAAAATTGCTCTGCGCTCAGGATGTTGCCATATTCCGCCAACCTTAGTATAACCCATGGTCTTCAAGAGTTTCTTCAGCAGCAAAGCGTGGCCGTGTACATCTCCGATTATATCATAAAACTGAGGTTTCATAGCTTTCAAAATTAGAAATATTTAACAGACCAAATATTTATTTTAAGAAAGAATTGGATTATCAGTGGAATATTTTCCTTATGCAAAAATGGCAGAAGAACCCTGATTCAGTTCTTCTGCCATTTTAAATACGATATTGAATGAATGAGTTTGTTACACCTCGACAGGAATATCTTTATTCACGTTCTTGCTGCCTATTAAAGCGTAAAACAATAAATAGGCCAGACACAGGAAGATTAACCAATAGCTTGCTCCGAAAGAGGTTAAGTCAGCAATTTTACCCTGGAGAAGTGGCAATAATCCACCGCCACAAACCATTACCATAAAAATACCGGAAGCTGCTGCAAGATATTTACCTAAACCCTCGACGGCAAGGTTAAAAATGCCACCCCACATGATGGAGGTACAAAGACCTACTAGGACAATAAACATGGCACTGATAGGAACTTGTGCTAATCCGAAAGAGAGTGCTCCGGTTGGTGATTGCTGTAATAGCGGTAATGAAACATGCACAGATTCCGGCGAAAAAATCGCGAGGGTAATTAAGATCAAACCTACTCCTGAAGTAAAGCTGAGCATTGTTTTACTCGAAATCTTGCTTCCAAGTGACGCACCCGCCAACCGTCCAATCAACATCAAAAACCAATAGGTCCCTGCAACGAAACCGGCTGTAGCTTTTCCAACCGGAGTTGAAGATAACCAGAGATTCATAATACCAGGAGTACCAACCTCAACACCCACATATACAGAGATCGCAATAGCTCCAAGGATAAAGTGACGGAATTTCATTGCGCCGGACATCAAAGTTTTTAACGGGATGGTCGACTGAGCAGCAAATGGTTCTGGAATGCTTACAAAATACAGTACAACGAATACTATAGCAAATACAGCCATAGCAATGTACATCACTGGAAATACATCCGTGATCTTGGCGTGGATCTGGGCGCCAATCAGAATACCAACAAATGCAGGGGTGAAAGTTGCCATAACAGAGTTGAAAGATCCGCCAACCTGAATCAACTGATTTCCTTTGTTTCCGCCACCGCCCAATGTATTCAACATAGGATTAACTACGGTGTTTAACAAACACATTGAAAATCCGGAAATGAACGCACCAAAAAGATAAACAGCAAAAGCTGATTCCTCGGAAGAGTGACCGGAAAGAAATTGAATAAATACACCCACAAAACCAATGGCAATAGCGATTAAAGCTGTCTTTTTGTAGCCAATTCTTTGCAGTAGGATACCACCGGGAATCCCCATAACAGCGTATGCAATGAAATTAGCCGCGTTTCCCAACATTCCAAGGAAATTGTCGACATTAAATTGGTCTTTTAATACGTTACCCATTGGTGCAGCTAAATTGGTAACGAATGAGATCATACCAAAGAGCAGGATCATCATGATGATAGGCAATGCATAACTTTTTTTCTGAGTCATAATTTATTTTTATTTGTGGTGGTTAATTATTTTAATGATTTTTATGGTGTGGATTATTATCCGGCAATAATAACAATTTTTAGAATAACTTCTTTCCTCCGTCGCCGATTTCTGCAACATAGAACAAAGGTTTTAATCCGGTTTTTTGTACGTAATTTTTACCGACCTGCTCAATGAAGGTATCAATGGCCTCTGTTTTTACAAGACTCACGGTACAACCCCCAAATCCGCCACCCGTCATTCGGGTTCCAATTACACCATCGATCTTACGACCTTCTTCAACCATGGTGTCCAATTCAAATCCGGTAACTTCATAATCGTCACGCAAAGAATCGTGTGAATCGTTCATCAGTTTACCAAACTGAATCAGATCTCCGGCCCTTAAAGCCTTAACCGCATCTTCGGTTCTTTTGATCTCACTCACAACGTGCCTGGCCCTTCCGCGAACGGTTTCATTTTCAATTTTATCCTCAACTTTCAAAAAATCGTCCCAGGAGATCTCTCCCAAAGCATAGATCTGTTGAAACGGCTGTATCGCCTTCACTGCAGCATGACATTCTGCAACCCGTTCATTATATTTTCCTGAGTCAAGTTTATGTGGACTGTTGGTATTGCTGATAACAATTTTAACACCATCCAGCTTAACCGGTACCAGATCGTAAGCCAATGTGTCGCAATTGAGAAAGACGGCATGATCCTTCTTTCCCATGGCAGAAACAAATTGATCCATAATTCCACAATTTACCAGAGCAAATTCGTGTTCTGCCTTTTGCCCCATTTTAGCTAGTTCAACCCGGTCAATACCGAAACCATAAATATCATTAATAACTACGGCTGTGACCACTTCAAGCGCGGCAGAAGAGGATAATCCCGCTCCTGTTGGAACATCCCCATAAAATAGCAGATCGGCACCTTTATCAAAATTCAGCCCTTTTTTCATGAACTGGGCAAAAACGCCAATCGGGTAATTCACCCACTCTTTGCCAATGGCTATATTCAAATTCTCTAACTTGACTTCAGTCTCAAAGGACATATCCAAAGAGGCAAATCTGACGGTTTTCCGGTCTGTAGTCCGGATAAGACAGTAGATTCCAAAACTTAAGGCACACGGGAAAACAAATCCCCCATTATAGTCAGTATGTTCGCCGATTAAATTCACACGGCCGGGTGAAAAATAGCCACTGATTTCACCTTCTCCATATTTTTCAATAAACTTTGCTTTGAGCTGTTCTATAGTCATAATTTTAATAATTAAAGTTCCAACTGGTAGGTACTGGTAGGGGCAAATGTAGAATATTTTACCCGCAATGTACCTGTGTGAAAAATATGTTTTAAAACACCTTTTAAAGTGAATTTCTTATGATAATCTTTGATGGATTCCGAATCTTTGACTTTTTATGAGTTAAAACCATCTCTGACAAACCTTTACCCATTTCAATAAAATCAGTTGAAATTGTAGTAATTCCACCTGCAACCACCTCTTTCAGCATGGTGTCATTAAAAGAAACAAGACCAACATCCTGACCAAGTATAAGATTCATGGATGCAACATTTTTTATAATGCGTACCAGATTTCTGTCTGATACCACCAAATAAGCTTCCCCTTTCTGTACCACACGTTTTTCAACAGATCTAATAATCTCCGACTCTAATCCCCATTCATTACAAAATCGGTTAAATCCGGTGACCCTTTCACCTGGCTCTTTCCCCCCTGGAAAAACCATGATTAGTTTGCGGTATTTGCAAAAGAGCTTTTTACCAGCCATCATCCCCTCGTATACATCCTGCTCAAAATCCTGATAAATCACCGGATAGTCATCCAGTTCAGCCTTGAGTCGATCCAGAACATACACTTTATCAGAGGGAAGCTGACGAACAATATCAATCGAATTATTGAAAGTCGCTGGCATTAGGATATAGGCACTATATTTTCCGATTGCCCCCAAAATTAGTTCCTTATATACCTGATAATTAAAATGGTGAAAATAGATATCCACAGTAGTCCGGTCATCCAGATGCTTAAGAAAAGAGGTGTACAAATCTTCCTTGAACACATTTAGTTCATCAAAAAGGAGAAAAATTTGTTTGCCGAATTTAAGTTCGGTACGTTCTACATAATATCCCTTACCTGGAACCGAAATTACAACGCCACTAGTTCTTAATTCATTAAATGCCAGCATCACAGTATCGCGGGAAAGGGAGAAGGCGCTGCATATCTGATTGATAGAAGGGAGCTTATCCCCTTTTTTCAATATTCCCTGTTCTATGCCTGTAAATACAGAATTGACTATTTGTCGGTATTTCGGTATTCCAGCAGCTTCATCAATATTAAAGATATCAGTTATATGCACGGGAGAATTGTTTTCAGGGACTAAAATTATGTTTTTTTTGTATTTATTCTTTACGTTTGTGACAGAATAACTAAATTTCATTTTATGGAACTCAAACGCGAAGTTTTCGGGAATGCCCGCAGAGGCGAAAAAATTTTTCTTTATACCCTGCGTAACGATCACGGGATTACTATTAAGATTACCAATTATGGGGGGATAATAACGTCAATTAAAACTCCTGATAAAAATGGGGAAAAAGCCAATATTGTTTTGGGATTCAAATCATTGGAAGACTATCTGACAGATAGTTATATTGAAAACTGCCCTTGTTTTGGATGCATAACGGGCAGATATGCAAACCGGATTGCTAAAGGAAAGTTTTCTATCGGAACTACCGAATACACTTTGCCAATCAATAATGGTAAAAATTGTCTGCACGGCGGAATTACGGGATTTGATAAAGTGATATGGGTCCCAAAGAAGATAGAAAAACCTGATCTGGTCGGCGTAGAGATGAAATATCGCAGCCTTCATATGGAGGAGGGTTTCCCTGGCAACCTTGATGTTACAGTTACCTATACCCTCAATCATAAAAACGAACTGCATATTGACTATAAAGCGGTGACAGACAGGGAAACTGTTATAAATCTGACAAATCACACCTATTTTAATCTATCGGAACATGGGGAAGATATCCTTGGGCATACACTTTATATCCCGGCAAAAACAAAAACGGTGAACGATGAGGAATTAATTCCTACGGGAGCAATAATCGAGGTTGCCGGGACCCCATTTGATTTCACAACTCCAGCAACCATCGGTTCACGCATCGCTGCCTTACCTGATGGTTACGATCTTAATTTTGTTTTAGATAACCCTGGAAAAAAGCTCCTCAACGCGGCCCTTTTATCTGATGAATCATCAGGAAGAACAGTTGAAGTATTTACAACAGAACCAGGTATTCAATTATATACCGGCTTTTATATTCCTCAGATAAAAGGGGGAAATGGTGAAAAATTTACCAGATATTCGGGTCTGGCTCTTGAGACACAACATTATCCTGATTCTCCAAACCATCCTGAATTCCCAACCACTCTGCTAAAACCGGGGGTGGTTTTTACATCAAAAACCATTTACAAATTCGGCACGAAATAAAAGAGACAAATCTATTTATTGGCCTTCTGAACCTTTGTGATTCAGACTTTGTTATAATAAACCGCCTGAAATTGGGATGACCAGTCATTTCCCCATATTTAATTCGTACTGATTAACATTTAAGAATGAGAACGCTGATCGAACTATTTGAAACTAGTGTAGCCAAATTTCCCAATAATCCCTTACTCTGGGAAAAGCCCAAAGATCGCTATTTATCCTCAACCTATCTGGAAATCCGCCAACAGGTTTATGAATTTGCTGCCGGATTACTTTCCCTTGGGCTTAAAAAAGGAGAACGGGTTGGATTGCTGTCTGAAGGGAAAAATAACTGGCTGGTCAGTGAATTAGGCATCCTATATTGCGGGGCGGTCAATGTCCCTTTATCTGTAAAACTGGAAGCACCTGAATTAAGTTTTAGACTCAAACACTCAGGAGCCCGGATGATAATTGTCTCCGCTGGGCAAGCCTCTAAAATAAGCGAAATTACAGACGAAATCCCCGAAATAGACTATATCATTCACCTTGATTCCGTTAAGAAGAAAGGGTCTAAAGATCTCTCCTTTGAAGATATTCAAAAACAAGGATCCGCATATTTAAAATCTGTTGAGAATATGGCCCGGTTTGAAGCGATCTGGAAAAGTATACAACCGGATGACATTGCCAATATCTCTTACACTTCAGGCACTACGGCAGATCCGAAAGGGATTATGCTCAGCCATCTGAATTATACTATAAATGTCATTCAGGCTAACACGATATTGGATATTTTCCCTAACTACAAAACCCTGGCGATTCTTCCATGGGACCACTCCTTTGCACACACAGCATGCCTTTACACCTTTATGTACAAGGGGGCTTCAGTCGGATCGGTTCAAACCGGACGAACTCCAATGGAGACACTAAGGAATGTTCCTGTTAATATTCAGGAATTTCAACCTGAGATTCTGATGAGTGTACCTGCATTGTCAAAGAACTTCAGGAAAAGCATCGAAAAAGGGATTCAGGCCAAAGGGAAAATTACTGAGATGCTTTTCAGACATGGACTAAAAGTCGCTTACCTCTACAACGGAGAAGGATGGAACAGAGGAAAAGGTTGGCGTATATTG
>Ga0209697_10004269_pt1 | contig 18775 bp, 15 predicted proteins | sample AliMusrvi5mmetaG_FD_184115 | JGI IMG/M metagenome (GOLD analysis project Ga0209697, IMG submission 184115) | Freshwater lake bacterial and archeal communities from Alinen Mustajarvi, Finland, to study Microbial Dark Matter (Phase II) - Alinen... | ecosystem: Environmental > Aquatic > Freshwater...
GGGTCGACATCTCCGACACCGGGGTGGGCATCCCGGTCGACGTGCTGGACAAGATCTTCGAGCCCTTTTTCACCACCAAGGAGACAGGCCAGGGCATGGGCCTGGGGCTGGCCATCACCTACGGCATCGTGCGCGACTACGGCGGCACGATCCGCATCGACAGCGAGCCTGGCCGGGGCACCACCTTCCATCTGTTCTTCCCGCAGACGCATTAACGACAGGAGCATTTTCGTGGAGAGAAAGATTCTCGTCATCGACGATGAGCAGCCGACGCTGAACATGTTCCGGCTGCTCCTGGCGGCCTACGGCTATGAGATCATCACCGCGGCCAACGGGGCCGAGGGCCTGGAGGCCTTTGAGCGCGAGCGGCCCGGCGTGGTCTTGACCGACATCAAGATGCCGGTCATGGACGGCATCGAGGTCTTGAAGCGCATCAAGGAGATCGACCCCCACGCCGAGGTCATCGTCATCACCGGCCACGGCGACATGGACCTGGCCATCCGCGCGCTCAACCTCGACGCCACGGACTTCATCAACAAGCCCGTGCAGCGCGTGGCCCTGAGTCAGGCGCTCAAGCGCGCCGAGGAGCGCATCGCCCTGGCCAAGAGCAAGGCCGAGGAGATCAGCGTGGACGAGGTGGACGGCGCCGCCGTCCTGACCATCCGGGGCAGCGTCACCGCCCGCAGCGAGCCCTTTCTGGCCCGGGCCATGGAGCGCGCCCGCGAGCTGGGCCGCCCGCGCATCATCCTGCATTTCGACGAGTCCGCCTCCACCAACGGCGCGGGCCTGGCGCTGTTCACCCAGCTGTTGCTGGAGGCGCGGGAGCGCGGCGAGCGGGTGTGCATCTCCGGCTTGTCCGAGAACTTCCGCAAGGTCTTCGAGATCGTGGGCATCGCCAAACTGGTGTCGATTTACGAGTCCGACGCTGCGGCCTTGGCCGCGCCCTGATACCTGGAGACGCCCATGCGACCGTTGTGCACACGTGTTCTTTTCTGCATGCTCCTGGTGTCCGCCCTGGTGTCCGCCCTGGCGGCCCCGGCCCTGGCCGAGAATCTGCCCGCAGCGGGCCAGACCCTGCCGGCCCTGAACCTGAAGGCCCCGGCCTTTGGCCAGGACGCAAGGGAGCTCGGCGTGGCCGGGAAAAAGACCTTCCGCCTGCAGGACCTGCGGGCCAAGGTCATCGTGCTGGAGGTCATCGGCGTGTACTGCAGCGAATGCGCGAAGCAGGTGCGCGCCTTCAACACCCTGTACGCCCGCCTGGCCCGGCGCATCCAGGCCGGAGAGGTGCGCATGCTCGGCCTGGCCGCAGGCGGCACAGACCTGGAGGTGCAGAGCCTGCGCCAGACCGGAATCTATGCGTATCCCATCGTGGCCGACGAGAAGTACCAGAACCACAAGCTGCTGCGCGAGCCCAAGACGCCCTTCACCATGCTGGTGACGCCGGGCGGAAAGGTGCTCTACGCGCACCTCGGCGTGGACGACGACATCGAAGGCCTGCTCGCGCGCATCAAGGAGGCGCTCCGGTAGCATGTACGCGGACGCAGGCGGACCAGCACCCAGCCCGGACGAGGGGCAGGCCCTGCGCCTGGAGCTGGAGCGCAAGCGCCTGAGCCTGCGCGTGCTGCTGGAGACGGCCCAGGAGCTTTCGGGCATCCTGCAGCCGAGCAAGATCATGGAGACCTTCCTGCTCATGGCCATGGGGCCCATCGGCGCCATGCGCGGCGTGGCGGTGCTGGCCAGGCCGACGGTCTGCGAGGGGCTTATCCTTTCCCGCGGGCTGCCCGCAGCCGAGGCCGCAGCCCTGGAGCAGCGCCTGCCCGGCATCTGCGACGCCTATTTTTCCTACCGCGACATGGACGGCGTCTTCCCCGCCTCCAAGGTCCGCGTCATCCGGCGCGACCAGGCCGGGGGCGACGACCTGCTGCCCAGGGGCATGGACATCCTGCTGTGCTTCAGCGTGGACGAGGAGCACTGCGGCCTTTTGGCCCTGGGCCCGCTGCTGGCCGGGAGCCAGGCCCAGGCGGACGCCGCCCTGGACGCGGACGTGTCGAGCCTTTTGCACAGCCTGCTGCACCTGCTCATCGGCGCCTTGCGCGGGGCTCTGGCCGTGAACAGCATCCGCCAGCTCAGCGTGGACCTGGGCCGCAAGAACGAGCGCCTGACCGAGGCCCTGGCCTCCTCCCAGACGGCGCAGCGCGGCCTGGACCGCCGGGTGCACCAACTGGCCACCGTGGGCGAGTTGGCCGGAGAGATGGCCCACCTGCGCGATGTCCAGGGCATCCTGGACCGCTTCCTGTTGACCATGCTCGGGGCCTTCAGCGTCGGCTGCGGGCTGGTGCTGGTGCTGGACCGCGCGGCGCGCGGCGTGGACCTGGCCGTGCGCGGCGCGCCGGACACCGGGCTCTCCGGCTTTGCCGCAGCGGACGCGCTGGTCTACAAGGCCTTTGCCGCCTCGGGCGCGCGCAGCGTGGACCCGCTCACGGTCGCGCCCGTCAGCTCCCCGGCGATATCCCTGACAGGGTGCGGCCTGGCTTTCGAGGGCTGCTGCGCCATGTATTTCGTCCTGGACCGCGAGGTGCAGGGGGTGCTGGTGCTGGGCCCGACCCTCTCGGGCGAGGCCTTGCAGGACGAGGATGCCCAGATGGTGCGGGCCCAGGTGGGCACGCTGCTGGGCTATGTCCAGGGCGCGCGGCGGCTGGCCACCATCACGGCCTTGAACGAGGGTCTGCTACGGCAGAACGAGGAGCTCACGCGCACCATCACCGAACTCACCGAGGCCCGGCAGACCATCGCGCTCCTGGAGCGCGCGGGCGCGCGGGTGCGCTCCTTCATGCAGGCCGAGGGCCAGCGCTCCAGGCGCTTCTCCTGGCTGGACTGCGGGGTCATCCTTGTGGCGGCGGTGCTTTTGGGCTTTTTGTTCAACCTGGCCAGCCCGAACCGCGTGCCCCTGGCGCCGGAGCACCTGCTGCGGTCCCCGGCCCCGGCCATCACGGCGCAGAAGGCCCGGGAGCTGGAGCAGAGCGAGGGCGCGCTGATCGTGGACGCGCGGCCCCAGGCCTTCTACGACCAGCAGCGCGTGCGCGGCGCGGCGAACCTGACCCCGGCCCTGTTTGACATGATCTACCTGATGCGCTTCGCCAAGGTGCCGCTGTCCACGCCGATCATCGTGTACGGGGGCAACATCAGCCGCCGCTGGGACGAGGACGTGGCCGCACGGCTGCTGGCGCGCGACCACGAGCGCGTGCTGGTGCTGGAGGACGGGCTTTCGGCCTGGATCGCCAGGGGCTATCCGGTGGAGCCATGAACAACATCCAATGGCGCGACGTGCTGGGCCGCTGGCTGGCCCTGGCCTTCCGCCTCTATCTGGGCGGGGTCTTCGTGTACGCCAGCGTCTACAAGATCGGCTACGCCGCTGAGTTCGCCGAGACCATCGCCAGCTACCAGCTGGCGCCCGCCCTGGCGGTGAATTCCCTGGCCCTGGCCCTGCCCTGGCTGGAGCTCATCTGCGGGGCCATGCTGGTGGCCGGGGTGCGCGTGCGCACGGTGAGCGCCATGCTGGCCGCGCTGCTCGTGGTCTTTTGCCTGGCCGTCAGCGTGAACCTGCTGCGCGAGACGCCCATCGATTGCGGCTGTTTCCACACCCTGGAGGAGCGCATGACCTGGCTGACCCTGCTGCGCGACCTGGCCTGGCTGGCTATGGCCCTGCACGTGTTTTTCTTTGATTCCCCCCTGGCGCTGGAGCGCCGCTATCAGAGCACACTCAAGGAGATCGGGACGTGAGGCGGACGCTATTTTGTGCGCTGGCCCTGGGGCTGCTGCTGGCGGGGTGCCGGGGTCCGGCGGAGGACCTGGCCGGAGACTACGAGTCCGAGCGCGTGGACTTGAGCCCGGCCCGGCTGACCCTGCGCGCCGATGGCGGCGGTTCGCTCACCGTGGGCGCGGAGGAGGCCCCCTTCCGCTGGGAGGTGCGCGAGGAAGGCCGGGTGGTGCTGCACACGCGCCAGGGCGGCGTGCTTTCCGCGCGGCAGGGGCCGGGCATGCTGGAGCTGGACATGCCCGGCGTAGGCACGGAGACCTTCCGCAAGAAGACGAGGTAGGCCACAGGGCCTGGCGCGTTGGCGAATAATACGTTGCACAACACGCCGAACAACACGCCGAACAACACGCCGAACAACACGCCGAACAACATGCTGAATAACACGCTGCATGGCGCGAGAGCCGCACAAGGACGGCAGGGCCGAACGGCTGGTCGGGACGGCGGTCCAGACGCTGCTCCGAAAGTGGGACAACGCCGTCGTCCACCCGCATGCACACGAAAGAGCCAGCGAGTTGCCCCGCTGGCTCCATGACTACAATCTTACGGAAATCACAGGTCGCTGCAGGGGAATACACCCATGAGCCGAATCTGTGTCGCCCTGAACAGCGTCTTGCAACGCCACATCTAGAAGCCCCAGGCCGAAAGGGTGGGGCGCTTGTAGCCCTGGCCTTGGGCCAGCACGTCCAGGGCCACGGTGGCCATGTCGTCCAGGGCGGGCAGCAGGCCCTGGTCCAGCTCGCGGTAGTCCAGGGTTTTGACGTACATGGAGCAGGTCTCGCACACGCCCACAGTCACGCCCGGGTACTCCGCCACGCGGAAGAGCTTGAGCTTGGACGTGTCGGACTCGTCGCAATAGGGGCAGCTGATGCGCCGGATGCGGTGTTCGAACCCGCAGAAGGAGCAGACCCCGAAACGCTGGCCCTCTTTCCCGCGCAGGAAGGTGATGTAAGGCAGGCTGCCGCAAAGAGGGCAGTGGCCGTGCTCGTGGGGCAGGTTCTCCGGCAGGCGCGTGGCCAGGGCCAGGGCTGCGGCGTTCAGGCTGGGCCAGAGCGCGGAGGCCGCCAAAAAGCCGAGCGCCCTGGGGCTTTCCGGCAGGCGCTGGCGCCAGTCGGCGAAGAGCGCCTCGTCCCCGGCGGGCAGGGCGCGCAGCGCCTGGGCCGGGTCGAGCTCGCCCGCCGCCATGGCCGCGCGCAGGGTGTTTGCCGCATGGGACGCGGCCCCGCTTGTGTCGGCCAAAAGGTCCAGCAGGAGGGGGAACAGGCGCAGAGCCTGGGCCATGTCATGGGGGAAATTCTCGCGCAGGATCATCGGGCTTCCTGCGAACATGGCCTCGTCCGAGGCGCAGGCGGCCGGATCCGGCAGGGAGACCTGGGCCTGCGCGTGCGCCTGCATCTGCAGGGGCAGCACCCGCTCCACCAGGGCCACCAGTTCCTCGGGCAGCAAGTCCGCAGCGCGGATCAAAGCCAGCTTGCCTTCCATGAGCCGAACAAAAAGCTGATCATCAGAGTGCATTGGACCATCCTTTGGGAAAATGACGGGGAAGCGCCCACGCCCGATAGCCACCCTACCCGTCCCTGGCTGCGGATGCAACACAGAGGTGAATTTTGTCGCTTTGGCCCTTGCGCGCCAGGGGCAGGGGAGCTATGGACATGCGATGGATAAATCAGCGAAGCGGTATGCGCCTAGACGGGGGGGACAGACATGAGCGTTGCGGGAATGGGGATTGATCTTGTCTCGCTTCAGGACGCTTTTGCCGGGAGCGAGGACATCCTCGCCCAGATGCTCACCCTTTTTGACGCCCAGGCCCGCGAGCGCATGGCCCAGCTGAAGGCCGCCCTGGCCGCCTGGGAGGTCGCCACCGCGCGCCAGCTCCTGCATTCCCTGGTGAACATCTCCGGCGCGGTGCACGCCTACGGCATGTCCGAGCAGACCAAGGCCCTGGGCGACGCGGTCAAGCAGGACGATCGGCTCATGGCCGCGCAGCTGCTTGAGGCCTTGGAGCTCGAGGCCGAACGGGTGCTGCGCCAGACCGGCGTGCTGCTCTCCGCCCTGGCCAAGGAGCCTGCCAGCATCTGGGACGCGGCCCTGCCGGACTAGCCCCCGCATGAAAGAAACCGCCCGGTCCGCTGATGTCGCCACCAGTGGACCGGGCGGTCCGTCGTGCTTTAAGTCCTGCTACAGATTGGCGATGAGGATCTCGCCGAACTCCTTGCAGCCCACCTCGGTGGAGCCGGTGATCTGGCGCGCCAGGTCCGGGGTCACGCGCTTGCCCGCCACGGCCTTGGCCACTGCCCCGTGGATGAGGGCCGCGGCCGCGCCCCAGCCGATGTCCTCCAGCATCATGGCGCCGGAGAGGATCAGGCTGCCGGGGTTGGCGGTGTCCTTGCCCACGTAGTTGGGCGCGGTGCCGTGGGTCGGCTCGTACAGGGCCAGGGTGTCGCTTTTGTTCACGCCCGGGGCCAGGCCCAGGCCGCCAACCTGCGCGGCCAGCGCGTCGGAGAGGTAGTCCCCGTTCAGGTTGGTGGTGGCGATGACGCTGAACTCCGTGGGGCGGCGCAGCACGGCCTGGAACATGGCGTCGGCGATGCGGTCCTTGATGACCACGGGTTTTTTGCCGCCCTCGGCCGCCTCGGTCTCGGTCATGAGCTCGGCGGCGTACTTCTCCTTGGCCAGGTCGTAGCCCCAGGCCCGGAACGCGCCCTCGGTGTACTTCATGATGTTGCCCTTGTGCACCAGGGTCACGGAGGACTTGTGGTGGGCCAGGGCGTGCTTGATGGCGCGGTCGATGAGGCGCTTGCAGCCCTTCTCGGTCATGGGCTTGATGCCGATGCCCGCGTCGAGGCTGATGTTCGCGCCCAGTTCGTCGCGCAGAAACGCGGCCAGCTTTTTGGCCTCCGGGGTGCCGGCGGCCCATTCGATGCCCGCGTACACGTCCTCGGTGTTTTCGCGGAAGATGATCATGTCCACCAGCTCGGGCCGCTTCACCGGGGACTCGATGCCCGGGAAGTACTTGATGGGCCGGATGCAGGCGTAGAGGTCGAAGATCTGGCGCAGGGCCACGTTCAGGCTGCGGAAGCCCTTGCCCACCGGGGTGCCCAGCGGGCCCTTGATGGCCAGGTCGGCCCCTTTCAGCGCTTCAAGGGTGGCTTTGGGCAGGTGCTCGCCGGTTTCCTTGAAGGCCCTTTCGCCCGCCAGAAGCTCCTTCCACACCAGATGGTGCTTGCCGCCGTATGCCTTGGCCACGGCCGCATCCAGAACCGGCAGGCCGGCCTTGGTGATCTCCGGGCCGATGCCGTCGCCCTCGATATAATAGACAACTCTTTCCACCGTGAAGCCTCCAGAACGAAATTCGCGCTTGTGCGCCCCTTGGGCCCAGCCATCGCGTCAGTCTTGATAGCCGGGGTTCGGAGCCAAGGCAAGCGCCGCGTGCGTGCGGGCGGCAGGGCGGGCGGCGGGGCGGGAAATGATGCGGCTGGGCGTCTGCCTTGACAATTTTACGCCGCGCCAGTACGCACACACCATCCCAAAGAGGGGTGTTTCCGGGGCCTGGCCTTGGCCTGGGCCTGGGCTTGGCCTGGGCCTGACTCGGGTTGACGCCGTTGGCGCCCGGTCCGAACAGCGCCGGATTTGCCCGGAACACCGCCGGAATTCAGGGGCAGGCGCATGCGCCCGCCGAAGCACCACAAGGAGACCCGCCGTGGAGACCAGAATCAACCTGCCGCAAAGCGAGATGCCCAAAGCCTGGTACAACGCCCTGCCCGACCTGCCGACCCCGCTGGCCCCGCCGCTTGATCCGGCCACCCAGCAGCCCCTGACCCCCCAGGCCCTGGAGCCCATCTTCGCCAAGGCCTTGATCGAGCAGGAGATGAGCCCGGAGCGCTGGATTCCCATCCCCGAGCCCGTGCTCGATGTGTACCGCCTGTACCGGCCCACGCCGCTGGTGCGCGCCAAAAGGTTGGAAGAGGCCATCGGCTCCAAGTGCCGCATCTACTATAAGAACGAGTCCGTCTCGCCCGCCGGCTCGCACAAGCCCAACACCTCCATCCCGCAGGTGTACTACAACAAGCGCGAGGGCGTGCGCCGCCTGTCCACCGAGACCGGCGCGGGCCAGTGGGGCACGGCGCTGTCCTTCGCCTGCAGCCAGTTCGACATGGTCTGCACAGTGTACATGGTCAAGGTCAGCTTTGAGCAGAAGCCCTACCGCAAGATCCTCATCAATACCTATGGCGGCGAGATCTTCGCCTCCCCGTCCATGCAGACCAACACCGGCCGGGCCATGCTGGCCAAGGACCCGGACTGCAAGGGCAGCCTGGGCCTGGCCATTTCCGAGGCCGTGGAGGACGCCGCCACCCACGCCGACACCAACTACACGCTCGGCAGCGTGCTGAACCACGTGCTGCTGCACCAGTCCATCGTAGGCCTGGAGACCGAGCAGCAGCTCAAGATGATCGGCGAGAAGCCGGACTATCTGGTGGCCTGCGTGGGCGGCGGGTCGAACTTCGGCGGGCTGGTGCTGCCGTTCTTGCCGCGCAAACTGAGCGGCGAGAACATCACCTTTGTGGCGGCCGAGCCCAAGGCCTGCCCGACGCTGACGCGCGGCGCGTACCGCTACGATTACGGCGACATGGCCCGGCTGACCCCCTTGATGCTGATGCACACCCTGGGCCACGCCTTCATGCCTGCGCCCATCCACGCGGGCGGCCTGCGCTACCACGGCGACGCGCCCATCGTCTGCAACCTCATGGCCGAGGGTCTGGTAGACGCGCGGGCATACTACCAGAAGGACTGCTTCGAGGCGGCCCAGCTGTTCCTCAAGACCGAGGGCTTTTTGCCCGCGCCGGAGACCAGCCACGCCATCTTAAGCGCCATCGACGTGGCCAAGACGGCCAAGCCCGGCTCCTGCGTGGTCTTTTTGTACTCCGGCCACGGCATGCTCGACCTGGCCTCGTACGACGCCTATCTGCGCGGCGAACTGACCAACTTCGAGCTGCCGCAAGAGGACATCGACAGCGCCCTGTCCCTGTGCCCGAACATCGGGGAATAGCCCAAGGCGATCAGTCGAAGCAAGCAGTCGAAGCGATCAGGCGAAGCACTTTGCCAGCGCAGTTCAGCGGCGCGACCAGCACACGCGAAGGGGGCCACATGGCCCCCTTTTTTCGTGCCGCGCGGTTGACCGCGAATCCCAGCCCGTCCGCCCCAGCCCGTCCGCCTCAGGCCGCAGGCTGAAAGCCTCAGCCCCGCAGCCGCGCCGCCAGCCCCAGCGCCTCCCGCGCGGTCTCGCGCAGGGCGTGGTAGAACGAGTAGAAGTGCATGACCTCGTCCAGGTCGTACCCGGCGATGACCCGCTCCGCGCGCAGCTCCAGCAGCTTGTCGCCTGTGGACTTGAGCGCGCGCTCCAGCCGGGCCTGGCTCTCGGCCAAGTCGGCGTGGGTGAAGGCCTGGGGTGGGTTTTGGGCGTCGCCCACAAGCGGGGCCAGGTCGAGCAGCAGCGCGTGCACGCTTGCGCCCAGTTCGGACAGCTCCTCCGGCAGGTGGCGGTGAAAGCCCTCGGGCGGCGCGTCCTCAATGGCGTGGTCCATGCTGCGCAAGTTTTCGGCCATGCGTTCCAGGGTTTGGAGCAGGTCGGCCAGGCGCTCGCCCTCGCCCGTGACGCCGGGTTCGCGCCGGGCAGCGGCCAAAAGTTGGCGGTTTTTCAGCGACAGGCGCAGGGCCGAGTCCTTCAGGTGGAAGATGCGCTGGCGGCCATACCGACCGGACATGCGGCTGTCCATGAGCGCGGCCAGAAGCCCGGCCAGGCCCTCCAGGCCCTTGCCCGCGCCGAAGCGCAGCAGCACCCGCGCGCGTGAGGGCCAGGCCAGGGACACGCACAGCGCCACCACGATGCCGAAGCCGACTTCGAGGAAGCGGTTGGCCCCGATGGTGAAGGCGTTGCCGCCGAGGGCGTGCAGGCTGATGACGATGGCCGCCGTGAGCCCGGCCAGGCGGAAGTTTTCATTGAGCCCGGCCAGGGCGGCGCAGACGAGGATCGTGGCGAACATGGCCAGGGTCAGGGTGCTGAAGCCCGGCCCGAACACCAGCTCGGCCAGGGTGGCGGACAGCGCGCCCAGGGCCGCGCCCAGCCCGGTGCCCAAAAGCCGCGCCCAGCTGGCCTGGATGGAGCTGCCGAAGTCCGTCTGCATGACCAGGATGGCCGAGAATACGGCCCAGTAGCCCTGGTCGAGATGCAGCAGCCGCGCCAGCACGGCGGTGAGCGTGGCGGCGAGCGCCGTGCGCAGGGCGTGCGGCAAGAGGCCGGGGGCGAGAAGCGCGGTGATGGTCATGGCGCCCCAGGCAGAGGTCGCCTTGCCTACTCCGCCTTCCGCCATTTCTCCACCTCGGCCCACAGCTCCGGGCAGGCCGTGACCTGGAAGCGGTCGCCCAGGCGCATGGTGCACACGGCCTCGGCCAGGTGCAGGTCCATGAGCACCGGCACCTGGCCGGGGTGGCTGGCCAGCACGGCCTTCAGGGCCTCCAGGCGCTCCGGCCCGCAGTGCTCCTCCCGCGCGGGGATGCGCACGGGCTCGAAGCTCGCGGCTGCCGCATCGGTCAAGAGCACCACCTTTTCGGCCAGCATCTTCGATTCGCGCGGGCCTTCATCCTCGCCGGGGCGGCTGCGGGCGTCCACCTTGCCCTCGAACACCAGCGGCTGGTCGCTGTTCACCAGCTCCTTGCACAGGGCGTACGTGTCGGCAAAGAGCGTGCACTCGCCCGTGCCGGTCAGGTCCTCCAGTTGCAGGAAGGCCATCTTGTCGCCCTTCTTGTTGATGTATTCGCGCACATTGGTGACGATGCCCGCCGCGCGCACCAGGTGCCCTCCCGGCAGTTCCTTCAGTTCATCCAGGGGGATGAGCCCCAGGCGGCGCAGCTCGTGGCGGTAGCGCAAAAGCGGGTGGCTGGACAGGAAGAAGCCCAGGGCCTCCTTTTCCAGGCGCATCTTCTCCTCGTCGCCCCATTCGGGCAGGGCGTCCTCAACGCTTGAGCCGGGCCGTGCGTCGGAGGTTTTCGCCCCGCCGCCAGCGCCGATCGGCCCTGTAGTCAGGAGGTCGAGCATGTTCAGCATGCCCTGGGCCTTTTCCTTGGCCTTTTTCTGGCCCAGGGCCACGGCGCGCTCCAGCAGGGCCATGTGCCCGGCGCGGGTTTTGCCCAGGCTGTCCAGCGCGCCCGCCTTGATGAGCGATTCGAGCGTGCGCTTGGTGATCTTGCGCAGGTTCACGCGCTCGCAGAGGTCGAAGATGTCCAGAAACGGGCCGTTCTGCTCGCGCTCGGCCACGATGTCGTCCACCGCGTCTTCGCCCACGCCCTTGACCCCGGCCATGCCGAAGATGACCTGCTCGTCCTTGACCGAGAAGCGCGCCAAAGACAGGTTCACGTCCGGCGGCACCACCTTGATGCCCATCTCCCGGCAGGCGTTGATGTACTTGAAGACCTTGTCGGTGTTGCTCAATTCCGAGCTGATGAGCGCGGCCATGAACTCGCTGGGGAAGTGGGCCTTGAGAAAGGCCGTGTAGTAGCTGATGAGCGCATAGGCGGCGGAGTGCGACTTGTTGAAGCCGTACTCGGCGAACTTCTCCATGAGGTCGAAGATTTCCCCGGCGGTTGCGTCGGCGATCTCGTTCTCGCGCGCGCCCTCCATGAAGCGCTGGCGCTGCTTGGCCATCTCCTCGGGCTTTTTCTTGCCCATGGCGCGGCGCAGCAGGTCGCCCTCGCCCAGGGAATAGTTGCCGATGACCCGGGCCGTGCTCATGACCTGTTCCTGGTAGACGATGACGCCGTAGGTGGGCTTGAGCGTCTCCTCCAGGCTGTGGTGCGGGTAGCTGACCTTGATCTGGCCGTGCTTGCGCTTGATGAATTCGTCGACCATGCCCGAGCCCAGCGGGCCGGGGCGGTAGAGCGCGAGCATGGCGATGATGTCCTCGAAGCAGGTAGGCTTGAGCATGCGCAGGTACTTGCGCATGCCGCTTGACTCCACCTGGAAGATGCCGTCGGTGTCGCCGGAGCAAAAAATCTCGTAGGTCTTGGGGTCGGTGAGCGCCAGCGAGTCCAGGTCCGGGGCCTCTTTGCCCTGGCCGCGGATGATGTCCAGCGCGTCCTCGACCACGGTCATGGTGCGCAGGCCCAGGAAGTCGAACTTAATGAGGCCCACCTTCTCGACGAGCTTCATGTCGTACTGGGTGACGATTTCGCCCTCTTTCCCCCGGTACAGCGGCAGGTAGTCGAGCATGGGCCGGTCGGAGATGACGATGCCTGCGGCGTGGGTCGAGGCGTGGCGCGACAGGCCCTCCAGGCGCCTGGAGATGTCGATGAGCTTCTCCACCTGGGGGTTGCCCACGCTCATGGCCATGAGCTCGGGCTCCTTTTCCAGCGCCTTGTCCAGCGTCATCTTCAACTCGTCGGGGATGAGCTTGGCGATGCGGTCGGTCTCGGCAAAACTCATGCCCAGGGCCCGGCCCACGTCGCGCACGGCGGCCTTGGCCTTCATGGTGCCGAAGGTGGTGATCTGGGCCACGCGGTCAACGCCGTACTTCTCGGCCACGTAGCGCACCACCTCCAGGCGGCGGCGTTCGCAGAAGTCCACGTCGATATCCGGCAGGCTGACGCGCTCGGTGTTCAGGAAACGCTCGAACAACAGGTCGTAGGGCAGGGGGTCGATGTTGGTGATCTTGAGCGCCCAGGCCACCAGCGAGCCGGCAGCCGAGCCGCGCCCCGGACCCACGGGGATGCGGTTTCTTTTGGCCCAGTTGATGAAGTCCTGCACGATGAGGAAATAGGCCGGGAAGCCCATGCCCTTGATGACCGTGAGCTCGTGCTCCAGCCGCGCCCAGTAGGCCTTCTCGTCCACCGCGTAGGCGCTCTGGGCCAGGCGTCTGGTCAGGCCCTCGCGCGCCAGGCGCTCGAACTCCTCGTCGATGCTCACGCCGTCTGGCAGGTCGTAGACCGGGAAGTGCGACTGGCCGAGCTCGATCTCGACGTTGCACTGGTCGGCGATCTTCACCGTGTTGGCGATGGCCTCCGGGCAGTAGGAGAAGGCGGCCTCCATCTCCTCCATGGTCTTGAAGTACAGCTCCGTGGTGCCCATGCGCATGCGGTCGCGGTCGAGCACGGTGCGCTGGGTGCCGATGCACAGGAGGATGTCGTGGGCCTCGGAGTCGTCTTTCGTCAGGTAGTGGCAGTCGTTGGTGGCCACGAGGGGGAGTCCGGTCTCCTTGGCCACTGCAAGCAGCATCTCGTTGGCGCGGGTCTGCTCCGGGATGCCGTTCTCCTGGAGCTCCAGGTAGAAGCGCTCCGGGAAGATGGCCGCGTATTCCCGGGCCACGGCAAGCCCTGCGTCCAGGCCCTGGGAGAGCAGGGTGCGGTTGACCTCGCCCGCCAGGCAGGCCGAGAGGGCGATGAGGCCCTCGGAGTAGAGCGCCAGAATCTCCTTGTCCACGCGGGGCTTGTAGTGGAAGCCCTCCAGGTAGCCTGCGGTGACGAGCTTGATGAGGTTCTGGTAGCCCTGCCTGTTTTGGGCCAGCAGCACCAGGTGGAATGCTGCGGAGCGGGAGCTGGTGGCCTTCTTGTCGCCGCGCGCGCCCGGGGCCACGTAGACCTCGCAGCCGATGATGGGCTTGATGCCGGTGTCCAGCGCCTTCTCGCGGAAGATCAGCGCCCCGTGCATGTTGCCGTGGTCGGTCAGGGCCACGGCGGGCATGCCGAGGTCCTTGGCCCTGGCGCAGAGGTCCTTGACGCGGATGGCGCCGTCGAGCAGGCTGTATTCGCTATGGCAGTGCAGATGCACGAAATCCGGCATGGTGATGGATCCCCTTTGCGCGTGCTGGCAAATTCTTGTATAGCCCAACTCCGCTGGCTTGGAAACGGCGGATTCTTTCAATAAAAGCCATGCTATTTCAGCATGCTGCGCTGAAGGCAACCCGGCAGCCCTTGCCAATGCTTGCTTCGCGCGGCATACATGTGGACACCATGATGCAACTCTCCGCCCGACTTCAGCACAAGCTGCAACGCCTCTCCGCCGTGCTGCCCGTACTTGGTGGCGCGCTGGTGGTCACCGTGCTTTTGGGCCTGGCGGCCTGGCTGGCCTGGCCCCATCTGCCCCAAGGCTTTGTGGACTTCGTGGCCGGGCTGGCCTCGGAGGATTTCGAGGGCCGCAAGCTGGCGCTCAAGGCCTGGTTCGACGCCTGGGGTGCTGTGGCCGTGTGGGTCTTCCTGGGCGTGCAGTTTCTGCAGGTGGTGGTGGCGCCCATCCCCGGCCAGCTGGTCGGCATGGTGGGCGGCTTTGTCTTCGGGTTCTGGCGCGGGCTGGCGCTCAATGTGGTGGGCAACGCCATCGGCTCGCTCGCGGCCATGCTGCTCACACGCTTCTTTGGCGAGCAGGTCATGCGGCCCTTTGTGCCCCGGAGCATCCAGGAGCGCTTCGACGCGGCCATGCACCGGGGCGGCCTGGGCAACTTCTTCATGCTCTTCCTGCTGCCCGGTACGCCCAAGGACGCCATCTGCTTCATGGCCGGACTGACCCGCTTCCCGGTCTGGAAACTTCTGATGGTCAACACCCTGGGGCGGCTGCCCGGGCTCATTGTGCTCACCTTCACCGGCGCGGCCATCGACGGCAACATGCTTGCCGTGAAGCTGGTCTTCGGCCTCGGGCTGCTGCTGGCGCTCATCGCCTGGTTCTTCGACGAGGAGATCAAGGAGCGCCTGGCCCGGATCACCAGGTAGGGCCGCGCCCGGCCTGTCCAGCTCCGCCGGCCTCTGCCCCGGCTGTTGCGCTCCGGTGCGGCCCTGGTGTATCTTCCCGCCTCATGGCCCGCCGGTTGCGGCGCGGCGTCCACACGGCACAAGGAGTCCTTATCATGCGTCGAAAGGTTGTCTCCCTCTTGGCCCTCCTGGCCCCCCTGGCCCTGGCTGCGGCATTGACAGGCTGCTACGGCGCGCACAGCGCCCCCACCCCGGAGAGCTCGCAGTACGAGCAGGGCCTGGTCGACAAGGCCGCCCTGGTGGTGCGCGGCATGCGCCAAACCCCGCAGTTCAAGCACATCGAGGTCTACCTGCGCCACGCCAAGGGCGTGCTGGTGCTGCCGAGCGTCATCAAGGGCGCGTTCATCTACGGCGGCCAGGGCGGCAACGGCGTGCTCCTGGCGCGCGGGGCGGACGGCGCCTGGAGCTCCCCGGCCTTCTACACCCTGGGCGGCGGCAGCTTCGGCCTGCAGATCGGCGTGCAGGAGGCGGCCATCGTGCTCGTGTTCATGAACGACAAGGCGCTCAAGTCGGCCATCGACAGCGGGCTGACCCTGGGCGTGGACGCCACGGCTGCGGCGGGCACCGCAGGCATCACCGGCGAGGTGGCCAGCACCCACGTGTTCAAGGATGTGTACTATTTCGCCGACGTGGGCGGCCTGTTCGCGGGCCTGTCCCTGGAGGGCGGGGTGATCCACGTGCGCGAGGGCCTGAACAAGGCCTATTACGGCCAGATCTACACCCCCCGGCAGATCGTGCTGGAGCACAAGGTCGAGGCCAGGGGCGCAACCATGCTCAAGGAGGCGCTCACGGTTCCCGGAAGGGTGAAGTAAATGCGCCAGCGGCCTGCGGCTGTCCAGCAGTCTCGGGTTTCTGGGCAACCTGCGTCTTCGGGGCGGCTCCCGGCCCTGGGCAGGGCGGGACGACCGGTCCTTCCGGGCGTTCTGCCGTCGGCCTTGCTGCCAGTCCTGCTGCCGATCCTGCTGACCGGCCTGCTGGTTTTGAGCGGCTGCGCGCCCGCACCGCAGCCCCAGCCGCCCCAGCCGCCCCGTCCGCCTGTCGCCGCCCTTGTCCAGCCCGAGCCACAGGACCTGCGCGGCATCCCCCAGAACGTCACCGCCCTGCTGGCCCAGCAGCCAGGCAGAGCCAACGGAAAGGCCAGTCTCGACGCGCTGCTGTTGACGCCCCAGGCCCAGGCCCGGTTCCTGGAGCGCTTCCGGGCCGCGCATTTCGGCCCCTGGGCCCAAACCAACGCCACCTTCGGCCCGGCCAGCGCCCTGTGGGGCCTGGGCACCCTCTCGGCCAACAACCACTACGGCGAGAATCTGCGCCCGCTGGGGCCGGGCTTCAAGGCCGAGATGGAGGCCCTGTGCCAGGCTTCCGCCTATCCTTCCCCGGTGCGCCCGGCCATCGCCACGGCCAACACCTCGCTGCGCGTGCTCCCCACCATCCGGCCCGGCTTCCTCAAGCCCAGCCGCCCGGGCGAGGGCTTTCCCTTTGACTACTGGCAGAACTCCGGGGTCTGGGCAGGCACGCCCCTTGTGGTCACGCACCTCTCCGCCGACGGGGCCTGGGCCCTGGTGGAGGCGCGCAACGCCGGGGGCTGGGTGCGTTTGTCCGACATCGCCTTTGTGGACCAGGAGTTCATGGCCCGCTGGATGGCCCTGCCGCTTCTGGCCGTGACCCGCGACCGCATGCCCCTGTCCACCCTGGACCTGGGCCGGGGCGGACAGCTGACTCCGGGACTGGCCACCGGGCAGTCCACCTCCCCAGCCAACAGCCAGGGCGTCCCAGTCAACGGGCAGGGCACCCCAGCCAACAGCCAGGGCGGCGTCCCGGCCAACGGCCAGGAGATGGGCTCGGCCAACGGGCAAGGCAGCGGCCCAGCCAACGGGCAGGAGATGGGCCCGGCCAACGGCCAGGGAATGGGCCAGGCCAGTGGACAGGATGCTGGACAGGGCGGCGGCCAGAACATCGGCCAGATTGGCGGCCAGAACATCGGCCAGATTGGCGGCCAGAACATCGGCCAGATTGGCGGCCAGAACGTTGGCCAGACCGGCGCGGGCGGCGGAATCTTCCTGTTCCAGGGGCGCATCGGCATGGTGCTGCCGCTGGCGGGCCAGGATACGTCCGGCTACACGGCCCTGGCCCCGGCGCGCAAGGCCGACGGCCAGGCCGAGATCGTCAGCGTGCGCATCAAAGCCTCCGACGCCGCAGCCATGCCCCTGGCCGCCACCCCGCGCAACCTGGGCCGCCTGGCCGACCAGATGCTCGGCCAGCCCTACGGCTGGGGCGGGTACTACGAAAACCGCGACTGCTCGGCCCTGATGCTCGACCTCATGACCCCCCTGGGCCTGTTCCTGCCGCGCAACTCCAGCCAGCAGGCCCGGTCTGGAGAGTACGTGAGCTTCGAGGGCCTCACCGCGCCCCAGAAGGAGGCGCTGCTGCTGGCGCGCGGCGTGCCGCTTTTGACGCTGCTCTACAAGCGCGGGCACATCATGCTCTACCTGGGCCAGCAACAGGGCCGGGCGCTGATGCTGCACAACATCTGGGGCCTGAAGAGCCTGGACGAGAGCGGGACTGAGGGCCGCGTGGTCATCGGCCGCGCGGTGGTGACCACCCTGGAGCCGGGGCGCGAGCTGCCGGAGGTGGCGCGCGCGGGCACCCTGCTGGAGGGCATGGCGGGCATGACCCTGCTGGCCCCCGGCGGCCTGCCGCCCGCCAGGCCCGACCGGACCCGCTGAGCGCAGGGCCTGGCCGCGTGGCCGCTTGATCGGCAGGTCGCTTGCGCCGCCGCGATCTATCATAAGGAGGCGTCATGCCGCAGCCGTCGACCACACCCATGAACTTCGCCTTTGCCGGGCCGGGCCCGGCCAGGCCCAATGGCCGCAGCGTGGCCATCATCGGCGCCGGGCCGTCTGGCCTGGCCGCCAGCGGCTTTCTGGCCTGCCTGGGCTACCGCGTGGATGTCTACGACAAGCTGCCCAAGCCCGGCGGGCTCATGGTCTTCGGCATCCCGGCCGAGCGCATCCCGGCCGAGCGCATCGCCCAGGGCGTGGACACCCTGAGCAGCCACTACGGCGTGAGCTTCCACCCCTGCACCAAGGTTTGCGACCGCAGGCAGGTCGATGACACGGGCGACGAGTTCTCCACGCGCTGTATCGACCTGGACGAGCTGGTGCGCGGGCACGACGCCGTGATGCTCTGCACCGGCTCCTGGAAGCCCAGGAAATTGAACGTGCCCGGCGAGGACTTGCCGGGCGTGTACACCGGCCTGGCGTTCCTGTTCCCCATCCGCGCGGCCCAGTACGACAAGAGCCGCATGTCGAGCATCAAGGTGGCGGGCAAGAACGTGGTGGTCATCGGCGCGGGCTTCTCGGCCATCGACGTGGCCCACGGGGCGCTGGGGCAGGGCGCGGCCCGGGTGAGCATGCTCTACCGCCGGACGAGACGGGAGGCCCCCTGCGGCAGCCACGAGGTCGAGCAGTTCGAGGCCGCAGGCGGGCACTGGTTGGAGCTGGTCACGCCCGTCCGCATTCGGGGTGATCAGGTGGGGCAGGGCGGCCAGGCTGAGCACAATGGCCAGGTCACGGGCATCGAGTGCATCCAGTGCCACCTGGGCGAGCCGGACGAGGACGGACGGCGCAAGGCCGTGCCCGACTCCTGCGCCAAGATGGTCATGCCTGCGGATATTGTGGTGGGGGCCATCGGCGAAACCGCCGCGCCGCCCTTTGCCGAGCGCCTGGGGCTGGAGAGCGTGCGCAAGAACGAGATCCACTGGCTGCAGATGACCCGCATGGACGGGGTGTTTGTGGCCGGGGACGCGCTCTCGGGTCCGAGCAAGATCGGCAAGGCCGTGTACAGCGGCCTGCGCGCGGCCCAGTCCCTGTCGCGCTGGCTCACGCTCAAGTCCCTCAACCGCGAGGTTGAATACCGCGAAGAGCCGCCCATCACGCGCGCGGACCTGCGCTAGCTGTGAAGTTATAGGAGGTTGTTCACTCGGCCCGAATCGGTCAAATTGGGTTTGCGAGAACTCATTTGCCGAGGGAGGACCGAGTGAACATCCATAGAAATGCCAGATTGACCTTGACTCGTCGAGAGGAATTGGTGGGGCGGGTTGCGGCTGGGGACACCCCCAGCAACGTGGCCAAAGTTCTTGGAGTTTCGGTTCGGACAGTCTTCAAGTGGCTG